>Ga0307420_1000616_pt1 | contig 16360 bp, 16 predicted proteins | sample SalMarWE160240MG_2_FD_202167 | JGI IMG/M metagenome (GOLD analysis project Ga0307420, IMG submission 202167) | Salt marsh sediment microbial communities from the Plum Island Ecosystem LTER, Massachusetts, United States - WE1602-40 | ecosystem: Environmental > Aquatic > Marine > Intertidal zone >... | reverse complement strand
ACTGGCGTGCGCACCGGCGCCTCCTCCACCGATTCGGCATCGGAGTAGCAGGCCTCGGCGATCTCGTTGAGCGCGGCTGCCATAGCTTCCATCGTCTCTCTCGATTGCGTCTCGGTCGGCTCGAACATCAGTGCTTCCGGCACGATCAGAGGGAAGTACATCGTCGGTGCGTGGAATCCCTTGTCCAGAAGCGCCTTCGCGATGTCCATCGCATGGACACCGGTGTCCGACTTGATCGCCTCGGTCGACGTGACGAATTCGTGCATGCACGGTGCCGGGTATGGCATCTGGTACCGGTCTGAGAGCAGCGCCGCCAGGTACCTCGCATTCAGCACCGATCGTTCCGCGACTTGACGAAGTCCGACAGTCCCGAGAGCTCGCATGTAGGTGACTGCCCGTACGACGACCCCGAAGTTGCCGTGTCGAGCGTGCACACGTCCGATCGAGGTGCGTGGCATTTCCCACTCGAGCTGGCCATGCTCGCCGCGAACGGGGAGAGGACCCGGCAGGAACGGTGCAAGCTTCTTTGTCACGGCCACCGGTCCCGACCCCGGTCCTCCACCGCCGTGTGGGGTGGCGAACGTCTTGTGGAGGTTGGAGTGGACAATGTCGAAGCCCATGTCCCCTGGACGTGCGACGCCGAGAATCGCGTTGAGATTCGCTCCGTCGTAGTACAGCAGGCCGCCGACATCGTGGACGGCGTCTGCGATCTGGACGATGTCCTCCTCGAAGAGCCCGAGCGTGTTCGGGTTCGTCAACATGAGTCCGGCAACTTCCTCGTCGAGCATTCCCCGCAGCGCGTCGAGATCGACCAGTCCTCGATCGTTCGAAGGGACTTCGCGCACGGTGTAGCCGGCGAGAGCAGCAGATGCCGGGTTCGTGCCGTGCGCAGAATCGGGGACGATCACCACACTGCGGGGATTGCCCATGGCGGTGTGATATGCCCGGATGATCATCATCCCGGTCAGCTCTCCCGCTGCTCCCGCGGCCGGTTGGAACGTGGCCCTGTACATGCCGGTCAGTTCACACAGGATCCGCTCTGCTTCGACGAGAACCTCCAGTGCGCCTTGGGTTGCAGATGCGGGGGCGTCGGGATGGAGGTCCGCAAACAGGCCGACGGTCCAATCCGCGACCTTCGGGTTGTACTTCATCGTGCACGAGCCCAACGGGTAGGCACCGAGATCGACCGCGAAGTTGCGATGCGCAAGTCGTGTGAAGTGCATGACCATGTCGTGTTCCGCCACTTCGGCGAGCCGTACAGGGTCCTCCCTCAACTCGTCGATGTCGAGCGTCTCTACCGGTACATCCAGCTCAGGAAAGGACCATGCTCGCCTGCCGGTGCTCGACAGCTCGGCCAGCGTTGGCTCCGGGCCGCCTCCGAGCAGCGGTGATGAAGACGCACGTCCACCTGGTTCAGGCATGTGCGATCACCTCCTTCAACGCACGTACGTACCCGTCGAGTTCCTCCCGTGTTCTCTGTTCGGTGGCGGCGATGAGTAGCCCGCCAGGGAGCTCCGGGTAGTCCTTCGACAGCGCTATGCCGGCCAGGTAGCCGCGCTGGGCCATCCGCTCGATCACCTCTTCGGGTTCGATCGGTAGCAAGATCGCGAACTCGCGCACGAAGCTCGCGTCGTTCGCCATCCGTACCCCTGGCAACTCCTTGAGACGATGCGCGAGGTAGTGGGCCTTCTGAGCCGACTGTTCCCCCACCTCTCGGAGTCCGTCCGGACCGAGCCAGGCGAGTTGAATCGCAGCCGCTATGGCGTTGAGGGCCTGGTTCGAGCAGATATTGGAAGAAGCCTTTGCCCGTCGTATGTCTTGCTCCCGGGCTCGCAGCGTCATCACGTACGCCGGCATGCCGTCCCGATCGACGGTCTTACCGATGATGCGCCCTGGCATCCTACGGACGTAGTCCCTCGAGAGCGAGAACAGGCCGAGCCCCGGTCCGCCGAACGTCATAGGCGACCCCAGCGGTTGACCCTCGCCCACGGCGATGTCCACACCTGCCGCGCCGGGGCTCCGCAACACGCCCAGGGTCATCGGGTCGTAGGACACGATCGCAAGGGCGTCCACCTCGCGGGCGACCCGGACAGCGGCGCCATAGTCCTCCACAGCCCCGAGGTAGTTGGGTTGTGCCCACACGACTGCCGCCGGCGGGTCCGCGGCGTTCGCAGCCCATGCGGTGCGTCCACCGACGAGGGGATGTTCAATGATCTCGAAGCCGCGAGTCGTAGCCAGTGTCTTGATCGTTTCGCGGACTCTCGGGCTCACCCCTCGCGACACCCATACGGTCGAGCGCCCGGTGCTGAGCGCAGCCAGATTCACAGCTTCCGCTGCTCCCGTGGCCCCGTCGTACATCGAGGCGTTCGTGACGTCCATCTCGGTGATGCCCGACACCAGCGACTGATACTCGTACAGCGCCTGGAGAACTCCTTGGGACACTTCTGCCTGGTAGGGGGTATAGGCCGTGACAAACTCAGGCCGCGCTGTCAGGGCAAGGACCGTTGGGGACACGTAGTGGTCGTAGAACCCGCCGCCGGCGAAACAGATCAACTGCCTGTCGAGGTCCGCGAGTGACGAAAGGAGCTTCTGCACCTCGGGCTCCGACAGACCGCTGCCGACATCAGGCGACCGGTCGACGACCACCTCCATCGGAAGGTGGGCGAAGAGCTCGTCCACATGGTCCAGCCCGAGACGATCGAGCATGATCGACAGATCGTCACTGGTATGTGGTGTGAAGTCCATGTGTCATCTCCTGATGAACGGAAGTCGAACTCGACGAGCCGGTTCCCACCTGCCTCGGATCTCGATCTCGACCGGCGGGTCGGGGTCGGCAGGTGGGGTGAGATATCCCAGCCCTATGCCTTTGCCCAACACTGGACTGAAGTTTCCGCTCGCGACGGTGCCGACGGACAACCCTGCCCGCATCGCATACCCGTGACGAGGGATCTGCCGCCCCACCATCTCGAACGCCACCTGCCGCTTGGGCAAGCTATCGTGCCGCTGACGGTCGAGCGCCTCCTTGCCGACGAAGTCGTGGTCCCATGCGACGACCCACCGTAGGCCTGCCTCCAGTGGTGTCGTGTGGGGGTCGAGATCCTGACCCCATAGCGGGTACCCCATCTCGAGCCGCAGCGTGTCCCGACATCCGAGTCCGCATGCGACCGCACCAGCATCGAGCAATGCCCTGAACATCGCCACGGCGTGTGTGTCCGTGATTGCGATCTCCCCACCAGCCTCACCCGTGTAGCCGGTCCCGGCGATCTGCACATCGACCCCATCGAACGTTCCCGTTGTCACTCCAAAGTGCTCTGGCACGACTCCGAACACCTTGTCGAACATGGCGGGTGCTTCCGGTCCCTGCAAGGCGACGAGTGCCGTACTCTCTCTGATCGACTCCACCCGAACCGATCCTCGCGCCGCGTCGAGGAATCGTGACCGGATAGCGTCATCGTTGGCACCGTTGGGAATCACCCAGTACCGCTCCGGGCCCCAGCGCCAGACGATGATGTCGTCGAGTACCCCACCTCGATCATTGAGGGACATCGTGTACTGCGCCCGTCCGGGTTCGATGCCATCGACGTCGTTGCACAAGAGCCGGCGAAGGAGGTCGGTGCTCCCGTCCCCTTCGACGAGGAAGCGGCCGAGGTGAGACACGTCGAAGACACCGACCGAGTTCCGGACCGCCTCGTGTTCCGCTATGACCCCCTCGTACTGGACGGGCATCTCCCACCCGGCGAAGTCCACGAACTTGGCTTTCAGTCGCGAATGCTCATCGTGAAGCGGCGAACGTGGCATGTCACTCCTTCGGGAACCTCCGGCTCAGCTTAGACGTCTCGGAGGGCAGGGAATCCCAGCCCCAACCCGAGCTTCAACCGGTAGATGTGTCGTCCGCGATGGTGACGTCGGGGGGACCTGGAATGCGCGTCGGGGTTGGTGTCCCGTCGAGCTGGTCGGGCTCTTCGAGGCCGTACTTGACCAGCAACTGGAGGTAGTCGCGCTGGTAGAAGATCTTGCAGGTGACCTCCGGATAGAGCTGTCTCAGTCGCCGGACCTTCCGGTTCTTCCTCGTTACCAGGCGCTGGTTCATCGTGGTGATCTCGATGAACACGTCCTCGTCGGGAAGGTAGAAGTCTGGAGCGAAGTATCCGGTGGGTGCACCCTCAGCGTCCCACGAGATCGGGAACGCTCGCGGTTCGTACTCCCACTCGATGCCGTAGAAGTCGAGCAGACGAGCGAACTGCCGCTCGCTGTTGTGGGCGAAAGCGACCTGTTCCGCCGGCCCACCCTCGAAGGTGAGATCGCTGCTCAGACGCCAGCCTCTCTCAGTGCGGACTCTTCGGTCCCCCACAAGGCGTGGATCTCGCCCTCGAGTTCTTCCTGAACCGGGCCGACCGCGATACCAAACACGCCCTGGCCTCGCCTGAAGACGTCGACGACTTCCTGCGACGAGTGCGCCGCATAGATCGTCTGGCCATCGGACAAGAGCGTCACATCGGCGAGTGGCTGATCCAACTGCAGTTGCGCCCGTAGGATCTCGATTGCCTGACGAATCTTCTTCAGGCTCATTCCCGCGTCGAGGAGTCGCTTCACGACCTTCAGCTGTACGACGTCGCCGAACGAGTAGAGACGCTGAGAGCCGGAGCCCTTCGCGGCCTTCAACGAGGGTTTGAGGAGGCCGGTCCGCGCCCAGTAGTCGAGTTGCCGGTAGGTGATACCGACCAGATTGCACACGTGCGGTGCTCGGAATCCCTGCTCAGCCACGATCATCGCTCCTCAGGTTACACGGTCGTAATTTGCAAGTTACCCGGATGCCTCTGGACTTGTCAACAACCCCTGTGGATAACTCATTTGGTGCAAAGCGACACAAGCCGCTCGAGCTGACCTGGAAGCCCGACTCCGACGAGTACGTCACCCGGATGCAGCACCACCCCGGGATCCGGGTTGAACGACAACTCTCCCGTGTCACTCCGCTCCACGGCGATGACGATCGCTCCGGATTTCTGCCGAAGGTCCGCACCGCGCAGCGTCTGGTTCGCCACGGTGCATCCTTCCATCACGGGGACACGCTGAACTCGGTACTCCACGGGTCCTCTCCGAGCCACGAGGTCGATGAAGTCGGTGAGCTCGGGCTGGATCACCAACGAAGCAAGTCTGCGCGCGCCCACAGATTGCGGAGAGACCGCCTGGTTGGCACCTGCGAGGAGCAGCTTGTGCTCGGCCTCCAGATCCGAGGCTCGGGCCACCACGAGGAGGTCCCGTCGGAGTGCCTTCGCCGACAGGACAATGACCAGATTGTCGGAGTCCGAGTTGACCGCGGCGACGAGCGCGTCCGCCCGGGCAAGGCCTGCTCGTTCGAGCGCCTCGTCGTGGGTGGCATCGCCTTCGAGCACCAGTGCGCCTTGCAGCTTCGCCGCCTCGGCCGCCACCGCATCGCGCTCGATGACAACGCTGGGAACGCCGCGCTCGTCATGAATCTGCCACACCCCTCGTCCGACGCGACCCCACCCGCAGATGATCGTGTGGCCTGACAGGTGCTCGATCTTCCGTTCCACTTGACCTCGCCTCCGTTCCGAGATGTTCTCAACCGCCATCTCCATCACCGCGGCCGCTGTGAAGAACAGCGTGCCGACCCCGACCACGATCAGACCCATGGTGAGCAGACGTCCCGCCTCGGAGAGATCCACGACTTCCCGAAAGCCAACCGTCGAAATGGTGATGACAACCATGTAGAGCGACTCGAGGAGAGATGCGTGCTCGACCAGTATGAAGCCGACGGTCCCGAAAACCAGCACAACCACCAGGATGACTGCGCCGATACGGGCCCTTGCGGTGCCGGTCATGACCGTCTCTAGCTCTCGGGGGGCGGCGCGAAGTCTTCTGGTGTCACCTCGTCGAGGAACTCTCGGAATTTCTCGATCTCCGACTCCTCCTCCGCGTCCTTGATCTCGACACCCGCCTCGTCGATGACTTCTGGAGCCGCAAAGATCGGCGAACCGGTGCGAACGGCGACCGCGATCGCATCGGACGGACGCGCCGAAACATGCACCTCCTGCCCGGCCCGCTCGAGCACCAGATCCGCATAGAACACCGCGTCTCTCAGCTCTGTCACCACGACCCTCGAGACGCTGGCGCCGAGCGACTCGGTGACGAGTTTGAGGAGATCGTGGGTGAGCGGTCGCATGGGTACCAAGCCCTCCACGGCGTAGGCGATCGCGGTCGCTTCGACCGCGCCAACCCAAATCGGCAGAAACCGCGTCCCTGTCGCCTCGCGTAGCAGCACGACAGGTTGGTTCGTCGGCAGCTGGAGTCGTACGCCGACCAGTTCCACGGGGACGTGATCCGTCACAACGATCAGGTTATCAGAAGGCGTATTCCATCAAGATGCCGGGGTCCGCCTGGAAGGCCGACAGGTCGAGCACGGCCCAGAGCGAGCGGAGGTTCCGATAGCGCCCCTCCCAGTCGAGACCGTAGCCAAGAAGAAACTCATCCCCCACCTCGAATCCCCGGTACTCGATCGGAACCTCCACGATGCGTCTCGGCACCTTGTCCAGCAGAGCGACCGTCCGGAGGCTCTCGAGGTCCCTGGTGTCCAGCAGGCGCCGTAGGAACGTGAGGGAGAGCCCCGTGTCGACGATGTCTTCGACGATCAGGACGTCTCGGCCTTCGAGGGAGATCTCGGTGTCCATCGATATTCGCGCTCGTCCTCCCTCACCAAAACGGTTCAGAGAGAGAAACTCGATCTCGCAGTCACCTTCGATCGCTCGCGTGAGATCACTGAGAAAGGGCAAGCAGCCGGCCAGCACTCCGACGAGAACCGGGACCTTGCCTTCGTAGTCTGCGCTGATCGCCTCACCGAGGGAACGCACCCGCTCGGCGAGTGCACCTTCGGCGATGACTTCGACAACCTCGTTCATCTGCCCCACAGCCATGACCAGTATGTTCTGACCCAGCCGAACGCGTCCTTCAGCGTCGGCAGCGCATGGGCATCGGATCCCACCAGCTCGGAAGCGCCCAGGGCTTCTCCACCTACCCGCGCGGTGACGATCGGTGTCGACTGATCGAACCCGGCGTCGAGCGTGACGGGATCCTGCAACGACGTGAACGTCTCGACCGTCGACGCCGCTTGTAGGTTGTCGGTATCTGTTGCGACGCGCCGTTGCGCATAGGTGACACCGCCCATGATCACCGGGATGACCCCGAACTCGGCAAATCCGTAGTCCAGCAGAGCCGTCGCGTCGGCGAAGGCGTCGGTCGAGCCCATCACGACTGCATACAACCTGCGCCCTTCCTGCTCGGCCGCAGCGACAAGCACATGACCGGCGAGACCCGTGTAGCCGGTCTTCACGCCGATCGCTCCCTGGTAGGAGCCAAGGAGTCTGTTGGTCGTCGTCACAACTCGGACCGTGCCATCCGGAGCGTCGGGAAGTCGTACCGTTTGTGTGCGCACAGCCGTCGAAAACACGGGGTTCTCCATCGCGGCACGAGCCATCGTGAGCAGATCACGCGCAGATGTGTAGTGGCCGTCCTCGTCGAGACCGTGAGGGTTGACGAAGTGGGTATTCTCGAGGCCCAGCTCCCGGGCCTTGTCGTTCATCATCCGTACGAATGCTGGGACGCTTCCCCCGATTCCCTGAGCGATCGCCACTGCGCTGTCGTTTCCGGATCGAACGAGCATGGCGGTCAGAAGCTGCCGCAGGGTCAGTGTCTCGCCTACCACCAGCCCGACTTCGGCTTCCCCCACGTCCACGGCCTGCTGCGTCACAGTGATCCGCTGGTCGAGATCGCCGTTCTCGAGAGCAACGAGCGCAGTCATGATCTTGGTTGTCGATGCCATCGGCCGTGCCAAATCAGGGTTGTGCTCGGCGAGGGTTGCACCGAACGTGTCGTCGTAGAGGATCCACGATTGAGCGGTGACTTGAGGAGGCGCTCCGGCGAAGGCGCCGAACACCGGAAGCGGGGGGACGTCGGACAGGGCAGCGCCGGCGATCGGGGCCGCTCCGAGCACCATCCCGGCGACAAGCAACAGCACCACCAGCAAAGCGACGCGCGTTCGACGTGCAGGATCGACCATACGCGGACCAGATCGGAGCCCCACCGACTACTCCGCCATGAGGCGTCGCAGATCCTCTGAGAGCGCCGCGCTTCGCATCCGCTCCATAGCGTCCGCACATCCTGCAAGGACTTCCGCGGCCCGCTGGCGAGACTCGGGGCTCCTCGCTCGGACGAGCGGGGCCGTCAGTGCCGTGAGGAGTTCTGCATCCCGCTCCGTCGAGATGCGCAGCGAGCGAAGGTGGCGGGGTTCCAGACCGTAGGCAAGCAGGCGCTGGGCCTGGGTGGCGACGGCAACCTCCTCGGCCGAGAAGCGCTCCGGTCCGTCGGGCTCGGGACGAACCACCCGGTTGTCCACGAGTTCCGACACCTGCCTAGATGACAGGCCGGCGACCCTTCGAAGCTCATCCCTGTTCACCTCTTGTCCGGGTTGTTGGAAGAACTGCTCGGGTGGTGGACCGGTGGGCGCGGGGACGGGGAGCTCCTCGCCGCGTTCCCACATGGTGAGTTTCGACTTGATCACCTTCAGGGGGAGAAAGTGGTCCCGTTGCTGCTGAAGGATGTACCGAAGCCTCGCTATGTCCTCGTCGCTGAAAGACCGGTATCCCGAGCTGCTCCGCCCAGGGTTGATGAGTCCCTTACCTTCGAGGAAACGCACCTTCGAAACTGTCAAGTCCGGGAACTCGTCTTTCAGGTGCGAGATCAACTCACCGATGGAGAGGCCCTCACTCATGGCCTTTCCCCACGCTGAGGTGGAACTTGCCCACGATCACCTCATCCCCCGCTGCAAGGGCGGCTCTGTCCACCCGAATCCCGTTGACGTAGGTGCCGTTGGTCGAGCCTGAGTCCTCCACCTTCAAGCCGCCTTGGTCGTAGACGAGCCTGCAGTGGTGGCGGGAAACGGTGATGTCATCCAGGAAGATGTCGGACTCGGGGTGACGACCAACCGTGGTCGTCCCCTCCTGCAGAACCCATCCCATTCCTGCTCGCGGTCCTCTCTTGACGACCAGCACAAACTCCCCTTCGACACCCTCGATCTCTTTCGGAAAGTCGGCCATCTCCGGAACGAACGTGATTGTGGGCTCATGCTCGATCACGACGCCACAGGCCGGGCATGTGACGGCGTCGTTGGGGACTTCTGCGCGGCAGCTAGGACAGTGCATCACTCGTATCGTAGCGGGCTCCAGTCGCCCTCAGGCCCCGGCGATCAACCCCTCGTATGCGACGGAGTCCATGAGTTGTCCGTACTCGTCGGGATCAGACGGAGCAATAACAGCGATCCACCCCTCACCGTACGGATCTGCGTTCAGGAGCTCCGGCCGACCGGTCAGTGCCGCGTTGACATCTTCGACAGTCCCCGCCACCGGCGCGAAGACATCGGAAACCGACTTTGTCGACTCCACCTCGCACATCGAGTCACCGACGGCGAATGAACGGCCTACCTCGGGTAGCTCCACGTAGACGATGTCTCCCAGCGCGTCCTGCGCAAAGTCGCTGATCCCGATCCGCACCCTGCCGTCGGCGTCCATGAGTGCCCACTCGTGGTCCTGTGAGTACCGCCTGTCGGATGCAACCTGCATGAACGCTCCTCTCGTCGAACCGAGCTTACCGCGCCCACAGGTCCCGGGCGTACAGCCAGGCAACCCACCAGTAGAGGACCAGTCCGATCACGCCGAACACCCACGCCATGGCGAGAAACACAGTGGGGATGAAGTCACCCTGAGCTACGTAGAACGCGGGAATCGCCCCATACAGGATGAACGTCGCGAGCTTCCCGAGCCAGCGCACCTCGATCTTGCCACCGCTGCTCGCCACGATGATCGAACCGATCCCTACGCCGAGTTCCCGTACGGCGATGCCAATGCCCAACACAAGCGGGATTACCCCCACCACCATTCCCCCGACGACCGCCGTGACGATCGCCAGCCGGTCGGCCAACGGATCGAGGATCTTCCCGAGTTCGGAGACCTGATGGAGACGCCGAGCCAGGAAGCCGTCGATCCAGTCCGTCCACCCTATCCCCAGCAAGAGCCATCCGGCCACGGCGTACTCACTCCTCCCGAAGACGAACCACGCGAACACCCCAACGCCGATCAGGCGCACGGTGGAGACAAGGTTCGGGATGGTGAGGATCAGCGGCTCTGCTCCACGACATAGCAGGAGACGAAATGCCCGGGCTCCATCTCGACCAGCTGCGGATGGTCGTTCGTGCGACAGTGTTCCGTCGCCCAGGGACACCGGTCCAAGAAGCGGCACACGGGCTCCGGGTCGATGGCCTTGGTGATACCGCCCTGAATCTCGACATCCGGTCGCGTGTAGCTCGGGTCGGGTACCGGCACGGCCGACAGCAGCGCTCGTGTATAGGGGTGAAGCGGACTCGCAAGAAGTTCCTCGGTTGGTGCGATCTCGACGATCTTGCCGAGGTACATGACGGCGATGCGGTCGCACATGTACCTTGCGACGGCAAGGTCGTGAGTGATGTAGAGGTAAGAGACTCCGAACTCCTCCGCCAGCTTGAGCATGATGTCCATGATCGAGATTCGGATGCTGACGTCCAGCATCGAGGTGGGCTCGTCGGCGACTACGAACACCGGATCGATCACGAGGGCACGAGCGATGGCGACCCGTTGCCGCTGTCCACCGGACAGCTCGTGCGGGTAGCGGAACAAGAAGCTCTCGGCCGGTGTGAGGCCCACCATCTCCAGGAGTTCGGCGACCCGCTGTTCGCGCTCCGGAAGCCGCCCGATCCCCTGCACCTGGAGCGGTTCGGCGATCGTGTCGTAGATCGTCCGCCTCGGATTCATAGACTCGTAGGGGTCCTGGAAGATCATCTGGACGCGACGTCGAAAGCGCTTCATCCCGTCCTTGCCGATGTCGGACACGTCCAGCATCTGGTCGCCGTCCTGCAGCTGGATCGATCCTCCCGTGTTGTGCTCGAGCCGGGCGAGGACACGTCCCGTCGTCGTCTTGCCCGAGCCGGACTCCCCCACCAACCCGAGGCTCTCTCCTGACGCGATCTCGAACGAAACGCCGTCGACCGCGTGGATGAACTGGTGAGCTCGCTTGAAGATGCCACGACCGACGGGGAACAGCTTCTCGAGGTTCTCCACCTTGACGAGCGGGCGTTTGCCGTTGGCGGTCATGCCTCCAACCTCCCGAGCGCCGGAACCTCCTCCGAGTGCCAGCACGCAACACGGTGACCTTCAGACAACTCCTTGAATGGAGGCTCATCGGTGCTGCAAATCTCGGTGGCCCACGGGCATCTCGGATGGAAGCGGCAGCCGGTCGGGGGCTTCAGCAGGTCTGGCGGCTCTCCCTCCAGCGGAGCCAGCTTCCTTCTGGGTCCCTTGACACTCGGCGTGGACGCGAGCAGGAGGTACGTGTACGGATGCTTCGGATGCGGGAATACTTCGTCGGTAGGGCCCAACTCGACGAGTTTCCCCGCATACATGACGCCGATCCTGTCGCTCACTTCGGCGATGACGGCCACGTCGTGTGAGATGTAGATGATCGCCATGCCGAGAGCTTCTTGCACGTGCTTCAGCTCGCGCAGGATCTGGTCCTGAACGATGACATCCAGTGCGGTTGTCGGCTCGTCGGCGATGATGATCTTCGGATCGCACGAGAGTGCCATCGCAATGATGGCCCGCTGCCGCATCCCGCCTGAGAACTCGTGTGGATACCTGTCCATCATCACGGGTGCCAAACCCACGAGCTCGAACAGCTCGGCAATCCGCTCGCGCCCTTCGGTCTCCAGCATGTCCGGGAAATGCTGTTCCATCGCTTCCCAGATCTGATCACCGACCTTGTAGACCGGGTTCCACGCATTCATCGCGCCTTGGAACACCATGGAGATGTCACTCCAGCGGTGCTTGCGCATCTGGTCGTCGGTCAGCCTTGCGACGTCGGTGCCGACGAGTATGACCTTCCCGTCCACGATGCGGGCGTTGTCGGACAGAAGACGGATGAGCGTCATCGCGATCGACGTCTTCCCGCATCCCGACTCTCCCACCAGTCCGAGCGCTTCGCCTTCCGCGAGGGTGAAGCTCACATCGTCGACCGCTCGCACCTCGCCCTCTTTGACGGCGTAGTGCATGGTCAGGTGTTGCACATCGAGGACGGGTTTGGCGACGAACGCCCGTTGGTCGAGGCTCATCGGATCAGCGTCTCCTGAGTCTGGGGTTGACGATCTCATCCATGGCACGTCCCACCAGGTAGAAGGAACCCGCGAGCAGCGTGACCGACATCCCGGCAGGAAGCAGGAGCCACCAGTAGCTCGCGCTCGAGAGGAGGTAGCCCTGGGAGTTCGCTGTGTAGATCATGATGCCCCAGCTCATGTTGATATTGAGCAGGCCGAGGAACGACAAGGTGGCCTCGCTCGAGATGGCGTCGGTTACCGAGAACATCATGTAGAGGAAGCTCAACGGCAGCACGTTGGGGATGACGTGGCGGAAGATGAGGTGCATTCTCCCTCCGCCGGCGACCCGGGCGGCGTCGATGAACGGCTTGACAGATACGGAGAGCGCCTGGGACTTCAGGATGATGGCTGTTCCACCGAACCCGGACAGTACCCCGATGAGGATTGCGAGGTGGAGGAGTTCGAAGTGGAACAGTGCGGAGAGCACGATGAGGATAGGCAAGAAGGGCACCAGGATGATCAGGTCCGCGAGCCGCATGAACATCGTGTCGACGATTCCGCCGAAGAACGCAGACACTGAACCGACGGTCGTGCCGATGCCAACGGTCACCAGTGCCGCGACGATGCCCAGTATGAAGGCTGCCCTCGTCGAGTACATGAGCTGCGACAGTACATCACGGCCGAGAGGGTCCGTACCGAGCAGGTGCTCTCGTGACGGCCGTGCGGGCTGCTCAGACACATCCAGAGTGTCCCCGACCTTGAGCAGCGGGTTCTGGAGCCGAGCACTGAACAGGTCGATCTGCGTTGTCGGATCGGTCACCTCGTTGTCCGGAACGATGAGCTTCTGCGTAACGGGGGCGTCGTAGCCGATGACCGGGTCATAGATCCTGGGATCCCACACCGTGTGCATGAGGATCGGGTGCGCGAGCGCCATGAGCCCGTAGAGCACGATGATCGACAATCCGACGATGCCGATACGGTTGGAAACGAAGGAAGACCACCCCTTCCTGAACCCCCGCCATGCCAGACGAAGTCGAATCCTCCAGAGTGCTTCCTCCGGAGCGGCAACGGCGCCTTCGCGTAGATCAGGCAGGCTCATTGGTCAGTCTCCCACTCGTATGCGCGGATCGAGGTACATGTAGGCGATATCGACGACGATGTGCGCGACCAGCGCGAGGATGGCGATGAACGTGAAGGATCCGATGATCAGTGGGATGTCCTCCTGGAGCGCAGCGCTCAGGAGCGTTTGACCCATGCCCGGCCACGAGAACACCGTCTCGGTGATGACTCCACCTCCTATCAGGAACGCGAGGCTGATCACCAGCGAGGTCGTCACCGGCAGAAGAGCGTTTCGGGCAGCGTGATGGTCCCTGATCGTCTTCGAAGACAGCCCTTTGGCTCGAGCCGTCAGAATGTAGTCCTCACGCAACGTTTCCAGCATTGATGCCCTCGTCAAGAGCATGGTCCCCCCGAAGCCAATCAATGCCAGTGTGATCGTCGGCAAGATCAGATGGTCGCCGATGTCGAGCGCGTACGGGAGCATCACCGACCAGACGGTCATCCACCACACCACCGCGAACCCCACCAGCAGGATCCGTCCACCCCATACGATGCGCCTGCCGACGACGCGATTGTGCATGCGTCGCGTGAAGATCTCAAGAGCCAGCAACGTCAGGCCCAGCAGCGCGGCTGTCAACAGCATCCGTTCGAACACGGAGTTGGCGTCGAAGGTGTTCGGCTTGTCGAGCCACTTCTCCACATTGAGGAACTTGCCACCTGGGAACAGTTTGAAGTTGAACGAGAAGGTTCGAATCATGATGAGCGCGAACCACGGGTAGAACACGGTCTGGAAGAACACGCCTACGACCGTGATGAGGTTTTCCCCACGTTTCCCTCGTCGCCACGCCAGGACCTTGCCCGACTTGAAACCCACCAGGAACGACAGCAGCGTCGCAAACAGGAAAAGTGCAACGGTTCGCGGAACCCTCTCCTTGAGGATGTCCCATACCGGCCTCGGATACTCGGAGAACGAAACGCCCAGATTTCCCGTGGCGAAGTTCTGCATGTAGTGCAGGTACTGCTGAAGAGGCGTGCCGGTGAGTCCGAGCCGTTCGGCGTATTGGGCGCGGACCTCCGGCGTGAGCTTCGGATTCGAAAGGAACTGGTCACTGATGTCTCCAGGCTGTGCCTGGAGGAGGAAGTATGTCGCGGTGAGGAACACCAAGAAGACGATCAGGCTCTGCGCAATACGCTTGCCGACGTACTTGAGCACCTCACCTCCTCTTCAGCTTTGGGCGGTAGGACCTTAGCAGCGTCACGTACGACAAGGGGAGGACCAGAGGTCCTCCCCTTGTGCTTCTCGTGTGTGGACGTCCCCTACTGGGCGACGTTCACGTCTGCAGGCATGCCGTTCAGCGTTTGCAGGCCATCCAGCACATCGCTGAAGGGGAACACCAGAGTGTTGTTGTAGGCCTCCAGGATCGGCGTCGAGAACAGCACCTCGTACGGGAGGTTCTCAACGACGTTCTGGTCCATCGCCTTCACAGCCGCCTTCGCCGAGTCGATATCGGTTGCGGCCAGGAACTCCTTCGCGAGTGCGTCGAAGTCGGCGTTGTTGTAGCCAGGCGTGTTGAATCCGCCAGTAGCCGAGTCCTGCCATGAAGCGAAGAAGGCCGGCAGAAAGTCAGGCAGCGCCGGGTTGCCGAGACCCCATCCGAGGATGTACATGTCCCAGTCGAGAGCGCCGTCGCCTTCGGCGAAGACCTTGTCAACGATCACGTTGAAACCGGTCGCGTTCGCCTCGAGCGGAATGCCGAGCCAGCTCGCCCACTGGGCGATCCAGATGGCCGTCGTCGACCGAAGCGGGTCGTAGCCGGGTCCGGGAGCCAGCAGCTCGAGACTCGGAACTGCCTTGCCGTTCGGGTCCTTCAGTCCGGTACCGGTTCCAGCCATGAGGTCCAGGTTGTCTGGATCCCACTGCGGAGTCACGTCCCAGGTGAAGCCTGCATCCGTCATGTACTGAAGCGCCTGGTTGAACCTGGCCTCTTCGTCCATGCCCTTGCAGATCTGCTGCACATCCGGGTTCGCCCAGGCGGTGTTGCCCTCGGGCACCGTGCTGTACGTGGGGATGATCGCCCCACCGAGCAACGTCTGGAGGAACTCCTTGTTCGTCAAGCACGCGATCGCCTGCCGGAAGCCCAGGAAACTCATCGGGGACTTCCTCATGTTGAACGACAGGTAGCGGAAACCGTTCGAGGCGTTCGCGATCAGGGTCAGCTCGGGCGAGCCGAGCACTTCGTTCTTCAGGCCAGTGTTCAGACCGCTCGGGTTGAGCATGAACTGAATGTCGCCACTCTTCAGCGCAAGGATGGCGGCGTTCTGGTCCGAGTAGATCGAGTAGATCACGTCCTTGGCGTACGGTCCATCCGTGTACTGGAGGGTCACGTCGCCGGTTCCCGTGCCGTCGTACATCTCGTCGAAGCCCTTGGCGTCGTTCACCTGCTCGAACGTACCGTCGCTGTAGAACTTGTACGTCGTGCCGTTGTAGTAGCTGTCCGGGTTGGCAACGTTCTTCGCGAACGCACCAGGCTCCCGGCTGTCGTAGATGAACGCTCCAGCGGAGGGCTCTCCCTCACCGGACGCAGCTTCGAGCGTCTTCGCGGGATCGTCCGAGGCTGCTGCCTCGTCGGCCACGGACTGCCAGAACTGCTGTGGCATGATCGGCATGAGTCCAATGCCGAACTGCCAAATCGCCAGCCCAGGATCGGATGAGAAGGTGATCTTGACGGTGTAGTCGTCCACCGCTTCAACCTTGATCACACCGTCGACCGTCTCATCGACATCCGTCGTTGCGGGATCGTCAGGCTGGTACTGGGCCAGGCTGGTCGACCAGTTGCCACCGACGCCAAGCTGCGTACCCGTGTCCCACGTGAACACGAAGTCGTTGGCCGTCACCGGCTGCCCGTCCGACCACATGAAACCCTGACGCAAGGTCTGAGTCACAGTCCAGACGTCACCCTCTTGCACGGCTGCTTCAGGAGCGCCTTCCGCGATGCCGGGCACGAGCTGCCACGACGGCGCGGCCAGCGTGAATAGTGATGTGTGCTGGTTTCCGAGAACGTATCCGTTCCACACCGACGACTCTGCGTCCAAGTAGGACCAGTAGTTGTC
>Ga0307420_1000614_pt1 | contig 16376 bp, 10 predicted proteins | sample SalMarWE160240MG_2_FD_202167 | JGI IMG/M metagenome (GOLD analysis project Ga0307420, IMG submission 202167) | Salt marsh sediment microbial communities from the Plum Island Ecosystem LTER, Massachusetts, United States - WE1602-40 | ecosystem: Environmental > Aquatic > Marine > Intertidal zone >... | reverse complement strand
AAGCAGATCATGAAGAAAGCAGGAGGCCCTATTCTGTACGCGGTGTTGACCGATGCGCACCCCGATCGGATGCTGAGCGCCGGTCTGCTGGAGGTGCCCATCGTCGCTGCACGGGCGGCTTACGAGCGGGCGTCTGCCTATACAGAGGGATTCCGTCGCGGCATAGTCGAAAGCTGGGCGCGGCGCTACCCGAGCGCTGCCGATGATCTGGCCAAAGTGCCTGTCGCGCTGCCCGAGGTTATGTTCTCCGAGAGCCTGACGCTGCACAAAGGCGGCGAGGACGTAACTGTCAGGTGTGTTGACGGCTGCTCTCCTGGAAGCAGTTGGATTCATTTCAGGGAACGGGACGTGCTATTTGCAGGAGACACAGTCGTCGTGGATACCCATCCGTTTATGGAGGTGACACTGGATTCAAAGGCCTGGCTGAACACGCTGAAATCGCTCCGCCGGCCACGCTATTCAGAGACCGTGATTGTTCCCGGTCGCGGCCCCGTCTGCGACCAATCCGCTACAAGTCCGCTCAGCGAGTATCTCGCGCTGGCGCGTCGGCGGGCCCGATCGTTGCATTCTGGTGGGCGGGCGCGGGTGGATAAGGCGGCAGCGGTGGCCGAGTTGCTGTCGTTCTTTCCGGTTGCTGGTGATGAGCACGATCTGGTCCAGCGGCGCGTCAAGGCCGGATTGGATAGATTGTGCGAAGAGTTAAAGGAATCGGACGACAGTGGGTAGGCATTTTTTCTCCGCTGAGGCACACACGCCGGCTGACGACGTCCGGGAGGCGCTGGGGGATGCTGGGCGATTGGTGGTCAATCTGCGCAAAGCCGGGCCTCGAGCGGTAGAGCTCCTCAACTTGTTCGACGAGATTGCCGATGGCCTACAAGATCTCAAAGCGGCGGGGATGGATGTGCGTGTGGAGCAGGCTCGCTTCGAGACTGTGCAGTTGCAGTTGGATCGACTCAAGCGGCGCTTTCTGGCTGAGGCTGGCGAAGCGTTCTACGAGGCGCGGGAGGCCGCGCAGCCGGATCGGGAGCGGTGGTGGTGGTTTGTCGATGAAGCGTGGGCGCAGGAGAGGCGGCAAAAGCTGCGTCGAGTATTTATCGTAGGCGCGGCTGTGGTTGGCCTGCTCGTGATCGCCGAGGTGCTGTACGAACTCTTTCTTGCGCCATCGCCTGAGATGCGCGAGGCCTTGCGTAGCGAGAGCCAGGGGCAGTATCTTGTTCGAGAGGAAAAGGACTTGGCGGCGGCGCTGGCCGAGTTTGAGGCGGCCAGCGCGCTCTTTCCGGACAATCCCGAATACTGGGTTTGGATTGGCGTGCTGCGGCTCGAGCTGGGCGATGAGGGAGGGGCTGAAGAGGCACTGTCCAGCGCACGTTCGCTGTATTCGTCGGATGTCAATTTTTTGCTGAAACGTGCCGAGGTGTATAGGGACTTGGGAGAACTGGACGCGGCCATCGCCGACGCGGACCGGGCTATCCTCGAGGACCCTGATTTCGCATGGGCATACTATGCCAGACACTCCATCCACCTGGCGCGTGGGGATACTCGGTCGGCTTTGGCTGATCTGGAAAAGGCGGATGAGTTAGCTCAAGAGTCTGGCGATCTGCGGTTGGAAGCAGTGGCTCGTTTTCAGAAGGCGATCGTGATGCAGATGGTCTCTGCGTCTCCGCTCCCGACGCCGCTGTCGACGCAGTAGGTAAAAAGATAGAGGTTTGGGATAACACCGAGGAGCATAGTTCAAGGTAGGAGGGCGCAAATGGTGCAAAATGACGAGTTGGAACGGCTGCGTGTTGTCAAGGATATGTATGAGGCCGACCTCATGCAAAAGCCCAACGTCGTCGGCGTGGGCATTGGATTGCGGCAGCGGAAGGGGGAGCTGACTGGTGAGCCCGCCATCGTGGTTTCTGTGACGTACAAACCGCCTGCTTCCATGATGGCTCCGGAGGACGTGATACCGAGCGAACTGGATGGGGTGCCGGTGGACGTCCAGCCTGTCGGCAGGCTGAAGGCCTTTAGTGGAGGGTAGAGGATGGCGATTGCAAAAATGATGGCTCAGGCAAAGCACGTCAAAGAGACCCACGTTTTTGACCTGCTGAAAAAGCGCAACGTCGTGGGCGTTGGCCTAGGCTTCAAGATCAGCCAGGGAGTCAACACGGGTGAGGTGGGGCTCGTCGTCTCGGTCACGCACAAGGCGGACGTATCGGCGCTGGCGGCGAAGGATCTGGTGCCCAAGGCGCTCAACGGCGTCAAGACGGACGTGGTGGAGACGGGCGTGTTCCGCGCCCAGGAATCGGGCACAGACCCCAGGGGGCGCTGGCGGCCCGTCGTCCCGCCCGGCGTCTCCGTCGGGCATCCGGGCGTCACCGCTGGTACCTTCGGCTGCCTGGTGCGCCGAGGGGACGACGTCTTTATCCTATCGAACAATCACGTCCTGGCCGACGTGAACGAGGGGAAGCAGGGTGATCCCATCCTCCAGCCTGCCGTAGCCGATGGCGGCACGGCGGGTGATACGATCGCCACGTTGGCCGATTACGTGCCCATCGACTTTGGCACCTCCGAGCCGGAGTGCACCATCGCCGAGTGGGTCACCAAGACGCTGAATTACGTCGCTGGCGCGTTCGGGTCGAGCCACCAGCTCACGGCGGTGAAAAAGACGCCGGGAGTCAACCGGATAGACGCTGCGCTGGCCCGCCCCCTGGCGCTGAACTCGGTGAAGAACGAGATTCTCAACGTCGGCGTCCCGGTCGGTGTGGGTGTTGCCACCCTGGGGCTGGAGGTGCAAAAGATGGGGCGCACCACCGGCTATACCACGGGCCGGATCACGCAGATCGACGCCACGGTGCGCATCGATTACGAAGGGCCGTCGGCTCTCTACACTTGTCAGATCATCGCCAGCCCGATGAGCAAGGGTGGGGATTCCGGTTCGGCGGTTTTGGACATGGACGGGCACGTCGTGGGCCTGCTTTTTGCCGGTTCCGACGGCGCCACGATTATCAACCCCATCGATGAAGTGTTCTCGGCGCTGAACGTGGAGTTGATGCTGTAGATCGGTAAGTTGGGAAACTGGTGGTTGGTAGATGGGATGAGGTTCCCAATCTACCAATTTGCCAGCTACCGGTTTCCCATCTACGGCAGGACCCCCACGTACGTCCCGATCAACTCGCTCTTTCCCAGGACGTGTCCCTCTATTGCCGCCAGCACCTGTCCCCGCCTTGCTCCCGGCTCGATAGCCAGCGGCGTATCCAGCGCGTAGAGGACGAAAGCGTAACGGTGCGCTTCGCCGATTGGCGGGAAGGGGCCGGTGTACCCCAGTATTTCATTGTCGTTGATCCCCTGTAGCCTCCCGTCCGGCAGTTGCGGCTGTCCGATGATACCCTCCGCCAGGACGGTGGTGGTGGGCGGTATGTTGTAGACGATCCAGTGTGAAAACGAGAAATCCAGATCGTCCATGATCAGGGCGAAGCTTTGCGTGCCTTCGGGTACGTTAGCCCAGGTCAGCGCAGGGGACGTGTTCTCCCGGAAGAAGCCGTACCGCTCTGGGATCTGTCCCCCCGCTTCGAAGGCGCTGGAGAGGATGAGGGGCAGCGGTGTCGGTGTGGGTGTAGGGATCGGCGTGGGCGTAGGGGTTGGTGTGGCCGTGGGCGTCGGTATGGCTTTAGGGGAGGGCGTGAAGGTGGGGGAGGGTATGGTGGTGGGCGCGGGCGTTGATGTCGGCGTCGGCGCGGGCGGCGCCAGCAAGCCGCTGCCGGCGGCTATCATAATGGCGAATACCCCTATGATGGCCGTGACTAGGGCAACGATGGGTAGCGGGATTTCTTCTAGTTTTTTCATTCCTGCGCTCTCCTGCAAGTGCTGTCGTGGGACAGTCTACACTTTACCTCAAAGGCCCAGGAATGCAAAGTCGGATCCGAGGCGTTTGTAACTCTGCAAACGCCTCGGATTGTTCGATGCCAGGTAACCTGATTGTTACTCGCGTAGGACGAGCGGCAGAAAAATTACTGTGTATTTGCAACTTTGGGGCCAAAAGCCCGCACAGAGGCCGTAGGGGTAGTTGGCTCCCTTGCTCGCGACCGGTTGTCCGGTGGTGCCGTGTAGAGCATAGACGCCTGCCTCCGAGAGCCCACCTCCGCCGCCTATGACGTGGCGCTGCACCTCAATCGCGCTGGGGGCGGAGCTGGCGCTCAGAGCTGTGGTGGTCAGCAGGAGCCCGGCCAGAATGGATAATGCCAGCGCGCGTCTCATTTCGAACCTCCCTGAGGCTGCAGTTCTCCTCCCGCGCTGTCCAAGGCGTACTGGTCGGGGTAGAGGTTGGGATCGCCATCGGCCCAGGGAGCCGGCTCCAGCCGGTCGTCCTCGTATCCCAGCCGCTTGGCCACGATGCGGTAAGAGAACTCGACGTTCGGGTCGCCATCGCGCAGGTGGACCTCAAAACTTGTCGGCGTACGCCCGGAGATGTAGATCTCGGCGTCGCCATAAACCTGGACGAACACGTGGTAAGGCTCTTCCAGGTTCACCGTCTGGGCAAAGCCCTCGTCGATGGTGATGACGGCCACGCCATCCTCCAGTTGGCCGAACCCATAGTCGGTGAACCACACCTCGGTCGATTCCTCACTGTAGAGTAACTTGCTACCTTCGTCAGTGGAGACGACGGCGTTCTTGGTCCCGCCGGCAACGTTCAAGCCGGTGTGACCCGCAGGAGCTGAGATGTAGACGCCGTTTCCATTGCTCGACGTAAAGTACCCGGCCCAGCCGCCGCTGGGAGATGCATCTCGACCCGCCACGCCGTATCCATTGGTTGCCTTCGTGACGCCTACCACGCCGTTCCGCCCGCCGAAAAAGCCGCCGGGGTCCCAGTTGCTCCAATCGCCCGTGGAGTAGCCTGTCTGCAGGCCGACCACGCCACTGGCCCCGGTGCTGCCGGTGTAGCCGTACATGCCGTGGTCGTTGGTGCTGTTTCCGTATACGCCCCTGCCGTCGGTGCTGGAGCCGCGCACGCCGTAAGAAGTCGAGCTGCTTCCTCGTACACCTGTGCCGCCAGAGCTCCAGCCGGTCACGCCGATACTCGTGCCGTCTCCTCTGATACCGAAGTAGCCCTTTCCACGCACGCCATAGTTCTGCGCGCTCACGCCATAAACGCCGTATCCCATGTTGGCCTCAAAATAGCCACCGTGGTCCCAATGGTCAGTGCCGTTGGTGGTAGCCCATACGCCATATCCCTCGTCGGTGGTAAAGTACCCGGCTGTACCGCCAGTGGCCTCGCCTCTGATAGCGTATGTCACCGGGCTGTAACCGTAGACGCCCACACCGCCGCTTTCGCCGCGCACGGCGCTGCCGGTGCTGGCCCGGGCGTAGAGGGCCGACGAGTTCCCACCCCCCCACGTATACCGAGTGTTGTCGATGTTGAGGATTGCGTCGCCAAATCCGGACAGGGTACCCGTAGTACCGCTGATCACCGCCTTGGGGTGCAGCCCCCACGCGTAGGGCACGTTGGTGATCGGTTGGCGCGGGAGGGTGGTATAGGCGCCTGCCCCGTGAGGGCGCACCTCCAGTTGCAGCCAGCGCGGCCCCCCGTCAAAGACCTCGTTTACCGCAACGCCGGGGTGAAAGTAGAGGGTAAAGAAGCCGTCCTGGACGGTCACACCGGGCGAATCATAGACCTGCACGGCGCCGAACAGGTTGCCGCCGGCATCCTGATCCCAGACGCTGATCCGGAAATCGTAGACGCCGTTGGCAGGCCCTCCGCCGTCTGCCAGATAGCCTTGGTAGGACATCGTGGCGGTCGGTGATCCCCCGGCAGGACTCAATTCCATCCCATCGGTTGGTTCCTGGGCCACCGCAGTACTCACAAGCAGCGTCAATGTAACCAATGCCAACGTGATTCCGGCCGAAAGCCACATCTTGCGCGTTATCTTGATATTCATTTTCATCTCCTTGTGTTCTTGATTTGTTCATTCGCTGACTCACTGACTCGCTGATTCGCACATTCGTTTTACTCGTCATTCCATCTCTCGGTCTCCTTTTGTGCCCAGGTGGCTTTGACTTTTTTCCCAAACATCTCATAGACTTGGGCCAGATGCTGGAATGCTACGCCGTCGGTAGCGTCCAGATCGACGGCGCGCTCAAGCTCGATGAGACCATCCTCTGTTCTACCTTGTTGGACCAAAATCAGTCCCAATGCCGTGTGGTAGGTGGCAACGTCGGGCGCCAATTTTAGTGCCCGACGATAGGCTACCTCGGCCTGGACGTATTTGTCGGGTGAGAGGTTCCCCCACAGGGCATAGATGCTGCCTTTCGCTGCCCATACTTGTGGATCGTTCGGGCTGAGCGAGGTTGCGGCATTCAGCTGGGCCTCTGTGGCCGGGTCTCCGCTGAGGGCCGATACTTGTGCCAATTGCAAGCGGTATGTGGGTTCCATAGGCCACAGGCGGACGGCCCTCTGCGCCGCTTCCAACGGTTGCGTGCCCTGCCGGGATTGTTGATAGACTGCATCGGCCGCCAATGGCCGCACGCACAGCACGCTGACGAGAGCCAGCACTGCCAGGGCAGGAGGGAGATAGAGCAGCAGGCTTCTAGGCGAGGTAGATACCTCAGGGGCAAGAACGTCCGATGAGCGCGCGCGCTCTGCCGCAGCGCCCAACGCCAGCGCCAGCCAAAAGATCGTCGCACTGGATGTCAGGTCGAAACTGAACTGCATATCGGCCAGGTGACCGGCGACGCCCGCTGCCAGTGCCACCCAGACGACTCTTTGCCAATGCCCATGGTTTTCTCGCAGTCCGCGCCAAGCCAGCCGGCCAAAGCCGGCGAGCAAAGCGGCAAAGGCCGCGACGCCTGCCAGCCCGGCGCTCATCCCTAGGTCCAGCCATAGGTTGTGTGCGCGATCCACAGTAGCGTGTCGGCCCTGGTAGTAGACAAGCTGCGGCGGAAAGACACGAGCGAACACAAGGCGCATCGTCTCTGGTCCGTAGCCCAGCCACGGGTGGGCTGCGATGAGGTTCAGCGTGGCTCGCCAGATCGTGAGCCGAGCGGCGGTGGAGCCCGTGTCGGCACGGGCTAGCGTCGCGATACGATCAAGGCCGGGTATTCGCACCAGCGCGGTTAGAGGTCCATCAGGCAGGTTGAGCAGTATGACAAAGGCAGCGGCCAGGATCAGCAGGAGCAGCGCGGCCAGTGCGGGGCGCCGATCACGCGTCGCCAGCGCCCAGGCCAAGAGGCCCGCGGCGCTGGCGGCCAACAGCCCGATCCAGGCTCCGCGCGCCTGGGTCAGCGCCAGGCATAGAACCTGCCCGGCGATCAAGAGGGCGAAGGGCCAGCGGCGACGCACGGTCAGCAGCAGACTCAGGGTCAGGGGTGTCACGAGGATCAAGTACGAGCCCAAGAAATTGGCCCGTCCGACCGTCGAGAGGATGGGCGAGGCGGCGTCGGTGCGCCAATCCAGCGGGTCGACGCCCACGGCCTGCAGGAGCCCGTAGGCCACCACCGGCGCGCTGGACCAGGCGATGGTCACCAGGAGGCGTTTTACCTGGGCGCGGGTGTGCAGGTTGGCTGCGGTGAACAGAAACAGCCCCAGGTAGGCTCCCTGGGTAAGCAAACCCTGCTGTCGCTCGTAGGATCCCCACAGGCTGGCGCGGGGGTCGACGGATAAAACTGTCGCCAGGGTTGCGGCTCCGCCAAAGGTCAGCGCAGGCCAGAGGAGGCAGCGGGGTATAGTCGCTCTTTGATTCCGTTTTCTATCCTTTCGCCCGTCGATGACGCGCATCAGCGTCGCCAATCCCATCAGCAGGACGAGCCCTTTGAGCAGCACCGTCTTGGGCAGCTCGAAGGCGTTTTGGCCCCACGGGTTGAAGGCGAGCGGGATGACGGCTGCGGCGGCAAGCCACAGCGCTTCCTCGATCCAGGTGAACCACAAGCTGGATAGGTCGTTTTGCATCTTCATATCAGGCTATCCAAATAGACGTTACAAAACAGTCAATCTCCCACAGGCGCGCGTGTGAGAGATTGACCGTTTTCACTCAGGAGCGAGATCAGAAATCTCGCATCACCACTGGTAAGAACGCCTTCAGCCAGGCCTCGTCCGCGCCGATGTCGACGGCGGAGCCGATGGGACGGGAGTCCCCGTCGATGTCGGTGGTCACGCCGACGTCCAATCCGGCGTCCACGGCCGCCGAGGTGAGGTTGACGTGGTAATCGTCCCAATCGTCCGGGTTGGTGCCGTCGGGATCGATGAATCCCGGGTTGCCGATGACGATGATCTCGCCATCTTTGATGTCACCGCTGCCGTCCTTGTTCGTTACGTTGGCCCAGGCGCCATCACCCCACAGGGTGGCCTCCAGGATGAGGGTGCAGCCGCTGTCGACATAGACCCCCACGGTGTGGCTGGCGACGATGGTGTTGGTCATCCAGGCTTGGGCACCATCGATCAAATACACCCCATGCCCCTCCCCACCGTTGTTGCGGGCCAGGGTCGTGTGCTCAAAGTGGACGGTTGAGGTGATGAACAGGATGACGCCAGCGCCATCGCCGCTGTTGTCGATGAGGCGGTTTTCCACGATGATGTTGTTCGTCAGCCTGGCGTTATCGCAGCTTGATATCCACAGTCCGCCGCCCAGACCTACGGCCTCGTTGTCGTGGACATAGTTGCCCGTCAGCGTGGCGTTGGCGCTGCTGTTGAGCAGGATGCCGCCGCCGTACCCGGCCGAGTTGTCATAGACCTGGTTCCCCGTCAGTGAAACGTTGTCGCTGGTGGTGACGTGTACCCCGCCACCCATCCCCGCCGTGTTGCTGTAGATTAGGGTGCCCGATACTAATGCGCCAGGGCTGTCTTCGACGTATATACCACCACCAGAGGTCGCGCTGTTGCCGTAAACCTGGGCACCGTCTATCGCCAGCGAGGCACCATTCCTGGTGGCGACCGCGCCGCCAAAGCCGCTGCCGCTGGTGCTGGCGGTGTTACCCTCGATCACGTCGCCGTCCAGGCTGGCGCTGCCCCAGCGAACCTCGAGGCCCCCGCCGTAGCCATTGTAATCTATGCTGGCGGTGTTGTCCCGCACCGTGTTGTCCTGGAGTGTGGAGCTATTGTTGGCCAACCAAAGGCCACCGCCAGAACCCAGGCTGTGTGGACTGGCGGTGTTGCCCTCGATCGTGTTCCCGCTGAGGTCGGCCGTGCCATAGCGGAAGCATCCCCCTCCACCATAGCCATTGCTCGTCGTGCTGGCGATGTTGTTTGCGAGCGTGCTATCCTGCAGGGTAAAGCTACCGCCGTAGGCCGCTATCCCGCCGCCCCAGGCGATGCCCATGGTGCTGGCGACGTTGTCCGAGATCACACAGTTGGATACCGTGACGTTGGCGTGCCAGCTATAGATGCCACCGCCGATGTCGTACCCGTATGGCCCGCTGCCGGCCAGGCCGGTGGCGTCGCCGCCGGTGATGGTGAACCCGTCGATGGTGACGGCGATGGAGCCGCTCGTCTCGGTGATGCTGACGACGCGTCCGGCGCCCAACCCGTCGATGGTGCTGGCTGAGGCCGGGTCTGGATCGCGGGTGGTAAAGCCGGTGTCCCAGCCGCCCTGTAGACTCACCGACTTGGCGATAGAGACGTTCTCGTAGCAGGTGCCCTGTGCCACCTGCACCGTCTGCCCGGGAGAGGCCGCGTCCACCGCGGCCTGGATGGTGACATAGTTCACGCCGCCCACGCGGGCCAGGCAGGAGATCTCGTCCGCGCCCACGTCGGGGGCCGCGCCGTAGGTGCGTAGGTCTCCGTCGATGTCGTCCGGCACCCAGGTGAGGGGAGCTCCTTGGTCGACTGCGTTCGAGCCGGCCGATAGGTGGTAGTTTGGTAAAAGTCCCGCCGGACCGGCGATCTCGTTACCGCTGCTCACGCCGGGACCATAGTTCGTGCCGTTGGCCTCGAACAGGGTATAGGTAGCGTTGACGGCGCTGACGCCCGGGTCGGCGACGGTGATGCCCACGGTGTGGCTGACGATAATGTTGTTGATCAACGCCACGTCGCTGGCCGAATTGACGTGCACGCCGATCCCGTCTCCGGCAGAGTTCTCGGCGATGGTGTTGTGGGCCAGGGTGCCCACGCTGTTCCCCGCAATGGCGACCCCGCTGCCGCGATCGTTGGCTTCGTTGCGGGCGACGATGTTGTTGGTCAGCGTAAAAGCGGGGCAGAGTGCAACCCGCACACCGCCTCCCCGTCCCCATGTGGAGCCAACGGAGTGGTTGCCCGCGATGACGTTTCCGTCCAGGTGAGGGCGGGTTTGGTCCAGGTAGAGCCCGCCGCCGCTGCTGATCGCTCCCCCACTGGCCGAGTTGGTCAGGATGTGATTCCCTGTGATGATCGGAGCGCCGTCGTAAACATAGATGCCGCCGCCTGCGCCGACCGAGCTAGGCGCCGTAGCGGCCGAGTTCTGGGCGATCCAGTTATTCTGTACGGTGACCAAGCTGTTTGTGATCACCATGCCGCCGCCGTAGCTGAGGCCGCCTGTCACGGCGACGAGGCCAATGTTCCCTGTGATGACGTTGTTGTGGATCAGTCCTCCCCCGGATTGGACGTATATGCCACCGCCGTTACCCAGCCCGCCTGTAGGTCCCCCCGATGCCGCGGTGTTGAAAAAGACCTGGTTATCTGCCACGGTAGCCGTCGACTCGTTCAGGTAAATGCCACCGCCGTGTCCTTCCAGGCTCCAGCTGGCGCGGTTATTGTCCACTGTATTCCCCCTTATTGAGGAGGGGGCGATCAAGTCCGTCAGGTACACTCCTCCACCTGCGCCTGTTCCATCATTGGTTGCAGCGTTAGCGCGGATGACGTTGTCATGGATGATGGCTATACCCGTTGGATTGCCGCTATAGTAGATGCCGCCGCCTTTGCTGACCAAAGAGGGATCGGCTGTGCCGTCTAGGGCGTAATTATTCTGCAGGTGGTTGCGCTCGATAGTCACCGGGGTAGATGATCGGACAAAGATTCCTCCGCCGTTGCCCATCACGCCTGTAGCGGCCCTATTTCGCAGGAGGGTGTTGTCTGCGATAACTGGAGACCCGCCTACGACCATGATTCCCCCTCCATCGCCGGCGATGCCACCACGATTATCTTGTATGGTGTTGCCCATGATCTGTGCCTGGGAATCGCGCAGCATGATGCCGCCTCCCCATCCCAGGGTGGTGTTGGCCCCTACGTTGTTCGCGATCAGGTTGTTACTGACGACGGCCGTCGCCGGGGCGTTCAGTAGATAGATGCCGCCGCCGCGGCCGTAAGTCGTGGAGCAGGAATCACAACCATAGTTTCCTGTGATCACGTTGTTGACGATGATGGGGGCAGAACCATCGCTGTAGATGCCGCCTCCTGCGTTGGGTCCATCAGGGTCTCCACCCAGCCCATCGGCGTCTCCGCCGGTGATGGTGAAGCAGTCGATGGTAGGAGTGATGTTGCCAGTGATGCTGATGGTGTGCCCAATGCCGATGGCATCGATAGTGGTCCAGGAAGCATCACAGGGTGAAGAACGCTGCCAAATCAGCCCTCCACCGGCTCCCACGGCGCCCCATCCTCCTTCGAGGGTAACCGATTTATCGATGGATATGGCGCCGGCGTAGGTGAAGGGCATCAGTCCCTTCGCCACCCGGATGGTGTCCCCCTCGCTGGCCTGGACGAGGGCGTATTGTATCGTCCGGCAGGGGTTATTTGGACTTGTACAGTTGCCCGAGTCTGTGCCGCTGTCGCCCAGCACGTAGCGAGTGGCGGCCGAGGGGGCGGCAGTGGCTGTATCCACGCTCAACCCAATCAGTGTGACCAGTACCAGCGCCAGTCCCCCGGCCAATGCCTGTAGCAAACGTACGTGTTTCATGATTTTCCTCCTCAAGGTTTTGAGCCTCAGTAGATCCAAATTGTATCATCTCAATAATCCGGGGGGCGGGGGGTGTGAGGGCGGCGTAGCCGCCCTCACACCTCCCATCTTCCCCTACTTATTGAGAAGATACTCCAAATTCTTGGTGTGCACATGTGCGTGTTGATGAAAATCACCCGCGAAACCGTCATTCTGAGCGCAGCGAAGAATCTCCGCCCTGCATTGGGAGACTCCTCGCTCCGCTCGGAGTGACGAAATTTGGGTCTACGGAGTCTTTACTTCTATCTAATCCGGTTGCCCGATGTTTGCCGTGTATATCTCTGGAACGGATTGAGCGGGGTTTTTGTTACAGTTCAAGTCTTTTAGCGTGCACAAACGTTGAGCTAGGTAGGACAAGATGCCATCTTGTCCTACATTTATCCCGGAGCCTATGTGCGCCGACAAGTCTTTGAGGAGGTCGAGCGAAGGGGAAGAATGCAGATGCCAGCGGCGTTCACACGCCGCTGGCATCGAATAGTGCTGCGTTGGTTATGTAAGGCGTGGTAAGAATTGCCTTTTACGGCGATATGAACCGTGTCACCGCCCGCATAGCGGGATAGTGCAGAGCGACGAGGCGGCCCACGTAGGTGCCGGTGACCTTCATCAGTAAGCCGTACTCCGTAGGCTGGACGTAAAGATTCACCTGTGTCTCGGCCGCGGTGGGCCAACCCACATCGTCCTCCAGGTCATTGACGCACCAGACCTTGCCAAAGCCACGCACGGGCATTTGGTATGTAGAAGATGGTGGGGACATACTTGAACAACTTGGGTGTATGGCGGGCTGGCCGTCATCCCACGTGTCCGTGTATGCCAGGAACGAACCCTTGGAACCGTCTGTATCCTCTCCTATGATCACGTAAATATCCTTGTTGTCCGCACGCCAGATCATCAGGCTGCGATAGTGCGTGTGAGGGTTGGGGTCGTCCCAGTTGGCCCAGAACTCTTGAAAGGCCCCCGTGTTGCCGTTCTTTTGGACGTAGAAGGCAGGTTTGGTCGCGCATCCTAGCTCATAGCCGTTGATGCTGGCATGCTCGTGAATCGAGTGCAGAGCGGCGTCGATGGGGACGCAGCCGGAGGGCGGGGTAAAGGTGGCGCACACCATGCCGCATCCGCCGGTGCATAGGCCGGGACAGATGGCCACTTCTCCTGCCGGGCAGGACGGCGGTGTGCACATGGGACCAGGCAGGGGCGTGGGTGTGAGAGTGGGTGTGGGCGTGTCCGTGGCCGGCGATGGCACCACGATCTTGACCCAGATGGCGCTGCCAAAGAAGGCGCCTTTGTGGTCTCGCAATTGCCACTTGCCTTGATAGCTTCCTGGGGAGTCGGGCGCTTTCAGGTTCACGCTGATGTCGACCTCGCCGCCAGGGGCGACCGGCGTTGATACCGGTACGTCCGCTGGACCGCCCATCTGATCGTCGGAGCTAAAGACCAGTTTGGTGCCTGCTTCCCAGGTGCAGGTGCCGGTGTTGCGCATGCGCCACACCTTGACGAAAGCCGCGCCCGGGTTGAGCTCGGTGCCGTCCGGGATGGTGACGTCTGTGACGAATTTGGCGTTCAGCGTGCAGTCGCCTGGGCCGGGGACATCGGTGGCGTCAGTAACTGTGGGGGCGACGGTATCGGTGGAACCAGGGGCGGCGGTGGCGGCGGGAGGCTGTGAGGGCACGGCGCTGGCATCCGCCTGGGGCACCGCAGTGGGAATTTGTGTGGTCGGCAGGGGCGGATTGCAGGTGCAGGCCAGTGCGGCTAGCACCAGCACGGGTACGGCTATGGTGATCGCGCGTTTACTTTTGGGTTTCATTTTCTTTTCCTCCTGCTCAGGATCTATCCGAAGGATTGCTGACATCGCACATGCTTTGCGGGGTGTGGGTTGTTCCACACCCCTGGTCTTTTAGAGAAACCCGATTCTTATCTCGCTCGAGCAGACGAGTTGCCAACCAGCGCTCCTTTTACATCGACGAGTTTTCCCACTTGGCCAACCTCCCGCAGGTTCGATGTGCAAGTGCTAAAGCTCACGGTCGCCAACGGTCTGAGACTTATTTGATCCCTGGGCGTGGAACCTGCGGGAGGTCCTCGATCAAATCTGTGGTCAATCTATGTCTATCCCAAAAATCGCCCACGACGACCAGGGGCCCAGGTTTCCCGCGCCGTCCCTGGCGCGCACGGTCCAGCGGTAGCCAAGCCCGCAGGAGACGGGGACGTCGGTTTGCGTTCCATTTATTGGCCCCCACGTGCCCACCACCTCCCAGGAGGCTCTACTCATCCGCTTTTCCAATTGGACGTAGTAGCCCGCCACCTCAGAGGGGTCTTTGACCGCGTTCCAAGAGAGAGTAACGACAGCCCGACAGGAAAAGACGGTGCCCTCCGACGGCGTGAGGGAAGTGGGGGCCGGCGGCCCTTGGATGTCCGGCGTGGGAGAGACGCAGGAACCGGTGACGCTGATAGTGATCTGGCGTACGTCGTGGCTGTCGTCGGGCAGGATGACGTCCAGGGTATGCGTCTCGTCCTCGCAAGGGCAGGCCTGATGTGAGCCTGTGCCCGCGACGCCTTGGCCGTCGAAAAAGACGGCCTGCACGTGTGCCGTTTGCCAGCGAATGGTAGTGCAGGTGCCGGCCGGTATCGTGGCGGCGTCGGCAGTGAACTCGACGAACGGAGCAGGTGTGGACGTCGGGGTCGGTGGCGATGTTGGCGTGGGGGTGTGCGTCGGTACGGGCGAAGGTGTGCGTGTAGGGACGGATGTGGACATCTGTGTGGGGATGATGGGCGTTGACGATGGCGGTATCTCGGTCGGTGTATGGGATGGCCGAGCGGTCGCGGTCGGGGTTGGGGGGATGGTGGTCGATGTGTCGGTCGGGAGTAGGGCCGGGCGCGTGGGGTGGGGGGAAGGTATGTCGGTGGCAATCACAACGGGCGTGCCGGTCGAGAGGGCAAAGGGGCCCAAGTATGGCACGAGGAATAGGCCGCCGAGTATGACCGCGGCGATGAGCAAGACGATAAACCCACCGCCGACTGCCGCCAGCAGCCAGGGGCTGCCCCCGCCACCAAAGCCTCCGCCGCCCTTGCCCGTTGGCGGCCGACTATCTGTGCCGCTGGGTGATGTGCCGCCTGTGATTGGACTTGCAGGCTCGGGTGGCGGGAGGTGCTGGAGCCGGGTGAGGAAGCGAGGGCGCAGCGTGAGCGGCGGGAAGATGGGGATTAGAACCGCCAACAGGCCCCCGGCGGCCAGCAGATCGCGCCGCTTCTTTTGGCAGGCGGGACAGGCTTTGATGTGGTCCTTGACCCGCTTGCGCGTGGAGCGGTCCAGCTCGTCGTCCAGATAGGCCGAGAGCAGGTCGTCCAGTTCTTGGCAAGCCAGCCGTCCTTCTTCCACCATCACCTGTAGCTCGTAAAGGTCGCGGAACTTGAGCCGGGCACGGTGCAGGGTCACCCGCACGTTGTCGAGTGTATAGCCCAGCACGGCCCCGATTTCGTTGTAGGAGAGTCCGTCGATCTCACGCAGGACGAGTACTTGGCGATAATTGTCCGGTAGCTGGTGGATCGTGCGCCACACGGCAGCGCGCACCTCTGCCAGGCCGGCTTGATCCTCGGGAGCGCCCTCGCGTCGCTGGTCAGCGGGCTGGGGACCGGTCACCTCGCCGCTGTCCCAGTCGGGAAGCGGCACCTCTCGCCGGTACCGGCGCAGCCCATCCAGCGCCATATTGCCCGCGATGCGGTAGACCCACGACTTGAAGTCGTAGGGCGGCCCCAGTCGGTTCAAGTGCTGGTGCGCCTGGATAAAGGCCTCCTGGGCGATGTCCTCGGCCCAGGCGCGGTCGCCCACCATGCGATAGACGTAGCCAAAGATACGGCCTTCGTAGCGGGTAAAGAGCTCCGCGAAGGCGGCCTTGTCGCCCTTTTGGGCTCGGTGCACCAGCTTCTCGTCGGGCGCGTTTGCCATACGCTCGCTTACTCCTGTAACGAATTGACGGCGCGAAATGTTACGCGACGTGCGTGGTAAGAAGGGAATGGAGGCCAGGCGCTCTCATTATACATGAAAACCGGTGGAGTCGGTAGGCAGCAGCGTTGCAAAAGTGTTCCAGTTTGATTCCCTGTCCAAGGTGAAGTGTTTTTTTATTTCTGTCTCTCGTCGGCCTAGGTGAAGGGGAGCATCTTTGAGGGAACCTCACCTGATTATTGGTTTTGGGCAGTTGAGTAGTCTCCCTCTTGGGTGTTGTTTATGCTGAATGATAGTTGGCAGACGGGCTTCGAGCACCAAAACTGCCTTGCTAGGAGCCTGTCGGAGAGAAGACTGCCGATGCACAACGGCGTCCGTTTCGTCATTCTGAGGCCCCGAAGGGGCCGAAGAATCTCATTTTTGGCTGCAAAACGCGCTCCAATGGTGAGATTCTTCGTCGCTCCGGCGGCTCCGCCGCCTCCACTCCTCAGAATGACAATCCTCTCCGACAGGCTGCTAGGCGAAAAAACCAGCGTTTTCCGCGTGATTTCTGCCCCACACGAGACCAACAA
>Ga0307420_1000612_pt1 | contig 16420 bp, 14 predicted proteins | sample SalMarWE160240MG_2_FD_202167 | JGI IMG/M metagenome (GOLD analysis project Ga0307420, IMG submission 202167) | Salt marsh sediment microbial communities from the Plum Island Ecosystem LTER, Massachusetts, United States - WE1602-40 | ecosystem: Environmental > Aquatic > Marine > Intertidal zone >... | reverse complement strand
ATGCTATCAATCGACCCAGCCGGTGACCCACCTCAAGCAAACGGCCTCGCGGTCCGATGAGCTTCTCACCAGCTTCGCGCGCCCGTAGACTTGTTTCGGGAAGGAGCGCACATGCGCACACGAATCCTCATCGCCGCTCTCGCTCTCGTCGCCACCGCGTGCGCGAGCGGGACGGCAGCCACAACGACCGTCGCGACTGAACCGTCGACGACGACAACCACCCAACCCCCGGTGCCGGCGGCGGTACTCGCGTACTCGTATGCCGCAGGGGACTCCTACACCTACGACATCTCACTCGCACAACATCTCACGATGTCCACGACGGTCGAGGGCGATCCGGGCATGTTCGGCGGCGCAGACGCACCCGGCAACGTCGACGTCGACACAAGCGTCGACGGGACGGTCCAGTACGACCTCTCGGACGGGCCCGAGGCCGACACGACGACGATGCACATCTCGGGAACGTTCGACAACGTGAATGTCGAGGGTACGGTCGACGGCGAGCCTGTCACCGATTCCGACGTCCAATCGGGGACGGTCCCCGACCTCGTCGAGGTACCGGACACGACGATCGTGCTCGACAAGTACGGCCGACCGGTGTCCGTCGACGGAACGACCGTACCGTCGGACTCGCAGTTCTTCGGTGACCCGTTCGCCCTGTTCGGCGGACTGGCCTCGGGTGGGCTCGACCAACCGTTCGGCCCCGAGTTTCCCGACCATGCGCTTGCGATCGGCGACTCGTGGACGGAGGAGCAATCGCAGGACATCCCTGACACGGACCAGACCGTTGCCACGTCGGTCACCTACACGGTGACGGGAACCGACACGGTCGATGGACACGACGTGACGGTCATCGACTTCACGGCTACCTCGTCCGGGGCCGACGTCGATCTCGGCCAGTTGTTCCAGGCACTGATCGAGGGGTTCGCGTCAATGGGACAAGACACCTCCACGACCGAGCCGATCCCGACGATCGACTTCGTGGTTTCGGTCGGCGAGTCGAGCGGTTCGGGTACGTACTGGTTCGACCAGGAGGCGGGCATCGTTCGCAAGGTCCACCAGACATACTCGATCCCCATGTCGATGCACATGGCCATCTCTTCTTCCGAGGGGAACGGTACGACGGACCTCCAAATGTCGATCGAGTCGTCCGTCGACGCACACCTCAGCGAAGGGGCCACTACGGGCTGAACCGGCCGGCTGAGCGATCCGCCGTGACGGAGCCCGCATTCCCACTACAGGGGTAGGGGTAAGTAGGCTACGTGCCATGTCCGAGCAACCCCTCCTCGAGATCCACAATCTGCACGCGTCCGTCGACGGCACGGAGATTCTGAAAGGCGTCGACCTCGTCGTCGACCGTGGCGAGATCCACGCTCTGATGGGCCCCAACGGCTCAGGCAAGTCGACCCTGGCCAACGTCCTGATGGGCAATCCCTCCTACAAGGTGACCGACGGTGAGATCCTGTTCAAGGGTGAGGACGTCGTCGGTATGGCCTCCGACCGGCGCGCGCTCCTCGGCATGTTCCTCGCATTCCAGTACCCAGAGGAGATCCCAGGGGTGACGCTCGTCAACTTCCTGCGGACCGCCCTGTCGAACCGGATGGGTGTCGATCTCACCATCCTCGAGATGCGCCTCAAGATCACCGACGCCATGCGAGAGATCGGTATGGAGGCATCGTTCGCCGACCGCTACCTCAACGAGGGATTCTCCGGTGGGGAACGCAAGCGGAACGAGCTGCTTCAGATGACACTGTTGCAGCCGGAGCTGGCGATCATGGACGAGACCGACTCCGGGCTCGACATCGACGCGTTGAAGGTCGTCGCCGAGGGCGCCAAGCGGCTCGCGACGGACGAGCGAGGGTTTCTGATCATCACGCACTACCAGCGTCTGCTCGACTACATCACACCCCACTTCGTCCACGTGTTCTTCGACGGTCATGTGGTCGCGTCAGGTGGTCCAGAGCTCGCGCAGCAGCTGGAGCAGGCCGGCTACGAAGGGTTCAGGGCGCACGTGTGAAGACGGATCTGTCACACCTCCGGGCGGACTTCCCGATTCTGTCGAGGACGATCCATGACAGGCCGCTCGTGTTCCTCGACTCCGCCGCCTCCAGCCAGAAGCCCGTGCAGATGCTTGACGCAATGGACGATCTCTACCGGTCGAAGTACGGGAACGTGTACCGGGGCGCCTACACCCTTTCAGAGGAGTCGACGGCAGCCTACGAGTCGGCACGGAGCACCGTTGCCCGGTTCATCAAAACCTCGCAGTCCCAGGTGGTGTTCGTACGCGGCGCCACGTCGGGGCTGAACGCGGTCGCGTACGGCTGGGGACTGAACCATCTCAAGGCCGGTGACACGATCCTGCTGACGTTGATGGAGCACCATGCCAACGTCGTGCCATGGCAGATGGTTGCCCGCTACACGGGCGCCCGCCTCGCCTACACACCGTTCACCGCCGACTACCGCCTGGATCTCGACGCATTCGCCGAGCTGCTCGACGAGACGGTGAAGGTGGTTGCGGTCACAGGCATGTCGAACGTGCTCGGCACGATACCGCCGGTCGCTCAAATCGCCGCTCTGGCCAGGGACCATGGTGCGCTGGTGGTTGTGGACGCCGCCCAACTCGTCCCACACTTCCCCGTCGACGTGGAGCAGATCGGCGCCGACTTCCTGGCGTTCTCCGCTCACAAGATGCTCGGCCCGACGGGCGTCGGCGTGTTGTGGGGACGCATGGAGCGGTTCGAGGAGATGGAACCGTACGAGGGTGGCGGCGAGATGATCGACGACGTGCAGCTCGAATCGTCGACCTGGGCGCCGATCCCCCACCGCTTCGAGGCCGGCACGCCGCCGTTCGTGGAGGCGGTTGGTCTGGCCGCGGCGATCGAGTACCTGGAGGCAATCGGCATGGAGACGGTCGCCGCGCACGACCACGAGCTGACGACCTTTGCGCTCGAGCGCCTCTCAGAGATTCCAGGACTGACGATCTATGGGCCGGAGGCCTCGATCGATCGTGGCGGTGTGGTGAGCTTCACGATGGACGGGATCCATCCGCACGACATCGCGACCATCCTCGACGGTGAGGGCATCGCGATCAGGGCTGGTCACCACTGTGCGCGACCGCTCGCGCGGACGATCGGGGAGCCGGCGACGGCCCGAGTATCGTTCTACGTGTACAACGTCCCGACCGACGTAGACGCGCTGGTTGCCGGACTCCACAAGGCGAGAGAGCTGTTCGATGTCGCTTGAAGACCTCTATCGACAGGTGATCCTGGACCACTATCGGAGTCCCAGAAACCAGGGACACATCGAAGCCTGTGACGCCCACGGTGAGGGACACAACCCGTTGTGTGGCGACGAGATCTTCCTCGATCTCGCCATCGACGACGACACCGTCACCGACGTGGCGATCACCGGACAGGGTTGCTCGATCAGCCAGGCGTCGGCGTCGATGATGTCGGAGGCGATCAAGGGCAAGACACTCGTCGAGGTCGACGACTTGATCCACCGGTTCAAGACGATGATGGACGTCGAGAAAGGCGACGATGGTCTGGACCCGGCCCGGCCAGGAGCAGTCCTCGGCGACCTCGAAGCACTCCAAGGCGTCAGGAAGTTCCCGGTACGAATCAAGTGCGCCTCACTCCCGTGGACGACGCTCCAAGAAGCGCTCGCGACACGAGAAGGGTGAGAGCCCAACCGCGCGGCCAGAACGGCCCGGCAACCGGCACACGCCGCCGCCGATGGCGAATCTCCTGGACGAAGCGCCCCACAAGGGGGCGCTTCTCGGAAGGGAAGGGAGGATGAGACTTGTGTCGAGAACTCCTTTCGAAGATCTCTCTGTATGGACATCGCCACCATGACCCACCAGCTTGAGGGTTCCGTGAGAGAAAAGTCGGTGAGAAGATGGCCTCCGGCCATTTTCTCAGTCATCAGTCTCCAGTCACCAACGCGGCCGGACTGACCATGAGGAGGCGGCGCGCCAGGCCTACCGAAGGCCCAGAACCGCCCACGAAGTGAGCCTCAGCTGTCTGCTTCCAGCCGTCCCCGCCACTCGGCGGCACCGCCGTCGACGAGCGTCGAGTACTTCAACCCCATCAGCACCACACCGGCGTAGCCGAGTTCCTTGGCCAGCTGAGCGGTCCGCGCAGCCTGATCCCATCCGTGAGCGCGCTGTCGTTCCGCCGGAAGCGCTGCGATCTGCTCCTTCAACCCTTCGGTCGCGGCAACCGTACCGAGCAGTTCGGCCCGTTCCACCCACGGCACCGAGAACGGCGGAATCAACGCCAGGAACACGGGTGGATCGTCGTCCTTGAACCGCAGCTTCTCGGTCTGGGGCCCCACTGTCGCCGGGTCGATCACCGGTCCGGCGATGAAGTACTGCGCTCCCAGATCGATCCGCCTACGAAGCTGCCACTCACGGAATCTCGTCGGCATCCCCACCTCGAACCTCGGCATGTGCTCCTGGAGGCTTCGCAGATGCTCGACGATCTCGTAGTGATCGGCCAGATGATCGACAGCCGGCACGGTGTCGCCGATCACGACAAAGAACGAGTCGATCCCGTTGCCGAGCGCGCCGCGTACCTCCGACTCGATCGCGAGGATGTTGCGATCCCTCGTCGACACCACGATGGTCGGGTGCACCGACGGGACGTCGTGGGTGATTCGTGCTCCGAACGCGTACGGCGACACCCGGATCTTGCCCATCACGTTGTCCGTGATCAGCACGTTGCTCCAGACACCCTCCAACTCTCGATGGCTCATGTCCGGCAACTGCGGCGGGTTCACCTCGGCGATGTGCACCCACCCATCGGCATTGGTCAGCATCTCATCCCTCTCTTGCCACGAAGTACTTGGCGGCCGGATGGTGACAGATCAACGCGGACGTCGTCTGCTCTGGCTGATACTGGAATCCGGTCTCTGGACCGACCACTATCCCGATCCGATCTGCCCCCAACAGGTTCGCGACGGTCACGTTGTCCTCGAGGTCCGGACATGCCGGGTAGCCCCACGAATACCGGCCCCCCCTGTACCGCTGACGGAATAGGCCGGCGACCGTTTGATCGTCCTCGGAGGCGAACCCCCATTCCTCTCTGATCCTGGCATGGGAGTACTCGGCGAGCGCCTCGGCCATTTCCACCCCGATCCCGTGGGTCCACAGGTACTCCTGATAGCGGTCTGCGGCAAACAGCTCCCCAGTTCGCTCCGACACTCGCGGACCCATCGACACGACGTGGAACGCCGCGTAGTCGGGCTCACCGATCGGACGGAAGAAGTCGGCGATGCACAGAAACGGGTCCTGCTTCTGCCGGGGAAACGTGAACCTCGCCTGTTCCTCGGTTCTGGTGTTGTCTGTCCACACGATCAGCTCGTCGCCGTCCGCGTTCACCGGGAAGTACCCGTAGACGAGCTGCGGGACGAGCAGATCTTCCGCTGTCGCCACCGACATGCGCTCACGCAGCAGAACACGCAACCGGTCCTTGAACGCGGCGTCGTCCTCGTCCTGTTCGGGTCGGTACTGCCACTGATTGCGAAACAACGCCGTCTCGTTCAAGTACACCGCGATCTCGGCGAGCGGAATCCCTTTGACGACACGCGATCCGAGGAACGGCGGTATGAAGATCTCGTTGTCGGTGGCGACGTTCGATCGTACGGGGATCGAGCCCCTGTCGATCTGGGGACGGGGCTTCCTTGGAGGCAGCACGCGGCCCTCTGCGACCCTCCCGAAGTCTGGCTCCACCTCGCCGGTGCGCTTCTGTTCGGCGATCCGATCCATCACAGCCAGACCCGCAAACGCGTCACGCCCATAGAACAGCGGCCCCGGGTACACGGCCCGCAAGTCCTTCTCGACGTACGATCTGGTGAGCGCCGCCCCGCCGAGCAGCACCGGCGGGCGCAGCCCTCGCCGATTCAGCTCCTCCAGGTTGTCACGCATCACCAGGGTGCTCTTGACGAGCAGACCACTCATGCCGATCGCGTCTGCCGACACCTCGGCGGCCACGTCGAGGATCTGGCCGACGTCGACCTTGATCCCGAGGTTGTGCACCGTGTAGCCGTTGTTGGTGAGGATGATGTCGACGAGGTTCTTGCCGATGTCGTGGACATCACCCTTGACGGTTGCCAGCACGATCGATCCCTTGCTACCAGCGTCCTCGCGACGCATATGCGTCTCCAGGTAGGTGACCGCTGCTTTCATCGTCTCGGCCGACTGGAGCACGAACGGGAGCTGCATCTCGCCGCTCGCAAACTGTTCCCCCACGACACGCATGCCGTCGAGGAGCGTGTCGTTGATGATGCCGAGCGGCGTCGCGCCGGTCGCGAGCGCCTCATCCAATTCGGCGACGAGGCCGTCCCGGTTGCCGTCGACGATCCGTGCCGCGAGCCGCCGCTCGACCGGCCAGTCGCTACGGTCTTCGATCGCGCTGCTGCTCGAGGTCGTATCCGACGAGAACGCGAGCAGCTCCTGCAACGGGTCGTAGCCGGGACGGCGCCGGTCGTAGATGAGGTCCAGGCACACCTGCCTGTGGTCTTCCGGAATCTTGGCGAGCGGCACGATCCTTCCTGCATGCACGATCGCGGAGTCGAGTCCGACGGCGAGACACTCGTTCAGAAACATCGTGTTGAGGATCTGGCGGGCTCCGGGGTTGATTCCAAAGGACACGTTCGAGACACCGAGCGTCGTGAACACACCAGGCAATTCTTCCTTGATACGTCTGATCGCTTCGATCGTTGCCATCGCGTCACCCCTGAGAGACTCGTCGCCGGTCGTCAACGGGAACGTGAGAGCGTCGAAGATCAGGTCCGATGGTTCCAACCCGTACCGCTCGGTCGCGATGTCGTAGAGCCGGTGCGCCACTCGAAGTTTCCACTCGACGTCCCGCGCCTGACCCTCCTCGTCGATGAGCAAGCAGATCACCGCTGCGCCGTGTTCGACCGCCAGAGAAAACACGCGGTCGGACCGGGAACCGGGACCGTCGCCGTCCTCCAAGTTGGCCGAGTTGAGGACCGACCGACCTCCGATGTTCTCGAGGCCCGCCTCCAACACGTCTGGCTCGGTCGAGTCGAGCACGAGTGGGACCGTCACCGCGGTCGCGAACCGGGACGTGATCTCCGACATGTCCCGAACTCCATCCCGTCCCACATAGTCGACCGACACGTCGAGGAGATGGGCCGACTCTGCCACCTGGTCACGAGCGATCTGAAGGGCGGCATCCCGGTCCTCGGCAAGGAGCGCGTTGCGGAACGCTCGGGATCCATTGGCGTTGGTGCGTTCCCCGATGATGAGGAACGACGTGTCCTGCCGGAAGGGCACGAACGTGTAGGTCGACGACGCCCCTCCCTCATGAACGGGGTCGCGCCGCACCGGCTCGAGACCCCTGCACCGTTCGATGACCGTTCGTAGGTGCTCCGGGGTCGTGCCGCAACAGCCACCGACAACGGTGACTCCCAGCTCGGTGATGAAGCGGGCGTGGTAGTCAGCCAGCTCGTCGGGTGCGAGCTGATAGCAGACCTGACCATCGACGACGCTCGGCAGCCCCGCGTTGGGGATCGCGGAGATCGGTACACGGGATGCTCTCGACAGGTAGCGGAGCGGCTCGAACATCTCCTCGGGCCCTGTTGCGCAGTTGAGCCCGACAACGTCCACTTTGAGCGGCTCGATCGCGGCGAGGGCAGCGGCGATCTCGGTTCCGCCCAGCATGCGTCCCGTCAGCTCCAGAGTGACCTGTGCCTGGATCGGAACCCTTGTGCCGATTGACGCCATCGCACGACGACATCCGGCAACGGCCGCCTTCAAGCCAAGGAGGTCGAACTGGGTTTCGATGATGAAGAGGTCCACGCCCCCGTCGAGCAGCCCCCGGGCTTCGATCTCGTACGCATCGCGCAACTCCCGGTAGGTGATCTGGCCGAGGGTCGCGAACTTGGTCCCAGGTCCGAGCGACCCCGCAACCCATCGCGGGTGGTCGGTAAATGAGTTGGCCGTATCCCGGGCGATACGCGCCCCTGCCCTAGCCAGCTCGTAGGCGCGATCCTGCATCCCGTACTCGCCGAGCGGGACGGCAAACGCCCCGAAAGTGTTGGTCTCGATCACATCCACGCCGACATCGAGGAAGCTCGCGTGGAGAGTGGCGACGACGTCCGGACGGGTCACGTTGAGCAACTCGTTGCAGCCTTCGAGGTCCGGCCCACCGAAGTCGTCGGGTCCGAGGCCCATGGTTTGGAGATTCGTGCCCGTCGCGCCGTCGTAGATGAGTACCCGCTCACGCGCCGATACGGCGTAGCCGCTGCGTTGGTCTCCTCGACTCACTCGGTCTCCTTCCCTTCGACGCGCTCTCGAGCACCCCGAGCGGAAGCGACCGCTCAGCTCATCGATCAGGCATTGGCACCGAACGCATCGGTTGCCGCGACTTCACAGGGCCTGTCCCTCAGCCGCTCTTGATGAGCGCGTATCAGGAGGCTAGCCCGGTCGCGGCGCTCCGCAAGAGGACGATCTCCGTAACGAGCGGCTAATCTGTCCTGTGCTGCAAGCGCAGCGACTCGCCTGGTTGTGCTTTTTCGCCCAGAGTGTGGCCGAGTCGGAGTTGATAGCGGATTCGGTGGGCGGACGGACCGACAGAAAGGGCGAGAGCCAACATGAACATCTACGTAGGGAACCTTCCCTTCCAGACCACTGGTCCCGACCTCGAGCGCCTCTTCGGAGAGTACGGCGAAGTCAGCTCGGCATCGGTCATCAACGACCGTGACACAGGTCGTTCGCGCGGGTTCGGATTCGTCGAGATGACGAACGACGATGAGGCGAGGACGGCGATCGAGGAACTCGACGGCCAGGATTTCAACGGTCGAGCACTGAAGGTCAACGAGGCTCGCCCACGCCGCTGAGCACAGGACCGCAACGCGAAGAGGCCGCCGGATTCCCGGCGGCCTCTTCGCGTGGTGCCAGCGATCTAGAGAACACCGCCCTCGGTCATCTTCTTGAGGTCGAGAACCTCGTCGAGTTCCTCGGCTGCGAGACCGCTCATCTCCAGCGCGACCTCCCGGACACCTCGATCGGTGTCCATGGCCACATGGGCGATCTCCGCGGCTTTGTCGTAGCCGACGTGAGGTGCCAGCGCCGTGATGATGATGATGTCTCGCTCCACTAGTTCTGTGGCCCGCGCGACGTTCGCTTCGATCCCGTCGACGCATTTCTGGGCGAGAACCGTCGAGGCGTTGGCGAGCAGATCGATCGACTCGATCAGGTTGTAGCTCATCAGCGGCATCATCACATTCAGCTCGAAGTTGCCGTTTGCGCCACCCCACGTGACGGACACGTCGTTGCCGATCACCTGGCCGGCGACCATCATCACCGCTTCGGGAATCACCGGATTGATCTTTCCAGGCATGATCGACGACCCAGGCTGGAGTGCCGGCAGCTGGATCTCACCGATCGCCGTACGAGGACCCGAGGACAGCCAGCGGAAATCGTTCGCGATCTTGAACAGCGACGCCGCCACCGTCTTCAATGCACCGGACGCCGACACGACTGCGTCTTTGGCGGCTTGCGCCTCGAAGTGGTTGTCGGCCTCGCGAAACGGGTAGCCGGAGCGATCGGCGATGTGCTGGATCATCTTCGGTACGAGGCCCTCGGGTGCGTTCAGACCGGTCCCAACGGCGGTTCCGCCGAGCGCCAGCTCCTCCAGCTCGGGAAGGACCTTCTCCATCCGCTCGATGCCCTTGCGCACCTGCGTGGCATACCCGGAGAATTCCTGACCGAGCGTCACCGGCGTCGCGTCCATGAGGTGGGTACGTCCCGTCTTGACGACGTCCTTGAACTCGTCCGCCTTCGCCTCCAGCGACGCTGCCAATGTGCCGAGCGCGGGAAGCAAATCCTCCCGAACGGCACCGGCACCTGCGAGGTGGATCGCCGTAGGGATCACGTCATTCGACGACTGGCCGTTGTTGACGTGGTCGTTGGGGTGCACCAGCTTGGAGCCGAGCTCTCCACCGAGAATCTCGGTCGCCCGGTTGGCGATCACCTCGTTGGCGTTCATGTTCGTCGACGTGCCTGAGCCCGTCTGGAAGATGTCCACGACGAACTGATCGTCGAGTGTCCCCTTCATCACCTCGTCACACGCCTGCATGACGGCGTCGGCCTTCTCACCGTCATAGCGGCCCATCTCCTTGTTCGCTTTCGCGGCCGCCCACTTGATGAGCCCGAGACCCCAAATGAACCTGCGGCCGAACCGCAGCTTGGAGATCGGGAAGTTTTCCACAGCACGTTGAGTGGAAGCTCCGTAGTAGGCACCGGCGGGGACGTGCATCTCGCCCATCGAGTCGCTCTCGACGCGATAGTCCATGGTTCACTCCTTTTTCGAGGAGGCCGTGCGATCGGCCAGCGAACACTCGATCACAGTGTCAGGCTAGTGCTTTGCAGGATCCGCCTGTCCGTGCGGATCCTGCGTATCTCGTACCTTGTACCACGTACGGCTTGCGTGGCCTGCTGTCGCAGCGCCACGCAAGCCTCGCTGGGACTATCGTCGAGCGGCGGAGGTGACAATGGCTATGACGACCGGTGGTGGACTCATCGCCGACATCCTGGTCGCCGAGGGTGTCGAGAAGGTGTTCGGCATCCCGGACGGCACCTACATGGGTCTCCTCAATGCACTCGAGGCTCACAGCATCGATCTCGTCACTCCTCGCCACGAGACAACCGCCCTTCACATGGCAGGCGCCTACGCCCGCCTCACCGGACGGCTCGGTATCGCCATCGCGAGCAACGGACCTGGAGCTGCCAACGCCCTCCCGGGTGTCGTCGTCGAAGAGGCCGAAGGCAACCGTGTCCTACTGATCACCTCGTCGCGGCGCACCGGCATCACCGCACCTGATCGCGGAGGCGCCTACCAGTACTTCGATCAGGTAGCCACGATCGCCCCTGCTGCCAAGTGGTCCGAGTCTGCAAGAGAGATGGGCCGCATCCCCGCCCTCGCCAGAGCAGCGCTGCGCATGAGCCACACGGGCCGGCCAGGTGTCGTGCATCTCGACGTGCCCGAGAACCTGATGAACGGCAAGACCAAGGAGATCCCGGTTCTCTCCCCCGACCGGTACCGCCCGACCGTGCCTGCCGCACCCGACTCGGCAGCGGTCGCCCGCGCCGCCGACCTCCTGGCAGGCGCATCGCTACCCGCAATCCACGCCGGCGGCGGGGTGATCCACGCCCGTGCCCATGACCAGCTCGCCACCATCGCCGAAGCCCTCTACGCGCCCGTGGTGACATCGTGGAGTGGTCGAGGTTCCATGACCGAAGCATCACCGCTGGTGTGGCCCATCACCGCGATCGAAGCGACAACGAAGGTCCGAACCTCGGCGGATGTCATCCTCGTGCTGGGCTCCCGGATCGGCGAGACCGACTGGTGGGGAAAAGTCCCCTACTGGTCGGACGAGCAGGTGGTCATCCAGGTCGACATCGACGAATCGTCGATCGGAAGGAACAAGGCGATCGATCTGGCCGTCACCTCCGACGTAGGGCTCTTTCTCGAGGCTCTGGCCGTCGAACTGAAGTCCCGGCAGGCTCCTTCCGACGAAAGGCGCCGGCGAGTCGACGATCTGATCGCCGAACGGCAGGCCGACACCGCCAAGCTCTCCAAGCACCTCGAGGATCAATCGGTCCCGATGAACACGGCGCACGTCCCGAACACATGCAGAGAGGTGTTCGACGATGACGCCATCTTCGTGATCGACGGAGGCAACACCGCCGTCTGGGCGAACTTCTTCCTCCAGGTGCGCACCCCGAACACGCTCCTCGCAACCCCTCACTTCGGGATGCTCGGCGCAGGTGTCGGCCAGGCGCTCGGTGCCGCGGAAGCATTTCCGGATCGGCAGGTGTGCTGCATCATCGGGGATGGTGCGTTCGGGTTCCACCCGCAAGAGATCGAGACGGCCGTCCGCAACGGCAATCACATCGTGTTCCTGGTGGTGTCGGATAGGCAATGGGGCATGGTGAAGATGACCCAGTCGATCGCTCGCCATCCAGTCAAGATGATGATCCACAAACGTCTCGACGACGACGAGACGATCAACACAAACCTCGGCGAGATCGGCTATGACGCCATGGCGCGTTCGATGGGTGCCGCCGGTGAACGAGTCGCCGACCCGTCTCTCCTCGGATCGGTCCTCGAGAGGGCACTGGCTCACAAAGGCTGCACGGTGATTCACGTCGACGTCGACAGGGCCAAGCACCTGTGGGCGCCGGGACTCATGCACTTCAAGAAGATGCACCAGGAACCGGGAGGGTGACCGTGGTCGACAGTCTGGTCCTCAATTTCGACAAGGGCAGTCTGCTCATCTTGAACGTCCTCATAGGCCTGATGATGTTCGGCATGGCACTCGACCTGGACGTCGAAGACTTCCGGCGACTCCTGCGCAAACCGAAGCCGCCGGCGATCGGCCTCGGCGCCCAGTTCATCCTGCTGCCTGCGTTCACGTTCCTCCTGACCCTGGTTCTCAGACCCGACCCGTCCATCGCTCTCGGGATGATCCTCGTTGCGTCCTGTCCCGGGGGGAACCTGTCGAACATCATGACGTACCTGGCCGGAGGCAACGCCCCCCTGTCGGTCGGGATGACGGCGGTGTCGACCGCTGCGGCGATCGTGATGACACCGCTCAACTTCGCGGTCTGGGGCAGTCTGAACCCTGACACGGCACCGATCCTGAAACGCGTATCGATCAGCCCCCTCGACATGTTCAGCACCATCGTCCTCATCCTCGGCATCCCGCTCCTGTTGGGGATGTTGGTGGCCCACTGGAAGCCGGCGATCGCGGAGAAGGTCCGACGGCCGTTCAAGGTGTTCTCGGTGATCGTGTTCGTCGGGTTCGTCGGCGTCGCCCTCGCGAACAACTGGCAGAACTTCCTGCACTACATCGGGTACGTCGTGTTCGCCGTGTTCGTCCACAACGCGCTGGCGTTCACCCTCGGCTACGCGGCAGGTCGACTCACCGGGCTCGAGGAGCGTGACGTGCGTGCGGTTTCGATCGAGGTCGGTCTCCAGAACTCGGCGCTCGCTTTGGTGCTGGTGTTCAACTTCTTCGGCGGGCTCGGCGGCATGGCGCTCATTGCCGCGTGGTGGGGCATCTGGCACATCATCGCCGGACTGTCGCTGGCTACCTTCTGGTCACGACGACCGGCCGTCGCGACCGCCGAGGCATGACCCGCTCGGTTCTCGTCACCGGCGCGGGCGGCTACCTCGGCCGGCTTCTCGTCGAGTCGCTCGCAGCCTCTCCAGAAACCCTCGAGACGATCGTCGCCACGGACGTTCGTGAACCCGATCAGCGTCTCCCGGGCGTCGCGTACGTCACCATCGACGTACGCGACCCGGATCTCGTGACCGTGATCCGCGACCACCGCGTGGAGACGGCCGTGCACCTTGCCGCGATCGTTACGCCCGGCAAGAAGCCCGACCGTCAGCTCGAACATTCGGTCGACGTGGACGGCACACGCAACGTCCTCGAGGCGTGCGTCGCTGCCGGCGTCCGCAAGGTGATCGTGACGTCGAGTGGCGCCGCGTACGGCTACCACCCTGACAACCCCGAGTGGCTCGATGAGAATGACGCTCTGCGCGGAAACCCGGAGTTCGCGTATTCGGATCACAAACGGCAGGTCGAAGAGATGCTCGCCTCCTGGCGCGGGGAACATCCCGAACTCGCGCAACTCGTCTTTCGGCCCGGGACGATCCTCGGCAGGACGACCCACAACCAGATCACCGATCTGTTCGACAAGCGGGTCATGCTCGGCATCAGGGGTGCCCCTTCGCCGTTCGTGTTCATCTGGGATCTCGACGTCGTCGAATGCCTCAGGCGAGGCATCTTCACGATTGCGACAGGGACGTTCAACCTCGCCGGGGATGGCGCGGTGACGACGCGACAGCTCGCCGAGCGGATGGGCAAGCCGTACGTCGCGGTGCCCGCACCGGTGGTCCGGGCCGTTCTCTTCGTGCTGCAGCGTCTCGGCTTGACCCAGTACGGACCAGAACAGGTCGACTTCCTGCGATACCGGCCGGTGCTTTCGAACCGTCGACTGAAGTCCGAGTTCGGTTACACCCCCCGCCGGACGAGTGCGGAAACATTCGATGTGTTCTGGGCGGCGAGAGATGCCACGACGTGATCTGAACCGTGCCGTCGTGGTGATCACCGGTGCAGCCGGTGGTCTCGGCTCGGCGATGGTCACAGCGTTCGCTCGGCGTGGCGCCACGCCGGTACCGCTCGACATCGACGCCGAAGGTCTCTCCCGGACCGGACACCACGGGTACGTGTGCGACCTGACGGACCCCACCGCGGTCACGGCCGTGATTGCCGAGATCATCGACGTGTTCGGAGGCATCGACGTGCTCGTCAACAACGCAGGACTGACCCACCGCAGCGCCTTTGCCGACACCGACCCTGCCGTCCTGCGGAGAGTCATGGACGTGAACTACTTCGGGGCCGTTCACGCAACCAAGGCTGCACTCCCATCGATCGTCGAGCGGCGCGGAACGATCGTAGGGATCAGCTCGGTCGCCGGGTTCGCACCGTTGCTCGGCAGGACCGGCTACGCCGCATCGAAGCACGCACTCCAAGGATTTCTCGAGTCGCTACGCGCCGAAGTGTCCCCCACCGGTGTCGATGTCGTCGTCGTCGCTCCGAGTTTCATCGACACGCCCTTCAGATTCCGCACGCTCGACGCCGACGGGTCGATCACGACCCACCCTCAGTCGAGGGTCGGGCGCATGATGACCGCGAAGCACGTCGCGGAGGTCGTTGTCCGTGCCGTCGAACGACGGCGCGCCTTCGTCACGATCGGACTCGTCGGGACGGCATCGTGGATCTTCAACCGGGTATCGCCGAGGTTGTATGAGCGGATCATGACCAGGTCGCTCGCGTCGGAGCTCGATCGCTGATCAGTGCCGGGCGCTGCACTCGACGCAGTGGGCGGTTGCCGGGCGAGCGTCGAGACGCTCTTCGGGAATGGGTGTGCCGCAGTCGTCGCACATGCCGTAGGTTCCCTCGTCGATCTTCGCGAGCGCCCGATCGATCTGTGACAGGGTCGTCGCGAGTGAACGGGCGGTTGCCGTGGAGGCGATCCGCTCCACTGCCTCGGTCGTTCCATCTCCAACGCGCTTGCCGAACGACAGGTTGACACCGGCCTCCGGCGGTTCGGTCAGCGCAGAGAGCTCCCCGGCGACCCTCGCCCGGCGTGCCTCCAGCTCAATCCTCCGTTGGTCCGTCATCAGTAGGCTCGCTTCGCTCGCAGTCTTCAGTCACCAGTCCCCAGCACTGAGCTTCGCACACGACGGGGTCCCACAGCCACCTTCTTACCGAGAACCGACGACTGACAACCGAGAACGGCCGGCGGAGCCGGCCTAGAACGGGATGTCTGTGAAGAACTCCGACGCCGCCTTCTCTGTGGGCTCTTCGACTCGCGCGGGAATCCCGAGCCGTTCGCGAAGCGCCTCGTACCCGCCGGACTCCAGCTCGTCCGCGAGATCCCGCCCGCCGGACTCGACGATCCTGCCGTGCATCATGACGTGGATGCGATCGGGAGTCAGGTAGTTCAGGATCCGCGTGTAGTGGGTGATGAGCAGCACGGCCACCTCGGGCCCTCTGAGCTCCTCGACGGCGGCCGCCACCTCGCGAACGGCATCGATGTCGAGACCGGAGTCGATCTCGTCGAGGATCGCGGCGTGCGGTTGGAGCATCGCCATCTGAAACATCTCGGATCGCTTCTTCTCGCCGCCGGACAACCCGGTGTTGACCGAACGATCGAGGAACGGAGTCATTCCGAACGTCTCGGCGGTAGAGGCCATCTCGGCTTCCACCTCGTCGACACCGATACCGCGTTCGTCGCCGAGTTCGAGGATGAACTCGCGCAGCCCGACACCGGGGACCTCGACGGGGTCTTGAAAAGCCATCAGGAGGCCGAGCTTGGCCCGCTCGTCGACCGGCTTGTCGAGCAGCTCGACACCGTCCAAGGTTGCCGAGCCGTGGCTCTCGTAGCCGTCCCGACCGGTGAGCACATAGCCGAGCGTCGACTTGCCAGAACCGTTCGGTCCCATGATCACGTGCAGCTCGCCGTACGGAATCTCCAGGTCGACTCCTACGAGGATCTGCGTGTCGCCGACGGAGGCACGAACGTCATCGATCTTGAGGCTGCTCACGTCACCACCTCCAGCAACACGTCGCCATCCTGGATCTTGGTCGGATAGACCGGCACGGGCGCCGTCGCAGGCAGTGAGTGGGGCCTGCCGGTCTCCAGGTCGAACTCGGAGCCGTGTCGGGGGCACTCGACCATCCCGTCGAACACCTCCCCTTCGGCGAGCGACGCGTCGGCATGGCTGCACCGGTCCGCAAGCGCGTACACCGAGTCATCAACCCTGAACAAGGCGATCACATCCTGTCCGATCTCCACCCGCACGCCGTAACC
>Ga0307420_1000608_pt1 | contig 16518 bp, 15 predicted proteins | sample SalMarWE160240MG_2_FD_202167 | JGI IMG/M metagenome (GOLD analysis project Ga0307420, IMG submission 202167) | Salt marsh sediment microbial communities from the Plum Island Ecosystem LTER, Massachusetts, United States - WE1602-40 | ecosystem: Environmental > Aquatic > Marine > Intertidal zone >... | reverse complement strand
ATCCCGAGGCACCACAGGTAGAGTATGATTACGCTGATACTTTCCACGTCCTCGGATGGGAAGATGTCGAGGTTCCAGCAGGTAAGTTCAGAGCTGTTAAGATAAAGTATAGACAGCGAGTTATAGCCGGGGTTTCAGCAGGAATTGGATATTTTTGGTATGTTCCCGCAGTGAAATACCTTGTGAAATATCAGAATGATCAGGATTGTTGAAACACTGGTCATGATATGGATTTGATATCCTTTAGATTAAAAAAATAGAGCAACTACTGCAGTGCTTGTGGACCTCTGAAAAGCCGAAAAGCTTTCCATTAACAGATCAATACTTGAATGTATTGCAATTCAGCTCAATCAAAGACTATGGCACGTAGTCATAACCTGGCGGATACTGGAACGAACCACAAAATGTGGAGAATGTAGCTTATTCTTCTTTAGGCCAAAATCATTTATTCTGAGACGATTATAAAAGGTAAATTTTCTTGACTTGATAGGCATTTTATTGTTCCGTTAAATAAAGGTTTTCCTCTGAATCAGTTAACCTGTATACAGGAGCTTATCCAATATTTTGTTCTTATTTACATTCAAGATAGCGTGGCACCTAAATTCCATATATCTAATACTTATTGAGGCACGGACATAATGTTTAGAAAATTAGCATTATTTTTACTTTGTATTTTATATCTTCTGCTTATAGTTGCTTCAGGATGTGCTCCAACTTTATCACAGCAAAAACAACAATTTAAAAAAATGGATAGCGCAGGACTAATTAATAAAATTAACCAAGTAGATGACGAGCTGAAAGTCAATATTATTTCAATATTGCAAGAAAGGAGAGAAATTACTGTTTTAGAAAAACTTCTTTTGCATGAGGATATATGGATTAGAAAATGGGCAATAGATGCTTTAGGAAATTTGAAATCAACACAAGCAGTTCCAAACATTATCAATTTTATTTTAGATCAAAATAATGAATGGGTTAGAGGACATGCTGGTATTGCTTTAGCTAAAATCGGCGATAGAAAAACATATGATATACTAATAAATCTATTGAACGATAAAAATCCTGTGGTTCGTCAATTTAGTGCAAAAGCACTGGAAATTTATGGTGATAAAAAAGCAATAGCACCTCTTACTAACTTACTATCTGATAGTAATGATTCTGTGAGAATCAGCGCCATAAAGGCTTTAGCGAATTTAGGTGGTGGAAGTGTCAAAAGATATCTTTTCAAAGTCATCGCTGATGACCCGGACTCTTATGTCTCAAATATAGCAACAAAAGAATTAGAAAAGTTAGGATTGTTTTATGGATCCCAACTTAAAGAGGAAAAAGAAACAGCTTATAGTATTGAGCCAGTTACTGAAAAACCGGCTAAGATGGAAAAAATAGTAACATCCCCTAAAATAGGAAATTATTATGCAGTCGTTATTGGTATCGGAAACTATCAGGACGATAGAATTCCAAAACTCAAATATACTACAGTTGATGCAGAAGAAATCTATAATATACTAACTGACCCAAAATATGGAAATTTTCCTAACGACCAAGTCAAATTGTTAATAGATGAACAAGCAACATATAATAATATCAAATCAGCAGTCGGTACCTGGCTTAAGAGAAATACACGAAAGAATGATACTGTTATTATCTTTTTTGCTGGCCATGGGGCACCAGAAGACGAGAAAACATACTGGGTTACCTATAATGCTAATATTGATGACCTATATGGAACTGCCTTAAGCAATGATGAAATTGCTGATATGCTTGACAGAGTTGAGGCTAAAAAAATGGTAGCATTTCTAGACTCTTGCTATAGTGCTGCAACAGTCAATCGAACAGATAAGAAAAGAAGCATTATGATCAAAAAGGATCCTTTCCAAAAATTTAAAGGTAAAGGCAGGGTAATTATTACCTCCTCAGATGGTAAAGAACAATCAGTTGAGATAGACAAGTTCGGCCATGGGGTGTTTACCTATTATTTACTGAAGGCCCTCAAAGGCGATGCGGACAAGAATAGCGATGGCTACATAGAATTAGATGAGGTCTGGGATTATGTTAAATATAGGGTAACAGATGCTGCTCGTAAATATGGTAGTACTCAGACACCTATTCTCGATGGAAGTTATTCTGCCGGGATAGTGTTATCAAAACACCCTGAGAGATTAAAAAAACTTTACCTGGAAGCTGAAAGAGAGAAGAAAGAAAAGGAGCTTGCATCAAGAATTGCTAGATTGACAGAGTTATACTCTAAAGGTGAAATAACAAGTAGCCAATTTGATAATGCGGTAAAGATATTAAAATCAGAAAAAAAGAACAAGCTGTTAGATGATTTCCTAGCAGATAAAATTTCGCTTACAACTTTTAAAACAGTATTCAAATAAATTTTAAAATCCCCAGATAATTCTGTCCATATGCTCTATATAATATGCACAGCCCAAATGCATAGATTCTGCTATGATTGCGAAAAAATGAAAGGCCGAAAAATTTTAGTATTGTGATTGAAGTGTATACTTTTCCCGCCTAAAAAACATTGTAGAACCAAGGTAAATCATTCCATAAACTCGCTGCTCTTATTTTCTTAGATTTATAAAGATCTGCCCACAGCATCATTCAGGTGATCCTACCTGTGCATCCTTGACATATCTGCTTTTCTTCTATAGATTTTTAAGAACGTAAAACAATGATAATATTTCCTCACACCAAAAAAACAGGAGGCTTCAATGAATATTAACACAAATGATTTCAAGGACATCAACCCAGGTGACCGTGTACTTATGGGTCCTGGACCAAGTAATGTGTCCGCACGGGTGTTACAGGCCATGTCAGCTCCATGCGTTGGCCATTTAGATCCCTATTTTCTATTGATAATGGATGAAACACAGCGTTTGCTTCAATATCTGTTCCAAACAGAAAATCCATTCACTATACCGGTTTCCGGTACAGGCAGCGCAGGAATGGAAACCTGTTTCGTCAACTTAGTAGAGCCAGGAGAAGAAGTAGTCGTATGCATAAATGGTGTATTTGGCATGCGAATGGCTGACATTGTTAAGCGCCTGGGTGGCCAGCTTATCCGGGTTGATGGTGAATGGGGAAGAGCAATAGATCCTGAGGCGGTACGAAAGGCAGTCCGGGGAAAAAATCCGAAAGTTCTTGCTTTGGTGCATGCTGAGACCTCAACAGGAGTTTGCCAACCCCTTGAGGACATTGCAAACATTGCGCATGAAGCAGGTGCACTTTTTCTCGTGGACATGGTCACTTCTCTTGGGGGGGTGGAAGTAGCTGTTGATGCTATGGGAATAGATGTAGCATACAGCGGAACACAAAAATGCATATCATGCCCTCCTGGCCTAGCTCCCGTCACATTCGGCCCTGCTGCCATAAAAGCCCTTGAAAGCCGCAAAAGCCCGATAGTAAGCTGGTATCTCGATATGAGCATGGTTCGTAGCTACTGGGGTGCTGAGAGGAAATATCACCACACCGCACCCATCAATATGATCTATGCACTTCGTGAAGCGTTGCGCATCATTGCAGAGGAGGGACTTGAGGCACGTTTTGTCCGGCATGAATTGAATCATAGAGCACTCGTAGCCGGTATAGATGCAATGGGTCTTGCTATGCTTGTTCCCGAACCTGAACGTCTGCCAACGTTAAATGCTGTTTGTATCCCTGAGGGCGTAAACGATATGAAAGTGCGCAATGCGCTGCTCACTGATTTTGGAATAGAGATAGGTGGCGGCTTGGGCAATCTTCAAGGTAAAATCTGGCGCGTGGGACTGATGGGGCATTCTTCCAGTAGGAAAAATGTCTTTTTGTTCCTCTCTGTCCTGGAGACAGTCCTGAATGCTGAAGGTGTTAAGACAAAGACCGGAGCCCTTAAAGAAGCGTCAGCAGTGTATGCAAACACATAATTATAATCAATTTCTTTCCTGGTCTGTAATATCCGTATCAATCTTATTGACGTAAGAAAAATCCATGCTCAATGAAAGCATACGTGTCAATTAAGGAGAACTAATCATGTCCAAAATATACAAACATCTTGAAACCAAGCTCATCCATGCCGGCGAACCTGATCCACGCATTAATGGTGCAGTGAGTATCCCTGTTTTTCAATCTTCTACATTTGAATACACTGGTGCAACCAGTTACCATGATCTTAAATACATTCGCCTGAACAATACCCCAAATCATATCGCCCTCCATCAAAAATTGGCGGCATTAGAGAATGCCGAGGCAGCACTTGTGACTGCAAGCGGCATGGCAGCGATTTCAACTACCCTCTTAAGTATTCTCGCTTCTGGTGATCATTTGCTGGCACAAGAGTGTCTGTACGGCGGGACGCATGATTTTATTACAAAAGATTTGGAAACATTTGGGATCTCATATGATTTCATAGATGGCGACAATCCAGACTCCTGGAAAAACAAATTAAAACCCAATACCAAAGCAATTTATGTTGAATCTATGACAAACCCTCTTCTGCAGGTTGCTGACCTTACAGCTGTTGTAGAATTTGCCAAAACACATGGTGTTATATCACTAATCGATAATACCTTTTCGAGTCCGGTGAACTTTCGACCCCCTGAGTGGGGCTTTGACCTCTCGCTCCATAGTTGTACAAAATACCTCAACGGTCACTCAGATATTGTGGCAGGCGCTGTCATTGGACACGCCGATTTAATTCAAAGAATTACACACAAGCTCAACCATCTCGGTGGCTCACTTGATCCTCACGCCTGTTTTCTTCTGCATCGAGGTCTGAAAACACTGGCGGTACGGTTAAAACATCAAAACGAGAGCACACTCAAGATTGCCAAATTTTTAGAAAAACATTCGGCAATTAACAAAGTTAACTATCCAGGTCTTGAGAACCATCCCCGGCACCAGCGTGCAAGGGAGTTGTTTGATGGATTCAGCGGTATGTTGAGCTTTGAGTTGAAAGGCGATATCCAAGCAGCCGACCGTTTTATCCAAAATACAACGCTCCCAATAAGCGCTCCAAGTCTCGGCGGCGTTGAATCGCTCATTACCAGGCCAGCTATTACATCTCACTCAGGCATGTCTCCTGAAGACCGCCAAACAATGGGGATTTCAGACAGTTTAATCCGAGTATCGGTGGGTATTGAAGCAACTGAAGATATTATCGAGGATTTTAACCAGGCATTAAATACGTAAAGTAAGGAGAAGTATAAACTGAGCCAATTTTCATAAATGCGTGAAAGAGCTCTGATGTGTGAATGAAAAGATTGATCCATCAAATAGAGGTACTGTTTTGGCGAGAGAGTAAATAGTATAATCAAGCAATAAAGAACACATGAAAGAATTAAAAATAGAGATGCTCCACCTTATAATTCCCTAACCAGACAAGACCAACTTTTTGAGGGTAATTCTGGTCAAAGCTCTGGGTTCTGCGAATATACTTAGCTGCCTCATATTCTGTTTTCATTCTTATGAGATTTTGTATATCCTCATAAACAACTGCGTGGCATAAGATATTATTTTCTGATCTATTTCTTAAAGAGTCTCCGTCTTTCAAAAAGAAATGTGTTAACTGATCCATGGTATCTTCCATATCAAACTGCCACGTTATTTTATACACGGCCCCGCACTGACATCTATAAATCTCATTAAAATCATCCGGGAATGGATAAAAGTTTTCACAGAAAGGACATACTATTTTAAATGATTTCAATGTGGCTAATCCCCCTACGTTCCTATTGATTGCTAGTAAAAGTTATATTTTTATTATGAAAAATCTTTATCCATGTCAATAAAATATCCTTGCAGATAGGAATAAAAAATGACAACATCGCATACGTAAAATTTTAATAAATAAAGAAAGGTTAAAGAATAAGTTGAATACCCTCACTATTGATCGTATTACTTCCCATAGCTCTTATAAAGATCTTTATATCTACTATCTTGAAGGATCTCTAAAAAGGGAAGAAGAGCCTCATTTAGAGCTTACATTTTTGGGCAACTGGGCTGAGGAAGACAGCTCTTTTTTATTCTTTACGCAACCCTCTAAGGATCTTGTACAAAGGATAATTGATAAGGACAAACGCTTACGACTGATTGATGAGTTTCATTTTACCTATGAAGAATGGTTAGGTGGTAAGGTTATACCGCGCAAAGTATCTCGATTTTTAATCGTCCCTCCGTGGGAAGACCGTCAGCAAGATGACGGAGAGCTAAAGATGCTACTAAACCCTGGAGTTGTTTTCGGCACTCCCTTGCATCCAACAACAAGAGATTCTTTATTGGCCTTATTAGAGATATCTGACAGGTTGCTATCTTATAAGATTCTTGATCTTGGAACAGGTACAGGAATACTTGCCATAGGAGCAGCCCTATTAGGAGCAGAAAGGGTTTTGGCAGTTGATAATAATCCTTTAGCAGTAAAAACAGCCACCCTCAATGTAAAGTTGAATGGATTAGAAGAGAGCATTGAAGTGAGAGAGGGTTTAGCAGAAGACATTGTAGATACACCCTCTGATCTGCTCATAGCAAATATCCATCATGATATTATCCTAAAACTTATAAAAGAGAGAGAATTTCTTAAGAAAAAATATTTTATTCTCTCTGGATTGATGAGGAGCCAAGCAAAAAATATCAAACTGGAATTATCACGGTATCCCGTAGAAATTATTCATGAATGGGATAACGATATGGTGTGGCGTACGATTCTTGGGAAGATAAAGGGTTCGTAAGATGGTTAATAATATTGAGAGCATTCCTAAATTGCATGGATATAATTGTTTTGCTTGTGGAACTGCAAATCCTATAGGACTTAATCTTCATTTTTACAAAAAGGGAGAGTATGTTTGTTCAGATCTAACCCTCGGAAAAAACTTTGAAGGATGGGAAAATATGGCACACGGAGGGATAGTGTCAACCCTTTTAGATGAAATCATGTCGTGGGCTATGATTTATTTCAAGAGAATCTTCTTTGTTACAAGAAGTATGACGATAAAGTACAAAAATCCCGTTCCATTGCATAGATTGTTGACCGTTCAGGGCACAATATTAGAAGGAGAAAGAAAGCGTTTATGCAAGGCTAAGGGATTGATCTGCGATGAGGATAAAAACACCTTGGTCAAAGCAGAGGCCACATTTGCCATTTTATCAGACAAAGATCTCTATCTCGTACCAGATAAGTTAAAAAGAGATATGAACAATCTCTTTAAAAAATTTTAATCAGAGAATCGAAACTTCACTAATCCCAGACTCCTATCGAGTATGACCGAAGAAAAAATCAGATTCTTATCTAAAGACCTGCTCATTGAAGGCCTGCTATGCATACAGGAAGGAGAAAAGTGTGTGGTCGTAACTCACCCTCACTCACTTTATGGCGGCACTATGTATAATCAGGTAGTGGAGACACTTGTTAATGTTTATCAGGATCATACCTTTTCCACCCTGAGATTTAATTTTAGAGGTGTTGGAGGAAGTGAAGGAAGTTATGACGAGGGAAAAGGGGAGCAGGAGGATGTGAGGTCTGCCTTACAGTATCTGCATGAGAAGGGAAAGAGACATGTTGACCTGGCTGGATATTCATTTGGGGCATGGGTAAATGCCAAAATTAACGACACTCATTCCCTCTGTAATAGCATAGTAATGATATCGCCTCCGGTTGCCTTTTTAGACTTTTCTTTTTTATCCTTTAACCCAAAGATACGGTTAGTGGTCGCTGGTGGTAAAGATGATATTGCACCAGCAGATAAGATAACGAATGTTATCAATACATGGAACCCAAAGGCCCACTTTGAGGTGATTGAAGGAGCAGACCATTTTTACACTGGCAAGATAGGCGCCCTAAAATCAACTTTGTCTCGCTTTATAAGTTGAACAATAATGTCAGTGGTCAGTTGATCCGCCGCAGGCGGATTCCTAGCAATAAAGATGAAGAGGAGACCTTTGCACAACCTGACAATCTTTGTAACCCAAGAAAAGAGGATGGACTTTTCTGAGGTGACTGGTGTAAGGGCGCTGTCTTTTCGCAACTTATTAGTGGGGGAAATCCCGCTAAAAGCGGGAAGAAGGGCAAAACTCTCCCATAGATAAGTTGCTGAAAAGACCAGCCCGGGAGCCTTGGAACTGAAGAAAAGCCCATCCTCTTTAAGAAAATATGAGCTATGCAAAGCTCTCAAAGAGATATGGCAGTATACGATTATCAGTTCACTCAGAGAAAAGTTGATTACGCCTGAGTAGAATGGTTTTGGAGTGAAACGTTTTTTTGCAAAGGACAACGGACAATTATCAAAGGACGATACTTTTTAGATTGAAAAGTAAAAATTATGAATCCTCTTGCATCCATAGAAATAGGAACCAACTCTATTCGGATGTTAATTGCTGAAAAAGGTATATCGGAGAATACCTTAAAACCTATTTTGAGAAAGCGAGTCATCACAAGGCTTGGCAAAAATTTCAACAAAAAAGAAGTGAGAACAATTGAGTCTGAGACTATGTCCAGAAGCATCTCTGTGCTGAGGGATTTTTTTGATATTGCACGTCAATTTAATATTCCATCTCCTATTTTAGTGGCAACAGGGGTTGTAAGAGAGGCACGCAACCGAAATAGTTTTATTGTCTTGATTGATAAAAAATTAGGGCATACTGTAAAGGTCATTACAGGGGAAGAAGAATCAGACCTGACTTGCAGGGGAGTTTTATCTTCACTGGACCGCAGAAGAGAACCTCTGCTTATTTTTGATTGTGGTGGTGGAAGTACCGAATTTATCTGGACCAATAATAAAAAAGTGGAAACCACATCAATAAATTGTGGCGCAGTTACTTTAACAGACGATTATTTAAGTACTGATCCTCCTAGGTATGATGAAATATATCAACTTATCAAATATATTGATAATAAATTTAAAGTAGAACTTCAGTATATTAGAGAGCTATGTAAAGGAACTTTTTCTCTTGTAGGAACTGGAGGAACTGTAATGAACTTGGCCGCAATGATACATGGTGTTAGAGAAACAGAGTTTGATGAAAAATTAAATGGTCTTGTAATTAAAAGAAAGGATATTGAAATTCTATTCACCAAAATGAAGGGGATGCCAGAAGCAGAAAGGCTCAATCTTAACTGTCTTGAACCTGGAAGGGAAGATATTGTTGTAGCCGGCACTTTAATGGTAATAAAAATTATGGATTATTTTGAAAAAGATGAGATAATAATAAGTTATGCTGATTTATTAGAGGGCATACTTTTACAATATATGGGAGGAGAAAAGAATGGATGATCAAATAATAAAAGAAGGGCTGACCTTTAATGATCTTGTTTTATTGCCTGGACAATCTACTGTATTGCCGAAAGATATAGATGTTAAAACAGAGCTCTCTCGAAATATTTCCATTAATATACCTATTGTCAGTGCAGCAATGGATACAGTTACCGAATCAGAAACCGCCATAGCATTGGCCAGGCAGGGTGGTTTAGGGTTCATACATAAAAACATGACTATAGAAAAGCAGGCCTTAGAGGTTGAGAAGGTTAAGAAATCAGAAAGTGGTATGATCATTGATCCTATTACTATTAACCCGGAACAGAAAATTTCAGAAGTATTAACCATTATGAAAAAATACAAAATTTCCGGAGTACCTGTTGTGAAAAAAGGAAACTTAATGGGGATAATAACCAACAGGGATCTAAGATTTGAAACAAATCTGGATAAGAAAGTCGAAGATGTAATGACCAAAGATAATCTTGCCACAGCACCAGTTGGAACAACTTTAGAAGAATCAAAAAGCATCTTGCATGAAAGAAAGATAGAGAAATTATTAGTTGTTGACGATGCAGGAAAATTGAAGGGGCTCATAACAATAAAGGATATTGAAAAGATAAAAAAATACCCTCATTCATGCAAGGATCATCTTGGTAGATTGCGGGTGGGTGCGGCTGTTGGGGTTGGACCAGAAAAAGATGAAAGAATTGATAGATTAACAGAAGCAAATGTAGATGTTATCGTTATTGATTCTGCGCATGGACACTCGAAAGGTGTAATTGAAGCAGTAAAAGATACCAAAAGGAATTTTCCAAACCTTGAGTTAATAGCCGGCAATGTCGCTACATCCGAGGGCGCGAGGGCACTTATCGACGCTGGCGTTGATGCGGTAAAAGTTGGTATAGGTCCAGGCTCAATATGTACAACCAGAATAATTGCCGGTGTTGGTGTACCACAAATGACAGCTATTATGGAGTGCGCTCGAGAAGCATCGAAAAAAAATATTCCAATTATCGCTGATGGTGGGATGAGATTTTCCGGTGATATCACCAAGGCAATAGCTGGAGGAGCATTATCAGTCATGATTGGAAATCTTCTTGCCGGCACAGAAGAGAGCCCAGGAGAGACTGTGCTTTTTCAAGGGAGAACATATAAGGTATACAGAGGTATGGGTTCTATAGAGGCTATGAGAGAAGGGAGTGTAGATCGCTATTTTCAGAAAATAACAGAAGAAGAAACAAAGTTGGTACCAGAGGGCATAGTTGGAAGAGTCCCTTATCGAGGACCTCTAGCAGATATTACCTACCAGCTTATAGGAGGACTAAAGGCAGGTATGGGTTATGTTGGTGCGTGCGATATTAAGGAGTTACAGGCCAAGGCAAAATTTTTAAAGATCACAGCAGCAGGGCTAAAGGAGGGGCATGTACATGACGTGATAATAACTAAAGAAGCATCCAACTACCAACTTGAATAGAGATTAGACAGTGTTCAAAAACCATGCTTACAGAAAAGGGGTGTATCCCAAGGACTTGATCTCATTCAGGGTTTTGATCAAAGAAACTGATCTCATGGTTAGTTCCTCCAAGGATCTTAGGAAACAGACCAGGGACAGCGTATATCACTATCGAAGGCAACTGGAAGACTATATAAAGTCAAAACCAAATTTTCTCTCCACTCTTCTCCCTTATCCTGAAGATCCTTTTGCCCCTGAGATAATAAGGGAGATGATTTCAGCTACGAGAATCTTTGATGTAGGTCCAATGGCAGCAGTAGCAGGTACAATAGCTCAGCTTGTTGGCAGAGACCTTCTACAATATACTGAGGACGTTATTGTTGAAAATGGGGGAGATATCTTTCTGAAAACCGAAAAACCTGTTACAGTTTCTATCTTTGCTGGAAGCTCAAAGTTAAGCGATAAGCTCGGTATTGTGATAGATCCAGAGCAGATGCCAGCGGGCATCTGTACCTCCTCAGCTACTGTGGGACATTCCCTTAGCCTTGGAAGTGCTGATTCAGTCTGCATTATATCCAGCAAAGCATCAATCGCGGACGCAGCAGCAACAGCGCTTGGAAACAGAATAACCAATCAATTTAAGCTTAAAAAAGAAATTGAATCAATGAGAGAATCCAAAGATATTAAGGGTGGCGTGGTAATCATTGGCAAAACAATGGCAAGCTGGGGGGAGATCGAATTAACAAATATACATTAGTATTACAGAAACTGGCGTATTCATTGCCTTTCCTGTATGTTCGTATAACCAAGTCTCCGGTATCCAACAACCTTAAACACTTCTTATGAAAAATATTGTAAATTTTCTTTTTGAAATAGGTATATTAAAAAAAACCCCACGGTCTGGTTACCAATTTTTGGGCACAGGCAATGAGTCAGTTGCTGAGCATTCTTTTAGAGTTGCCGTGATAGGGTACCTCCTCGCAAAAAATGAGCCAAAAGCAGATATGCAGAAAGTTGTCCTTATGAGCCTTTTTCACGATTTTCATGAAGCCAGAACAGGCGATCACAACTATGTTAACAAAAGATATGTAACTGTGAATGAGAACAAGGCTGTGAATGATTTGGCCCAAAAACTTTCTTTTGGCCAAGAAATTGTATCCTTAATCGATGAATTTAATTCCAGGGAAACTATCGAGGCACAATTATCTCAAGATGCTGATCAACTTGATTTTATCCTTGAACTAAAAAGACAACAGGACTTAGGAAATATATCTGCTGCTGAATGGCTAAAATATTCAGTCAAGCGCCTTATTACTGATTTTGCTAAAACCCTGGCTGATGAAATCGTTACCACAGATAGCAGTGATTGGTGGTTTAAAAAGAAGGAAGAGTTATGGGTCAATGGACCGAATGAACATACATAGTTATTTCGTTTTAAATCAAAAACGGATTATCCCTGTCACATTTTTTATATCAATAATAATTCATATAGGCATAATTATAGCCTTTCAGGGTATTTTCCCTTTTAGCCTCCTCAGGGCTGAGCGCAGAACCTATAAGGTAGACTTGATACGCCCTCCTATCAAAGAGATTAAGAAAAACAGTAAAGAAAGCGATCCTGCTATTAGTCAAATTCATAGTGAATTGCCTGTGGAAACCAAAGAGGCAACAATTTCCTTAAACACCAATGATCCAACCTATCATCCATATACAAAGGTAATAAAGGAAAAAATATTTAATTACTGGATATACCCATTATCGGCCCAACAGAATTTTATTCAGGGTAGTCTTCTCATAGTGTTTAGGCTGGGCAGAAATGGTAGCCTCATTGATTGTAGTATAGAAAAACCCTCAGGACACACAATCCTTGATAAACATGCCATCCAAGCTATAAGGCTCGCAAACCCCTTTCCTCCGTTTCCTGAAAATATTACGGTTCAATTTCTTAATATACACGCCTCATTTGCCTATCAGTTAACATTTGAATAGTAAATTAAATAACATTTTAGCTCTTTGAAAACTCCCTCCGGCCTTTATTAAGTCCATAGAGGTATCATTGGTGAGACACATGAGCATGGGGATGTCTTTTTTTGATCCTGCCAGTCAGGAGCACATGGAGGTCTTTTTTTACTCATGCCCTTTAATAAATCCATCGGCGTGGTCCCGATAATCGGGATGTGCCAGACTGAGCATTGACCGCATAAGCGGATAAGGCCGAGTTGCTCTACATCCCGATTATCGGGATCCTGTGAAGCCCCATGTTTAAGGGCATAGATAAAAAAAGACCTCCACGTGCTCCCCATGAAATCCATAGCCTTAAGGGCATGAAAAAAAGACATCCCCATGCTCATTCACCAAGTAATTGCAAAGAGCTAAAATGTTATAAATTTTTTAATCTTCCATTTCATTATGCGCCCGACCGAAAAGCTGTCATTGCCTCCTGAATAAGTTCTTTTTCCTGGCCAAAATATCTGGGTGAAAAATGAAAAAGAGTTAGCTCTTTGACCTTTGCTCTTCGAGCTACGAGGCCAGCCTCTTTTGCTGTCAAATGATACTTTCTTTGTGCCATATCTTTGTCTTTATCTAAAAAGGCTGCCTCAATAAAGAGGGTGTTTGAATCTTTGGCTAAATCAACAGCTTTTGTTATATTTTCAGGGCTTCCGATCATATCGGCAATGTAAGTAATTTTTTGTCCTGGTGAGATCATGGCAATTTTTTCTTTCAAATCACAAAGAGTAAAATCTTTTTCCCTTATTCTCTTGTCTTTACCCTTCCAAACTACCGTAAAGTTCTGAGCTGAATTGCCTTCTTCATAGACTGCATTCTTGAACTCTCTCAGCCAGGGGCCAACCTCTAGTCCAAGTTCCTTTAGTCCCTCTTTAATTATATTGATAGAAAAATTTTCTTTGAGTGTTAGCCCAATACAGTCTATTTTGTGATCCAGGATTACAGCATTAACTGAAAAGTGTTCCTCGGAAAGTAAATTCCCTGTAAATAGAAGCTCCTGAGGGTCTCCAGTAGGCTTAAACCTATCTCTGCTAGTATATCTTTGCTTAAGCATCTTTTCTCTTTTTATCTCTGTCACATGTATAGAAAGAGTGTTTTCGTAGTTCTCTATAAGGTTCCAGGTGTATGAACTGAGTTTAGCTTCCACTTTTTGAATAAAATCCGAGGGACCAAATAGATACATTTCCTTATCTCGTCCAAGGAGAAGTCGAAGAAGGGCATCAAAGCCTATAAAATGATCCATGTGGGTATGTGTAACAAAAACATGGCTAATCTTTAAAAGATCTCTGGCAGACAGTTTTGATAAATCTCCTAAGTCGAACAGCAAAGCCCTCTTTTCAAAAAGGAATGGGATAAAAAGACCGGGATCTGAAAAAGAGTCATTTATCAATTTTGGATGAAAAGATGGTTTCATAGCTATTTTTCCTTGAAGAAAGGTTGCACATCTGTTAATTACTTTCAATCAAAAAAAATAAAACTCTACAGGTTTTTAAATTATGGCAAAAAAGAAGACAACCAGAAAAGAGCTCCTTAAAAAGGACGATGAATTTATTAGCCTTTCCAACAGATTTTTTCAGTACGTTTCTACTCATGGGAAACAAATTAAATACCTGACTGTAAGCGTAGTGATTATTATTGCCATTGTTGTTGGCATTAGTCTTTATTTCAATCATTTAAATAAAAAGTCTCTGGCTGCCTATAACCTGGCCTATACAAATTTGGTGTCAGATTCTTCCTCCGACATAAGTGAAGATACTATTAACAAATCGATCGAGGAACTAGATAGTCTCATAAAAAAATATGGCTGGACAAAAATGGCTACACTGGCCATCCCCCAACTAGCCTACCTAAAATTTGGTCAGGGGAAATATGATGAGGCTATATCACTCTATCAAACGTATCTAAAAAAAGATAAATCTGCTTCTATTTACCATTTAATGACCCATTTTGGCCTCGCTGCTGCATACGAAGCTAAAAACGAGCATCAATCAGCCATACAACATCTTAAAAAAATAATTGATGACGAAAATAATTTTCTTAAAGAAGAGGCTATGTTTTCTCTTGGTAGGCTCTATGCCCTGAGCGGTCAGCAAGAAATGTCAAAAAAAACTTTTAAAGACTTTGTAAATCAATTCAAGGAATCAGCTTTGGTTCCGCTGGCAAAGGCAAATTTGGCAAAATAATCTAAAAGAAGGAGAAAGCAAATGAAAAAAATATATCTGGCTCTATCATTGCTGTTGGTTGCATTTTTCCTACCAGCATCATTATCGGCTTTTGAACTCGGGGCACGAGGCTACTACTGGTTCCCCTCGCTTGACGGGAATGTAAAAGTTGATGAAACCAGCATTATCGGCACAACAATTGATTTTGGAAAGGACCTCGGAATTGAGGATGAGAATTATCCATCTGTTGAGGTTTTCCTTGGAGGTGGCAGGCATCATCTGGCTTTGGCATATACAGACATTGACTATTCAGGCAGAAAGACGCTTACGAGGGATATTATTTTTAATGGAGAGACTTATAGTATTAACGACCTAGTAACCTCCTCAATAGAATACAGAGTGATGGATCTTTATTATCAATATGATTTTTTAAATCTGGAAAATGTAGGGGCCGGATTTTCTTTAGGTGTTGTTTTCCAGATCAAATATTTTGATGGTGAGGTAGGTTTGAAGACCACAGTAATTGATGAAAAAGAAGACTTCACCCTTCCTATCCCTATGATTGGACTTAATCTACATATAGGGATGCTCGCCAATATCCTTGAGGCAAGATTAAGGGGAACGGCTATCGGTTACGCAGGAAATACAATATATGAACTCATGGCTGATATATCATGGACTCCCCTCCCCTTCTTAGATATTCACGGCGGTTATAAAACCTTTGTCATAGATATAGATGAGGATGATGTCATCTTTGACTATGATATGTCTGGTCCTTTTGTCGCGCTTACTGTAAGTTTTTAGTGCTGATTTGGGGGGCTTTAAAGGCCCCCTTTTCAGCTCAACCCTTCCTTGAGTCTTGTTTCCATAAATACCTCAACCCGCTCTCTGTAATCTCCTTATATATTAGAGGAATCCATTTCTCCTTATCGAAAAGTGGTTACAAGCTATGTGGCATTTTGGCTTTTCCCTTGACATCCCACCATACTTTTCACATACTTTTTGTAGATAACAAATAACGGTGTTCTCACTATAATGGAGTCATGAAAAATACTCTCACTTTTATCATGGCCGGTGGAAGAGGAGAACGGCTCATGCCTCTTACACTGGACAGGGCGAAGCCTGCGGTTCCTTTTGGTGGTATTTACAGGCTTATAGATCTGACCCTGAGTAACTGTATAAATTCACAACTATATAAGATAATTGTTCTCCCTCAATATAAATCACAATCACTCACTGATCATCTGGAAGATGGTTGGAACATATTTAATCATAAGCTTGGGCATTTCTTAAAAATTGTTCCACCTCAACAAAGGATCAGTGGAGACTGGTACCAGGGAACTGCTGATTCTATTCGTCAAAACCTCTATCTCATTGAGCAAACAAACCCTCACCATATCTTGATCCTATCAGGTGATCATATTTACAAGATGGACTATAATCGCTTTCTTCGCTACCACGTAGAGAAAGATGCGGATCTGAGCATTTCTCTCATTGAATTAGGAAAAGAGATGGCTCATCAGATGGGTATTGCTGAAGTAGATGATGACTACCGCATCCATGACTTTCAAGAGAAACCCAAGGAAAATCCCAAGACCACTCCTAACGATCCCAACCGAGTGCTTGCATCCATGGGTATTTATCTATTTAAAACAGACGCCCTCTTAAACGC
>Ga0307420_1000604_pt1 | contig 16555 bp, 18 predicted proteins | sample SalMarWE160240MG_2_FD_202167 | JGI IMG/M metagenome (GOLD analysis project Ga0307420, IMG submission 202167) | Salt marsh sediment microbial communities from the Plum Island Ecosystem LTER, Massachusetts, United States - WE1602-40 | ecosystem: Environmental > Aquatic > Marine > Intertidal zone >... | reverse complement strand
GAGGGTTGAGCATTAAGGGAACTGTTCTGCTGGGTATTGAGGAATCGAATACCCATTTGGACGACATCTCTTGGCTTACAGCTCAAGTTGAGAGCAACGGCCGTTTTGGTTCCGTTATGAATTATGATGGGACAGGGATGACCGCAGGGATTCACCAGGCGATTGCGGTGTACCCAAGAGCTGTTCGGGACAATAATCTGAAGAATGACCAGGGGCCTCTTTGGAAGCTCATGAGTAGGATGAGAGCTGTGGGCCTTCTTGGGGCGATTGAGTCTCACATGGAAGAATACGTGGTGTACTTATCGAACGATTCTAAGTGCTTATGGGACCGAACGGGAAAGATTGTCGATGGAAAGTTTCTCCGAAGCATGTTCACCGGCGATGAGGGCGGAGTCATGCCCACGTCGGGAAGAGGGCGACGAGAATGCGCTCGATGGGCGAAGGAATTCCACGAGGCGTTTTCTGATGAGGCCGGATTCGGCGTTCAGCTTCATTATGGGGCAGAGCATTTTGAGAAGATGAGCAGGAAGGCTCTTCGATTCTGCAAGAATCCAGACATCGAGGGATTATCAATTCTCGATGTTTTTTATGGGGGACGTCCTTTATCGTCTGTGGTCGATCTTCCAGAACATTACAGTTTGGCCATGGCTATGTTCTGGAGCCATTCTGTGAACGCTCCTGGGTTTGCCTTGAAGAGGCTCTGCCGGCAGGTGGCTGATAAGTATCTTCAGGATGTGTTGGACAAGACAGAGACCGCGTCGAGGGCCATCATTCGGGCGTTGGGGGATACACCCTTCGCAAGATGGGACGATGACCTGAAAAACGGGAGGTATCAGCGCACACGGGCGTATGCTAAGCGCAAGTGGGATGTGCATCTATTTGGGAATGGCGGTGTAATGCCTAAGAATATAAGCTGAAGGAGACCGGCATGGAGACCAGTATGTTTGAAAGTGGGCCGATTAAAAAGCTTCCTCTGAGGTATTACATTACGTTCCTGTATTGTCTGGGGCCTGATATCGTCGCATGGCTGATCGTTTTAGGGATTCGGATGGTAAAGGGCGGTAGGCTATTCTGGGAGAAGGGTCTTTGGTGTGAGATAGCCGATAAGTCCTGGAGGGGCATGTCCGGTGGCGTCGTGGGTCATGGTGGTTGGCTTGGAAACGGGAGAGCAGGGAAGTTGGGTGTTGTGGACACCGAAACAGAGTTTCATGAGCATGAGCATGTCTATCAATTCGAGGTCGCCTGCCTCAGGCTTTGCCTACAAATGTCTCCTGTTTTAGGGGCGGCGCACTTTGTTGGGTGTGCTTTGTTAATGTGGGTTATTTTTCTCATTTTGTGGATACCTCTTGGAGTGCTTTTGTGGACTATTCCAGGATGGATTCAAGCATGGATTAGGGGGATGCCCGCGTATCGGCAGAGTATACATGAGCGCGGGGCCTATGCTATTTCCGAGAAATTCGAGCGACAGCGACTGGGCCTTGATTAAAGCATAGAGCTATGCTTAGAGGTGAGCTTTCAAATAAGCCCGCTCCGAGATTCGGAGTGGATTACAGGATACTTTTGACCACAAACAGGGGGTCGAGGGCAAAGGAGGTTATAAGCAGCGCTCTGATGGCTGCTAGGCTCCAGGGGTATGTTCTTGGGAGGTATACCTGGAAGAGAGGTGCAGAGGAGTGGCTGCATAAAAATTTTGAGTATCGAGCTGTGGGGTTTGTCGTTGGGGAGGTCGTCTATCGAGAGATGATCTCGGAAGTTCTTGAGGAGTTTGTTCCGGAGGTCATATTTTTCAGTGATAGGCATGAATTTCGTGGTTGGACACGGACCGCGTTTGAAGTTGTCAGAGTCTTCACGAATGATACGGATCTTCTTGGGTTGGATGAAATAGTTGTTCCGCATCGAGGATGGATGGAGAAGGTAGATGGATTATGAGGCAGCGTTAATTTCAACGGCGATTCTTGAGGATAAGGTCGGAGATGTCGTGGACATGAATGTTCTCGACGAGTTCTTTGTGAGCCACAAAGATGTCTGGGATTTCGTGAAAGGGGTGTACAAGGAGCACGGAAAGTCTCCGCCGGTTGAGATGTTGGCTCAGTATTATCCGGAGTTTAATTTAAAAAAGACAGAAGTACCTATTTCGCTTGCTGTTCAGGAGTTGCGGAAGAGGCATGTTCACAATTCGATGAGAAATTCGTTGAGGTTGATCGCTCGAATCATGGAGAAGGGCGATCCAATGAAGGCCTTCGATATAATGAAGTCGACGGTTGTTGATATGGATGTTGGGGACAGTTTGTCCAGGGACATCAACTTAGCTGTTCGGCCTCTCAGTCGTATAGATGAATACCATGAAGTCGCGAAGTGCGAGGGGATGATTGGGATCCCTACACCGTGGCGTCTTCTGAATGAAGCCACACAGGGGTTTCAGCCAGAGGATTTGATTATGTTGGCTGGTAGGGGGGGTGTGGGAAAGAGCTGGGGAGAGGTAGTCTTGGCCTGCACTCAATGGCAGATGGGATATTTGCCTTTGTTGATCTCGAACGAGATGTCGGTCAAACAGATTGTTCGCAGAGTAGATGCGACTAATGCAAAGCTTCCCTACACGCGATTTCGAGCCGGTATGCTGAGTGGAGAGGAGCTTGAGAGGTGGGAGAGAGCCCTTCGGGATATGGAAGGGGGCCTTCCATTTTGGGTATCCGGTGATCGCACTCATTTGAGCGTCACTGGGATCAAGGCGAAGATCCGGAAGTATCGGCCGAACATTGTGTGGATAGATGGCGGATATCTTCTTTATGATGAGACCGGAGGAAAGGCAAAGTGGGAAAGATGGTCGAACGTTTGCGAGGGGTTGAAGAGAGTTGCTCAGGACGAAGGGATACCAATTGGGCTTTCTCATCAGTTCAACCTTGAGGGCAAGAAGGACATGGGCACCGCGGATACACTAAAGTATGGCGATGTCCAAATGTGGTTCGATGTAATCGTTGGGATGTATAGGTCTGAGGACCTTCAAGTTAGTAAAGAGATGCTGTTCAAGATGCTGAAAATCCGCGAGGGTGAAGGAAGTGGGGAGTGGGTAAGTGGTTGGGATTTAGACCACATGGAGTTTCCTGATAAGGGGCATAGTGCGGATGATTTGGGGTATTCTGATGAGTCAGATATAATGGATGCACAGATAGAATATTGAGGCAATATGTATTTAGAGATAAAAGATAAAGATTTCAAAGAGTTACTTGAGGCTATTCGGTATGTTGTAGACCGTAAAGGTGAGATTATTGATGGGCCAATGGTTGAATATCTGAAGGGAGTTGTGGGGACTGTAGAGGGGCATCTTTGCAACGAGAGGTTTGGAGAGCCTGGAGGTAAGGCTTCCGGTGTCGCGTTGCAAATAGACGCAGTTCTCCCTTTCCTTCAGGGTGAGGGGAAAGAGGGCGATGAATAGGAAGCAGCTTGGAAGGGTGATCGAGGAGCTCGGGATAGAGAAGGTCATCAATTACGAGAAGAATATCCAAATCCCATGCCTTCTAGCGAAGTGGAGACCCGGCCACACAAGTGAGAGTGATCATTCTGGGTCCATGGGAATTAGCGTAAGCCGTAACGGAAAGCCTTCGTTGGTCAATTGTTTTTCGTGCAAATTTAAGGGGAATTTGTCCTATTTGCTTTTTAAGTACGAGCAACTTTCTAAGAGGAATGACCTTCGGAAGCTTCGTGATTGGGTTGAGGATATAGAGGATGGGGATCCGATTCAGATGGTTCTTGATTTGGGGCTGTTCGGTGAGAAGGAGGAGGATGCGCCAGTAAAACATGACATCCTTTGCGAGAGTATTTTGAGGATGTTTTTTAAGGATGTGGAGGTTCCTTATCTTGAAAGCAGGGGCATCGACCTTGAGACTTTGAAGGCGTGGGGGAGTCTTTATGATGCGTCGCAGAATAGAGTCGTTTTTCCTGTAAGAAGGATGATTGGTGAGAATAAGTATAATTGTACAGGGTATAAGGATTTAGTTGGAGCAATTGGGCGTGCAGTAGGACATAGTCCAGTGAAGTATTTTAATTACTTCAAGTTTTCAAAGGCGAATTATTTTTTTGGCGAGCATTTAGCGAAGCAGCACACAGTTGCCGTTGTTGTCGAGGGAGTTATGGACGCGGTGTTGACCTGGCAGGCTCTTAGAAATGCTGAAATGCTTGAGGAGTATAGCGTGCTGGGACTAATGGGGTCGAGTTCTTCAAAGACCCAGGAAAGGAGGTTGTATGAGGAATTCACTTCGGTGGTTTCGTTCTTTGACAACGATCCAGCTGGGTGGACAGGTCAAAGAGGTCTGATAATTGCAATACAGGACAAGACGCTATTGAGAGGCGTTAGGTATCCCCGAGTTCCGGGGTATAACAAAAGCGACCCGGCTAGTTTGGTCAAGAAAGGAGAGAATGTAGCTCAGATGATTCGGGACGCGGGGCTGATAGCAGTCTAAAGGAGATATTGATGAATAGATTATTGATGATTCTTATGATGATGCTGATGAGCGCTATCGGTATCGGGAGTGAGAGACCAATCCCAGAGTCGCAGTGGAATGATGAAACCAAATTGTGGCTCGCGAGGAGTTGTGTTGGTGAGGCAGGATTCGTCGCGTATGAGGAGTGTATCGGAATAGCGTGGGTGTATGCTTCGAGGTGGAAGGCTTCCTCTAGAGGGACCACACTACAGGATGTCATTCGAGGGTATTCTGCAGCGGTAAAGAGTAGGAGTACTTTACGGAGGAAGTGGCTTTTGCATTTGAGATTGGATGGAAAGAGGCCGAGTAGATGGCCGAAGCGCTTGTTGTGGAGCGGTCATAGGCCATTTTGGGAGAAGATTCTTCATGAGCTTGACCAGTGGGCAAATGGGTGCAGAGAAAACCCGGTGAAAGGGGCAAATCATTTTGGGGGGAAGATGGACACTCCAAGCAAAGCGTGGGTTGTCATAAAGCCAACGTCGAACGTCGCGTTTGGGAATTTATTTTATCGGTCTCCTTCAGTCGTTATTGCTATTAACGATTGACAAAATCACAGATATTACCATAATTAATGTGTCACTATGTGATGCAGAAGAAAACCGGCTTATAAAGCCAAAAAAGCATTGGGTTTTAAGAACCCAGGGAGAAGTAGACATGCCTGATAAACCAGTGAAACCAAGGTATTTTCGGTCGGGGGATGATGCAGACACATATTTAGAGGAAAAGGTTAAAGCTGCTGAGCAAGGGTACATTCCTCGGGTGTATATGTTGGTGACTCCGGAAGATGGAGAGGGCGATTTGTATACGTTCGTAGATGGTGTGATGAACCCGGGCGGATTCCCGACACCCTACGCATTTGAAGAGCACAATTTCAAAATGGGAAACAGCTGGCGGAACCATACAACATGCATCGAGGGACTTCCGCATCCGGAGACGGGTGTGCCCATGGCGTGCCCGATATGTCGAAGCAAGGTTATCCCTGAGAACCAGCGAAAGCCGTACACAGCTCATGCGTATACGGTGACCAATCATACCCCCTACAAATTGAGGGATGGAACAGTTCGAAACGAAGAAGGAAACGAGTTGACCTTGTTGATCGCGAAGACTCAGCTTGCAACGGTCATCAAGCGAAAGCGCCGGCGGGAGCAGCAGAACGGTGGTGTTAGAGGATGGCAGGGTCGGTTCTTCAGGACCGATAAGAAGCAAGCCAACACGGGGAATGAAATCCAGTGGGAAGGAAGGATTGAGATCCCAGAGGAAATTCTTCCGTTTGACTATTCGATTATCTTGGCTCCAAAGACTCCAGAGCAAATCATGAAGAGACTCGTTCAAGGAGGTCTTGCTGATCCGGTTAACTACAACGGACCGGTAAATTCTTCTATTGGACAAGGGGACGAAGAAATTCCTTTTTAGATATATTACAAGGCGATCAGAAGAGGCGAAATTGTGAAGGGTGTTTGTCGTTTTTTTGGTCATACTGATTGGGCCTTTTTTTGCAAGGCTGTCGCCCCCCGCGTGGGGGCGTGGATTGAAACAGAGCATATGGAGGATTGATTGAACCCTATTATCTCATCTCCGAAGGACATTTCGGAGTTTTTGGAGAAAGTTGCGGCTTGTCAGAAGTTCGGGACAGATGTGGAGTCAACATCATCTATGCCGAGGGACGATGCGCCTCTTCATCACGATATGCTTCAGATAGTTGGGATAGGATTTGGCTTTCCAGACGGCTCCAAGACGTACTTTCCTTTCGCGCATTCGGAGGGGCCATCGGCCCCTCCGGAGGCTTTTGAAGCTGTGAAGCGCGTTTTGGAGGACCCTGTCAACGAGGCGTGGGCCTACAATATGAAGTACGAGTACATGGCGCTTCGAGCGTTTGGCATCGAAGTCAAGGCCAACCTCTACTGTAGTCAAATAGCTCAATTCGCTCTTGGGAAGCAGCTTCCTGGGCAGGGCGGGTTGAAATTGAAGCCGGCCGCAAGGAAATACCTCGGGATGAAGATGCAGGATTGGGTTGATGTTGTACCATTGGGTACAAGGGCTCATGAAGTCAGTTCTATCCGAGTCGGAGATTACTGCGGCGACGACTCCCTGGCAGCTCTCCGTCTAGGGGAGTTGTGGGTACCAGAGCTTGAGAGTTATGGAGCGCTGAAAGCTTTTAGAGAGATGTCATGTGAGTTTGCAAAGGTGTTGGTTCACATGCGTGAAGTTGGCTTTGCGCTTGATCGCGATAAGATATTGGAGCTTGATGTTGTTCTTCGAGAAGAAGGTGACAAGATTGAGAGAGAGTTCGAGGAGCTTGTTGGGGTTCACCCGAATAAGAACCAGGCTGTTTCAAGAATCCTGTTCAAGGAGATGCAGGCATGGCCGGTGCTTCCCTTCATGGAGGAGGGAAAGAATCACGAGTTTTCTATTGATGCTAAGGTCAGAAAGAAAATTCGGGAGCATTTGAAGAAGGGGTCCAAGGGAATGCATGTCATGGACCTCAAGGATAGGCACGCGAAGATCTCTAAGTTTTTGTCGAACTACACTTTATCTCTTATAGAGAAAGCTGACAGGTCTGTTGATGGGCGTCTTCGATGTGAGTTCAATCAGAATAGAGCAGCTACGGGCCGTTTGGCATCATCAAACCCAAATCTCCAGAACATACCGAATCCGAAAAAGTTCGGCGGGGAGATTCGTGGGGCGTTCGTTTCTGAGGATGGATGGGTCATTTGTGATGCAGATTATTCTCAGGCCGACCTGAGAATGATGGCACATCTGAGCCAAGATGAGAACTTGATGAAGGCGTACATCGAGGACATTGATCTTCATCAGCAAACAGCTGATGGGTGCCACTGCGGCCGAGGTACAGGGAAAGTGCTCAACCTAGGGATCATCTATGAGATGATGCCGAGGACTCTCGCAGCGAATCTCGGGATTTCTATTCCTGAAGCCAAAGTCATCTGGCGCCGATGGCATTCTATGTATCCGAGGGTTCAAGAGTATCAGAAGAGGATGCATCTGTATGTAGCTGAGAGAGGATACGTTAAGACAATCACGGGGCGTCTTCGGTTCATACCGAAGGGGTACATCAAGGTTGACCCGGATGTTCTTCCTATTGGGATGTCTTCGAATACTGAGAGAAGAAGGATCATTGCAGATGACGACGGACGAAAGTATGGGGCTCCATTCAGGGAGGCTTCGAATACCCCCTGTCAGGGGTCCGTTGCGGACGTTCTGATGATTGCGGGCCGAAATCTTTATCGGGAATGGAAAGAGAGAGGAGTGCTCTATGATTATTGGACCGGAGAAGGAAAGGCAAAGATTTTATCCTTTGTTCACGATGAGACTATTTGTGAGCTGAGAGAGGACTTTGTTGAAGAGGGAGCTGATGATATCAGAAGGCACATGGAGAACGCGGTCAAGTTGCGCATTCCGATGAAAGCTGGGCCAGGTGTTGGGCGTTCATGGATAGAAGCGTACAGGGATGGAGAGAAGAAAGAGAAGGCGGCATGAGTTTCTTTCTGAAATTTTTTGGGGAGAGGCATACGGGAACCAAGTATGCAGCGAGGTTGGTGGAGGCGAATTTTGAAGACATATATGTCATCGAGGGAAGAGGGCTGGATGTTTTTGAGAAGCTTCCAAGTAGACGGCTGATTGACAGTATCTACGATGCATATTTCAGGTTTACGTATCCGTTTTTATTCGGATGGAAACATTCGGCTGCCCCCTCGAGGGAGACGCTTGAGAGATATTGGATGGTACAGGAGAATGCGGTTCAGTTCGCATTCCTTGTAAGGGACCCCTATTCATGGCTTTTGTCGCTTCATCGGGTTCCGTATGACAGTCAGAGTCTTCCGAGGAGATTTGAAGATTTTCTTCAGGCGCCGTGGAAGACCCGCTCTAGGGATGGCTGCGGAAGTGTTTCTTCTCCTATAGAGTTGTGGAACGTGAAGAATCGTTCGTATCTTAATTCGGGTTTTCCGATGTTTCGGTTTGAGGAGTTAGTCACAGATCCTGAGATGTTCATAAAAAGAGTTGGGATGTACTTTCGTCTTGATATGAGAGACCGGTTTGTTGACCATGAAAATTCTACTGTCGCGGGGTCGGATAGAAAAAGTGTGTTTTACAAGGCGTATTACAGACTTGAGGAATGGACCGGGCTTCTATCTAGAGAAGCGTTGGAGGCAATCGGCGAAGGGGTTGATTGGGATCTTGCAGGTAAGTTCGGATATAGGAGACGTTGATGGTAATCGTGGATTCCACAGTCAAGTTCAGGAAGTCTGAGGTAGCCCCAGAGTTTTTGGAAGAGTTGAAGAAGGCTTATACAATTAGGTTTCCTTGGGAGAAGGGAAAGTTTGAGATGTTTGAGCACGATGAGGAAACTCAGACGTTTCGATTTCCGAGGAGTGCTCATAGATTTTTTGTAAACCGTGAGCATAAAGTCGATGTCATCAGAGGAGACCGAAGGATACCACGAGAGGCTCCGAGGTTCTCTCCAAGAGACGGTCAGGACGAAGCCATAAGTGTCATGACTAAGTTCTTATCTGATGGAGTTTTTGAGAAGGGCTTTTCTGGGGGCATTTTGAGCGCTAAATGTGGCGGTGGTAAAACTTTAATGGCGTCTAAGATTCTTCTGAATATTGGCGTTCCTACCTGCATTCTGGTTCACAAGGAGTTTCTTGAGAAGCAGTGGAAGGTAGCTCTTCAGGAGACGTTGGGGTCAAAGGCTACAGTCGGAGTATTTCGCCGAAATAAAAAGGATAATGGGAATACTCATGATGTTGTGGTCGCATCTACGCAGACGATAACGTCAAAGAAGCGAGACATCCCAGAGGAGTTTTTTAAGTCATTTGGGCTTCTTGTTCTTGATGAGGTTCATCGGTATGGAGCTGAAGTGTGGCAGACTGCCATTTGGAAATACCCGGCGGCTATGAGGCTTGGGCTCACAGCTACTCCTGACAGGATGGATGGAATGTGGCCGGTGATAGCCTCCAACATTGGCCCTGTTGCATATGAGCTTGAATCCGAGGCCATTGATAATTCAGTGTACATCGTGAAGCTGAGGACTCCTGTGAACACGGCTGAGTGGGGTGCCGAGTGGATGGATAAAATGCAGCGCAGAGCGAAGATGCTGTCCGTTCTAGCAGCACATGAAGGGCGTAACAAAGCTATATCGAGTCAGATTGAGAAAGCCTACAAGAAGGGTCGAAGAATCCTGGTTATATCTGAGAGGATAATTCAGCTCGAAAGATTGAGAGATATGCTGGTCGAAGCCGGGGGAGACCTGGAGCATACGGGGCTTCTTATTGGGGAAACGAAGAAGGCTGATAGAGAGGCGATTCAGGAGAAGCAGGTAATTTTCTCAACATATGGGATGTCAAAGGAGGGCCTTGATATTCCATCTCTGGACACTTTGTTTTTGGCTTCTCCACAAGCAGACATTCGACAGACTGTTGGGAGAATCCTTAGGGATCTTAATGGAAAGTGTCATCCGATTACGGTTGATTTTGTTGATACTTCAATTGAAGAGCTTGTGGGACAGGCGTTTCATCGGCTTCGTGATTATCAGGCCATGGGGTGTCATGTCTATGGAGATGTTTGAAAGGAGAAGGGCATGTTGGATAGGAGTTTGGTCAAGGTTGCGAAGGGTGTCTTTGACATAAGGAAACTTCTGAAGGGAAGCATCGCAAAGTTGACTACCGAGGAATGTGTTACGTTTTGGAGCATCCTTGATATTCTTGAGAAGAAGATTCTCAAGGAAAGGAAGTCTGCTTTGAGGGCGCGTTTGTTGACCTTAGTTGAAGAGCTCGGAAAGCCTGACAAGAAGGGGCATAAGGTTCTGAAGCTTGGTAGCATCTATGCTGAGGTTAAGAATGAAGTCAGGGCTGGAAAGCTGGCGTATATCGCACCGGCGGCACTGGCTTTTATTGAGGCTAACAAGAGCAAGGACCCGATGGTTGAGAGTCTCATTCGATATGAGCCTGTCGTAGATGAAGCTGTTCTCCTGAGCTTGAGAGAACGTGAAGTCATGACACAGGGCGATTTCGATATGATCGTCCAGGAAGGAAAGCCGACAGATGTTCTCAAGGTGAAAGCACCGAGAGAGATCGCAGATCTGCTTGAGGATTTTTGATATGTCGCACAACAAGGATGAACAACGGGAGTACAACAAGAAGTACTACGCCGAAAACCGTGACCAGCTTCTCGAGAAGAAGCGAAAGAGATATCTTGAGGACGAGGAGTATCGAAGGAGGGTTAATCGTCGTGCGGTAGACCGGCAGAGAAGTCAGCGAGTTGCCGTTACACGTAGAAAGAGAAGCGCAAAAGACCCTAGGGTATTTCAGGTATCTATTGATGGGGCACTTGTTGAATTAAAGATGTACACGCTGCGGCAATTGGCAGTTGCTTTGGGAAAAAGTATTAAGACTCTTAGGGCATGGGAGGATAGAGGAATTCTTCCAAAGGCTCTATACAGAGATACCTGTGGGTCTTCTGGAAACCGTTTGTATCCAGAGTATCAGTTCACGCTGATCCTGGAAGCGTATGCTAAAGCCTTGCAGGATGATGGAAGGAAGAGAATTGACACAAGAGTCAGTTCAACGTCACTTCCAAAGAAGTTGAAAGAGATTTGGGATAAGTATCCCAAAGGAGTTAACCCGGTATCGTTATAGGAGGACGTCATGGAAAAGAAAGCTGGAAAAGGAAGCATCGTTGTTTCGAGAACTTTTAACAAGAGACCAGGAGACACGGAGGAACATTCTGAGTTCGAAGTTGGAGAGTTCCAAACTGCAACGGCATCAGTATCGGTACCGATAAGCATCACCCACAACTTGGGTAATTATGAGTCTGTGAAGACCGGAGTCATCATAACGGTCCCCTGTTACGTGGAGGAGATCGAAGAGGCATTCGTTTTCGCGAAGGAGATGGCAGAGAGGAAGTCAGAGGAGATGTCGGACTTCTCGGCGGCCTATAAGGAGTTCATGAAGCGCTGGCGTCGAGGTGATTATGCCTAAAAAAGAGAAATCTGAGAAGCCAAAGAAGGGGAAAGTCTCACCCCAGAAGGTGACGGGGATTTCTGCTCTTATGGAGTTGGTAAATAAGGAGTACGGAGCTGGGACTCTACTGAAGGCAAACGAGGCGACAAGTCTCGTTAAGGACTGGATCCCAACAGGCATATTTGATCTGGACATCAGGGCGGGAGGAGGCTTTCCTAGAGGGCGCATATCAATGTTGAAGGGTGAGTACTCCTCATGGAAGACCTCATTGGCATTGAAGGGGCTTTCGAACGCTCAGAGGATGTGTAGGTTTTGTGGAAAGCAGTTCGAGGTCGTCGACCATTATGGTGAGGTTTACCATCAAGGATGTAGTTGCGGAGCTCAAGACCCGATGATCGGTTTGTGGGTCGACGCGGAGCATACTTGGGATCCTTCATGGTCTTCGAAGTGGGGTGTCAACTGTGATGAGGTTGTCATTCTTCAGCCAGAATCTGCGGAACAAGCTGTTGACGTAGTCGACAAGGCGATCCGGACGCAAGCGTGCGATTTTGTAGTTGTCGATTCCATCGCGGCTCTTACTCCGATAATTGAGTCTGAGGAATCTGCATCAGAGCAACAGATGGGGATTGCTGCGAGGATCTTCAACAAGGCTTGTAGGAAATGGACTGCTGGGATGAATTCCTACGGATTGATAGCGAAGACAAAGTGCACTGTAGTTCTCATTAATCAAATGAGGCAGAAGATCGGCCCGTTTGCTGGAGTGACTTCTCCAGGTGGAAAGGGTTTTGATTTCTTCCAGTCGTTGGAACTTCGAATGAAGCAGGAGGAGCACATCATCGATGAAGCTTCTGGGAGAAATATCGGAGCGCGAGTCTCATACAAAATTACGAAGAATAAAGCTCATCCGCCCTCTATACCCTTTGGAGAATTCTCCCTGTATTTCTCAAAGGTACGAGGGTTGTGTGAAGTTGGGTCTACGGATCTTGAGGCGCAGGTTGCCCGATTTGGTGAGTACTGGGGGCTGATTCAGAAAGGCGGTGCTTGGTATACTCTTAACGGGGATAAGTACCAGGGGAAAGCGGCACTGTATGAGGTTCTCAGGAAGAATCCTGAAGTACTTCTCGATTTGATGACTACTATTCGAAAGAGAGAGAATATCTGGGTCGATGAGGGGGTTTCGGTCGTCGGAGAATGCGGCGTCGAGCAGTTAGAAGATGTCTCAGAGGAATAAGAAAAAGAAACGCACTTTGGCCAGGTCTCCCTTGCAGAACTTTTTGCAGGGGGATCCTGGTGAGGTTTCTGTAAAAGAGACCTCAATGCTCAATGAGAAGCGTCTGTCAGAGAAGCTGGGGTTCAGGCTTACTCCGGGGTCGGGATGTGCAGGATGGCTTCGAAAGAAGGGAGATGGGCGGACAGATGACTATGTGGTTGAGTGTAAAGAGACAAAGGCGCGATCTATCAGGGTAACAGAAGAGATGTTGAAAAAGGTGTATGCCGAAGCGAAGCTTTCAGGGAAAGAGCCTGTGTTGGTAATTTCGATTTATGGGATGGATGAGCCGACGCCGGCGGATTGGGTGATGATTCCCGCATATCTTCTAGAGTCTGATTGACAAAATGTAGTTGGTGCTAAATACTGTGAGCGATATAGCAAGCGATACAGGAGACGACATGGCAAAGATTAAGCAAATAACTCCGGGGAAGTGCAAAGCGATAAAGAAGGATGTCCTCACTCAGGCTGGAGTCAGTGATTGGATAATGGAGGAGAAGATTGATGGACATCGAGGGTTGCTCCACTTCGGAAGGGCTCTCGATAGGGCCTACATAACGAGCAGGCGCATATCCACCGTAACGAAGGAGTTCTCTGAGAATGGATTATGTGTTCCGCATATCTTGGATGAAGTTGCGAGCTTCGTTGAAGACTGGGGGCCGGGGTATACCGTTATCGATGGAGAGATTGTTGTTGAGGGCGGGGCGTTCGAGAATGTCCAGTCCGTTATGGGCTCAAAGCCAGAGAATGCGGTTGCGTGGCAGAAAGCTCACACGAAGGCGACGTTTATCGCTTACGATATTCTTTGGATGAACGGTCAGGATATTCGGGGAGAGAATTACTACAATAGGAGGGTGTCTCTGAAGTCCCTTCTTTATCGGAACCAGTTTGAGCACATCAGAATTCATGAAGGCCGATCTACGCTTGGCGGTGTCCAGGCATTTTTTGAGTCAGTTGTCGCTGCGGGCGGCGAGGGCATTGTGGTCAAGGATGTCATGGCCAAATATGGCCAGGGCGTGTGGAAGTTGAAGGGAGTTGATACGTTTGACGTAGTCATCTCCGGATTCCAGGATGGAAAGGGAAAATTCAAGGAATTGATCGGTGCGGTTGAGTTCTCATGTTTCGAGGGGAAGGAGCTCGTCAGGGTTGGAAAGTGCTCGGGAATGGAGGATGGGGCTGTGCACTGGGCTTTTGAGGGGGACAAGGGGAAAGATTCTGGGAACTATCTGATTCCCTGCATGGAGGGACCAGGACCTGAAGGTTCGAGGTCTTGGTTCACCCACCACAGGGATTCGCTTATCGGAACTGTAATTGAAGTGAAGTCGAGTGGGCTCACAGCGAAGGGGAAGCTTCGACACCCTAGATTTATGAGGACTCGGCCAGACAAGGATAAAACCATGTGTCCCATGCCAAGGGACCAAGCGAACAAGGAGTAAGTCATGCAAGGAGAGCTGAGGGAAGTCCTCGTTGAAAACTGTATCGTGGATGGGGATTTCAATACGAGGTCAGGTGGAGTCGGAGATGTTACTGATCTCGTGGAGTCGATTAAAGCTGGAGGAGTTAAAGAGCCTCTATTGGGAAAAGACCGAGAGAACTCAAATGGAGATGTTGAAATTTACGCGGGCAATCGAAGACTCGCGGCTGCCATCAAAGCGGGATTAAAAACAGTCCCTGTGATTGTCTCTAGACGAAGAGCACTTACGAGGAAGGACATGCTGGTAGCCAACATCACGGAGAACGTGATTCGGAAGAATCTAAATCCGGTCGACGAGGCCAGGGGATTCCACCGACTTCAGGAAGAGCACAGCATGTCCATCGTAGAGATCTGTGGAGGTCTCGGGGTCAAAAGAGTTTTCGTTCAGGATAGATTGGCGTTGTTACAGCTTCAGCCGGTTGTCCTGGCAGCTTTGCAGGAAGACTCCATTTCTATCCAGTCCGCAATGGAGATTGATCGACTTCCGATTGGGAAACAGGAGAAATTTGTAGGCATCGCAGCTGATCTCAAGGGTAAAAAGCTAAAAAGTCTCGTAGACAAAGAGTTAGAAAAATTACAGAAGAAACTTGAGGGCGTTGAAAAAAGTCCTCAAAAGGACCCCGATGCAGCTGTCGTGACGGAGCACGTAAGGACAATAAAAAAAGCGTCAGCGCTTCTATGCAACGGGCTCGGTTATGCGAAAGAACAGGCTGAAGCTGTCAAGAGCGTCAATTATCGCACGCTAGGGCCTGATGATCTCTGTGTAGTTGCGAAGTTCCTGGATGATTGTGCCGATCAGGTAGAGGATGACATCGCGTACAATGATAAGGCCATGGCCGAGTTGGTCGAGGCGGTCAATGGGGATGGAAGCAAGGTCATCGACGGGCCTGTGTTTCGAGAAGGATTGTTATCAGTCATCAGGGCTCGTGCAGAGACGAAAGCTCGGGAGGTTTCTCCCGATAAGCCAAGAGTTACTCTCGCGGTCATGCGTGGGGTTATTGGCGAGTTCTTCGCATCTAAGTAAAATTCAAAAGCATCTATTATAGTTTCAACAAAGGAGAGAAAGATGTTGTTACATTATTCGAAGAGGGATTATCACGAGGCCGCTTCAGAGGCCGCAAGAGTAGCAAAAGACAAGTTGATGCAGGAGATCGATCGCGGCAAGGGGTTTGCTGCATCGCTTGCGGAGAGAGTGTTCACAGAGATACCGGTTGACCATGTAGTCGCTGGGAGAGCTCTAAGGTTCGATGGGGATGCGGATTCTCGTGAGAAGGGAGCTCCAGATGGGCTTCTCGTGAATTACGGGGATGTCACCAACAGCCTTACGAGGCATTCGACGAGCCAGCTCTGTCAGAGAGCGAAGATTCCACAAAAGTATTTGAGCTGGCTTGGAGAATCAGAGCGTCGGAATTGGGGGCTGCCGCTGGCCGCGGAAAATTTTCAGGAGATATACAGCCACAGCAGTGACAGATTTCTACTCCGGAGTTATGACAGTCGGCTTCGGGGGTTTCTGTCGGATCGGTATCGGCGAAGAGACTCAAGGCCTCTTCTAGAAGGCTTCATGGATGCCTGTCAGCAGGTGGGGGCGCTTCCTTATGATGCGATTGGGTCAGAGACCAGGGTCTCGATGAAGGCTGTTTTACCCATGGTGTTTGAGCCGGTAGAGAATGAGGTTATGTCAATCGGATGCATGTGGGAGAACAGTGATTATGGGGCAGGAAAGCATAGCCTGTGGGTGTTCGTATCGAGGTTGTGGTGTACCAATAAAGCGATCATGACGACCGGATTTGCCCAGATTCATCTCGGTCGAAAGCTCGCGGATAATCCTCTGTTGAGCCAGAAGACAATCGACTTGGATACACAGACAACAATTTCGGCGATGCATGACGTCATCAATGAGACCATGTCTCCCGATACCGTGGACGCTCTTTGTAGTGTGATCAAGAAGGCGAGCGAAGACAACATAGATGCCGGTGCAGCGTTGGAGAAGTACAAGAAGAAATTTACAAAGGAAGAGTCGGAGGCTGTTCGGGAGAAGTTCAACACACCGGATGTTGTTCAGCTTCCACCTGGAAACACGGTGTGGAGATTGAGCAACGCGGTATCGTGGTTGGCGAATGAAACAGAGGAGCCTGATAGGAAGTTGGAGCTTATGAAAGTCGCTGGGGAGATGCTCCCGAAAGCTGCCTGAAAGGAATAAAATGTCGTTAAAAGATCGAATCAGGCAGATGAAGTCTGGGAGTCAGACAGCGAGCCTTATTGGGACTTTGGTTGATCGCTATCTGATTGAGAGACCTCCGGATGATAGGGGAGATAGTTGGCACGTTTCGGACATTTGCATGATGTGTGCTCGGGCGAG
>Ga0307420_1000602_pt1 | contig 16568 bp, 16 predicted proteins | sample SalMarWE160240MG_2_FD_202167 | JGI IMG/M metagenome (GOLD analysis project Ga0307420, IMG submission 202167) | Salt marsh sediment microbial communities from the Plum Island Ecosystem LTER, Massachusetts, United States - WE1602-40 | ecosystem: Environmental > Aquatic > Marine > Intertidal zone >... | reverse complement strand
GGGATTGTCCAACACATGATAACTCCATTGGTAAACTGTGACACTGTCGTTCTGCCAGCTAGTTTTGTAGTAAACTGTGTATATTTTGGGGTGCGAAGCGGTTGGTGAGGGTAGTAGCTTCACGTTAAAGTTGATTGTTAGGTTATTCGCGGGATACCCCGTGTTGTTTTCTGGATAAACTATTGTGATGGCGGGTGGTTTCGTGTTGGCATCTGGGGGAACATCCCCTACCCATATGTATGGATTAGCTCTTCCCAAATTAAGGAGCTGGGTTCCTGCTATAGCTGAGAAGAGAAGCACTGAGATGCAGACTGCGGTTAAGATCATCTTCTTTTCCACAGGCAATCCCTATCTAATACTATGTTTTTTTCGATAAAAGGGTTTTTATCAAGGTTTCTTGACTAACCTCCCGTTTCTTAGTCAAGATTTCTTGACCAAATCGTCTTCTGCCTGGCGATTACGTTTCCTGAAGTAAAGTACAAGGCCTGCTCCGACAATTGCCACCGCCACTACGGGAGCTACCACCATCGTTGCTGGGAAGGGCATTTCCACCGTGAAGCTTACTGTTTCTGAGGCGCCCACGTTGCCGAACGCGTCTTCGGCGTACATGGTTACGTTGTGGAAGCCGTTGGCTAACCCCTCCAAAGTGGTGTTGCCCGCCACCGTCACGGACTCGCCTCCGTCCAGGCTGTAGCCCGTCCAGTTAACCTCCTTATTAACGGTGAAAGACAAGGGAACGCTTGATTCGTTGAACTGCTGATTTACGGGCGACAGAATAGATATTTTGGGTGGGACCTTGGGGGCGTAGAATTCGCTGTTGAAGGGTTGCGTGAGTGGGTGCCTGTCCACGTTTTGCGCGTCCACAGAGTAAGGTGTATTGAACGTGCCTGAACCGTCGATTTGGACGGCGTTGGGGTGTTGCGTCATGTAGCTACTCCAATAGTTGCCCAGATAACCGTCATCCCAAACGTTTACGGAATCAGAAACCCTAGCCTGAAAATTACTGTTTTCAAAGTTGTTGCGGTAGATGATATTGTCTGAGGCGTGGATGAAATAGATTGCTGTTGTAAGGATACCGCCATAATTTGGGGTACAAGTTATGTTGTTTTGCACGATTAAATTGTAAGATGTGTTGATAAAGTCCATGCCATCCAAGTTATACAGAAGATTGTTTTGAGTGATTGCGTTCGAAGTTCCACCCTTAACGTAGATTCCTGCGTATGGTATAGCATTCATAGCCAGAACGCTTTCAAATCCTATGACCGTATTGTTAATTATTAGATTGTTTGCCGCGTCAGTTAATGAAATGCCAATAGTTCCGCCTTCGTAGGTCACTACGAAATTCTTGACTGCCACGTTTAACGTTCCTTGCAGTGAAACGCCCGATACGGTGTGCCCCCTTCCATCAAGTACAATATTGTTTGCGCTTACTGTTATGCTTCCAACCATGTCGCTGGTTAAGGAGTAGATGTTGCCAGTCTGCGTGATAGGTGCAGTTGAGGGCGTTATGCTTCCGTCGGCGTTTATGGTAATATCGCCTTGGTATTGAGCCTTAATTGGTGGAACGTAGACTATGCCTGAAATAAAGACGCACACGCAGACGATGAGTGTGACAGCTTTCTTCATGCTAGTCACCCCTTGATGCGGTGAAGCGTTTCTTAACATAGAAAAACAAGCATATACCAACAACCAACACCGCTATTCCTAGACCCGCCGAAGCAAATATCAGGGAAGCCGGCGCTGGAACCGCAATGGAGAAAGTTAGTGTCTCTGAGGCGCCCATGTTTCCAAGCGTGTCGTTGGCGTAAACTGCGAGGGTGTGTGAACCATTAGGCAAATCCGCTATCGTGATGTTTCCTGTTACGGTGACGTTCTGTTCTCCGTCAAGACTGTACCCTGTCCAGTTCGCAGCCTCATCCGTCGTGAAAACTAAATCAACACTTGACTCATTATACACCTGATTAACGGGAGATAGCAACGTTATCTGCGGCGGAGTGGCGGTGAAGGGTTCCATGAGCGGGTAGCGGTCTTGGTTTTTGGAATCAATAACGTAGGCTGTGTCGCCAATTTTTGAGTTCCCAATTTCAGCGGCGCTGGGGTATTTTGTGTGGTAGTCGCTCCAGTAGTTGCCCAGGTAACCATCATCCCAAACGTTAACTGAACCAGAATCCACTGCCTGTCCTCCAATATTATTAATGAAGTTGTTATGGTAAACGGTGTTGTTTGAGGCCTTCCCGAAAAAAATTCCCCTACTATCCGTAACAAAATTTGAGCCCTTGATGTTGTTCCCAACTATCAAGTTATTTTCTGTTCCATAGAGATATATTCCATCAAGGTTATCTACCAGATTGTTCTGAGAGATTATGTTTGAACCTCCACCTTCAACGTTTATTCCAGCGAATTCGACACCGTTCATTACAAGAATGCTTTGAAATCCAGTTATTGTATTATTCACAACACTAACTTCTGATGCAGCCTTCATATCAATACCAAACTGGTATTGAAACATATCAATACCAAACTGGTATTGAAAGCTTCCACCCTCAATTATCAAATTTTCTACGGTTACGTTTTCTACAGAGTATAGTTGAATATAACCGTAGACCCAGTAGCCGTTTCCATATAGTGCGGTGTTATTTCGCTTTATCGATATGTATCCACTTACATCGCTTGTCAACGTGTATGTGTCGCCCGTTTGCTGTATGGGCGCCGTTGAGGGGCTTAGGCTTCCGTCAGCGTTGAGGGCAATGTTGCCTTGGTACTCTGCTCTAATGGGTTGAACACAAACCATGCATAGAGCCATCATGCCTATCAGTGTCAGGGTGACGGCAGCTTTTCTCATGTCATCTGCCACCAATTAATACGGGGCTGTTTCTGCTTTAAAGGTGTTTTTGTCAAGATTTCTTGACCAAGCCCATTGCCCCCGTTGCACCACGCGAAACAACACGGCAACATCGAGGCGCAAGAGATAAGGGCAAGTTTAACGTATTGTTATTTGGGTGCTGTTATGAAGAGAACAGCATTAGCACTAACACTAACAATATCTGTTTTACTAATAGCTGGAACGCTGACTGTTGAAGTGGCTAATGCTAATTTCCTTCCAAATGATACTCTCACTATCACCTCTCCATCCAATAAGGTCTACGCAACCACTTCTATCCAACTCACAATAACAGCTCTTAAAAAGGAACCTACTCCAGAAATTGTCAGCTTTACTTACCGTCTTGATGAAAACCCAAATGCAACCGATACCCTGACTGATGTGCATAAGTCACTGGGTTCGAGTCTCCTTGACTACCCTCAGTTCTGGGCAGGAACGGTTTTGAATAACTTACCTGAAGGCAACCACACTCTAAAGGCTTATTCAACAGATGCTTATGGCGAGCACATGTATGCATCTGTGGATTTTGTCATTGACACAAGCTACACAAGTCCACTTTCAGTTGTCTCTCCTCAAAACACAACCTACACCACAACCGTAGTTCCATTAACTTTTGCTTGCAGAGAGGAAGGGAAGTATGATGGTGCGTTCTCTTATGGTGGTTACGTGCTGGATGGAATTGATTGTTCAGATTACATTTATGGCAACTCATCTCTAACTGATTTGTCAGTTGGCAGTCACATAATACAAGTAACAGTTGGGACTCAAAATGGGTTCTTTGCTGAAACGATACAATTCAGCATATCTCAAACCCCAGACCCTACAGCCTCTCCCAGTCCTTCACCAGAACACACTCTCAGCGTAGACCCCAATTTCACTTTCTATACTGGGCTATCTCTATTGATTATTGCAGTTGCCACTTTTGCTGGTCTGCTGGTTTACTTCAAGAAGCGCAAACGCTGAATCGGCAGCCGCCGTTAGAGAACTGATTAGTGCAATATTACACGGTAAATTGGAATGTTTTGTTTGGAGTTTTTGCAGGAACGCGTATCCTGTTTGATTGATAGTTTAAGTGAGGTGCCAAGGAGTACTACTTCAACGTTTTCTGGGATATTCTGTTTACGCCCAAGTCATATTTGCCGCCTATTAGGAGCCTATTAGAGATTCGTTGCAGAAACTATAGAGGGGTCTACTCTTATTGGCGCAGAAAACCCCCAAAAGCTTGCAGGATATCAACCTCAAAACACAACAGCCAAACAGCAATCGCTCAGCACAGTAAACTAGCAGTTTATAGAGGGGGGGTATAGACAAAAAATCGCACGACAGTCACAGGTTCTTTTTCTCTTGTTTTCGCATTATTTTTTCGGCTATATCTAGGTCTTTCAGCGTGTTTACGTTTAGCAGAACCTGTGTTTCTTCGGTTATTATAGCGTCTGTGGGGATTTTTTGCTGGTCGATTTTGGCTCCGTTGATGACGTTCACTCCTGAAACCGCATACAACACTCCATCATGATAGTCTGTAGAGGAAATCGACAATCCACGCCCTTCGCGAGCTTCTATGGGAACAAAAACCGCCAACGCGTCTTTTCCACACGCTTCATAAGCGTTGATAACTCGGTCAAGAACCTCCCCAGTTATGGCTGGAATGTCAGAGGGAATAACCAAAATGGGACAAAACAACTTTGCCCGCACAATGGCTTGCTTCAAATCGTTATGGTAACCTTTAGCGTCAGTTCTCAAAACCCGCAAGCCATCCTTCAAGCATTTCTTCTCAGTTTCAGGAGTATTCAAACTCGTTGCAACATAAAAAAACGAAACGTTCCTCGCAGACCGCACAGCATCAACAACCCACTCAATCAACGGCTTACCCAGAAAAGGCAACAGAGGCTTCTCAACCGGCAACCCCATTCTTTCACCTTTACCGCCAGCCATTATCAACGCAGGAACCTTCATAACAGCAACACCCCCGCCACAAACACCAACGACACTGCTCTAACCGTCTCATTCGTCGCACCTATCATATCACCCGACACGCCCCCAAAAACGCTTTTCGCCACTTCCGCCATAAACAAGCCCAAAAGAACACTTATCAAAACCACCCCAACCCCAGTCAAACCCAAAAAAGGATAAACAATCAGAACAGCCAACACATAAGCCACAACGTTACGCCTCCTTTTCGCGCTTTCAAGAAAAATAGACCCTAAACCAGTGTGCGTCGGCTTCCCAACCCACGCAATCGTAACCATCCCCAGCTTAGCCGCAACCTCAGCCGCAATTATCGCTCCAAACGCAACCTCAACATTCATAAAAAACAACCCTAAAACCGCCAAAGCTTCAACAAAAATAGCTAAAAACGCACCCTTATGAGAAACAGTCCAAGCATGCGCCGCCGCTCTCCGCTCCTTCAAATTACCAAGCCCAATGGCATTACCCAAATCCACAAGCCCATCAAAATGCTGCAGCCCAGTCAAAACCAGCACAAAAGCCAATGTCATCACAGCAGGCAAAAGCCTCAACAAAAACTCCACAGGAACCCGAACAAACGAATCAACAAACGCAAGAAGATACGACACCACGAAACCGCAGCCAAAGAAGTACGCAACCCCCAACAACCCAACGAAACCACCTATTAGGGGGAAAAGAAAAATAGCCTCAGCTGACGTCACCACAAAATCATCCGTCGTCCCCAAAGGAATTATAGTGAGGAAAGCCAGTAAATCCCTAAAAGTTTTTATAGGCTTCATCTTCGACATATAGCCTAACTCAACCAAATAAGGATATAGACTTTGTTGTGAAATTCATGGACCAGCTCAAGGGAAAGAGAATACTAGTCACTGGTGGTGCAGGCTTCATAGGTTCCCACCTATGCAAAAAACTATCCGAATTCACCAATAACTTAACCGTGTACGACAACTTATCCAGCGGAAAAGTGGAAAACGTAAAACACCTCCCAAAAGTCCACTTCGTAAAAGCAGACATACTAAACCTCAAAAAACTTCATACTCAAGAAAAACCTGACCTGATCTACCACCTAGCCGCCCAAGTCGTCGTTCCATACTCCATGGAAAACCCCACCGAAGACTTCGAAACCAACGCTCGAGGAACACTGAACATACTCGAAAAAGCACGCAAAGACGACGCAAGACTCGTTTTCGCCTCAAGCGCAGCCGTTTACGGCAACACCACCAAACTGCCAACCCCAGAAACTTACGGTTTCAACCCAGCCTCATGTTACGGCTTATCCAAAGTAGTCGGCGAACAATACTGCAACATGTACTCAAAACAGTACGGACTAGACATCACCATCGTAAGGTTCGCCAACGTTTACGGACCAAAAGGTCACGGAGTCATACCCGACTTTTTAGATAAACTCAAGAGAAACCCGGAAAAACTGGAAATAATCGGCACAGGCCTGCAATCACGCGATTTCGTTCACGTCTCCGACGTTGTAGAAGCACTGATACAGTCAGCTGTAAACGAAGACGCCATCGGCGAAACCTACAACATAGGCTTCGGCAAAACAACAAAAATAATAGACCTCGCCAAAATGATCCTGAAAATTCTGGGTCTATCCGAAAAAACAGTGATAACAACCACCAACGTTCCCTGGCAAGGCGACATAAACACAATCTGGTTCGACATAACCAAAATCAAAAAAGAACTAAAGTGGCATCCAAAAATAAGCCTTGAAGACAACCTAAAAGAGATGATTCTGGAGAGGAAAACACTAGGATGACAACAACGCCCGCTCGAGGACTAATCGCGCTTCTGCGACTTCCCTACTGGCTGATGACAGGTGGGCTTTCACTTTTAACCGCGTTCGCAATCACCAAAGACGCCATAAGCGTCCAAACTATCTTTTTAATTTTCTTTTCAATGGCGTTCATAACGTCCGCAGGCTTTTCCATAAACGACTACTACGACAGGGAAAGCGACGCCGTAATCAAACCAAAACGCCCCATCCCTTCAGGCGCTTTATCCTTAAAACAGGTTATAGCCATCTCCACCGTACTCTTCGCTGTCGGTTTGTTTTTTGCCTTTTTAATAAACTGGCTTAGTTTCATGATTCTGCTAATTGACTCCATCTTACTGCTGATTTACTCCGCGTTTGTAAAACGTAAGTCGGGATTCGCCGCAAACGTTCTCGTCGGCTTATTGGTGGGTACAGCATTCATTTACGGAGAAGCCACCATCTCCGTTGTTCAAACCGTAAGCCTTGCCGCGCTAAGCCTTTACCCCATATGTTTCGGAACAATCGGCGGCAACATTCTGCGAGATATTTTAAGCTTCGAAGGTGATTCCAAAATTGGATACCCAACGCTCCCTCAGAACATCGGAAACAAAGCATCCATAGATATCGCAGCGTACTTCTTCATTGCAACTGCCATACTAGCGCCACTCCCTTTCTTGCTTGGTTTTTTCAGCGTTTACTACTTGGCGCTGATAGTTTTATGGGGCTTCATTCTCGTTTACTCGTCACTTCGACTAATAACTTCGGATTCAACAGTTCAAAACGTGAAAAAGTATGAACGGTTAATCACAATGTCAATGATGCTGCTCATACTCTCGCTAATAATCGAGGCGCTTGTTCCATGAAAAAAACAAAAAGCATCTGCCCAGTGTGCCAAAAGAAAATAGACGCAGAACTAACCGAGGTAAACGGTAAAATTGTGATTACCAAAACCTGTAAGGAACATGGAACCTTTTCAGCTACTCACTGGGAAAGCCCCACAGTCTTCAAATTCGCCGAAAAATTCGATTACTTCAAGTATTTTGGAGACGCAAACGCGCCAAAAAACCCTGATAGCTGCCCTTACATCTGTGGTTCCTGCAAAAACCATGTTTCAAGTACCGTGATAGGCGTAATTGACGTTACAAAACGGTGCGATTTGAGGTGTACAATATGCTTCTCCACTTTTGATGAACATGAAGTTAACTATGAACCCAGCAAAGAAAAAATAGTGCAAATGCTAAAGTTCCTGAGCAAGCGCAACCCTAAACCGCCAGCCCTCCTGTTTTCTGGAGGCGAACCCTTGCAACGCGAGGACATGCCTGAAATCATAGATGCTGCGCATAAACTGCGGTTCATGACCATCCTAGCAACCAACGGTGTTCGACTTGCTGAATCCCCAGAGCTTGCTGAAAAACTGAAGAAGAGCGGCTTAAACATAGTTTACCTGCAGTTTGACAGCTTCCACGATGAATTCTACGAAAAAATACGCGGCAAGAAACTGCTGAAAACCAAAATGAAAGCCATAGAAAACTGCCGTAGGTATGACATAGAAATAATACTGGTCAACACTTTGATGAGTGGTGTCAACGATAACGAAGTTGGAGACATCATAAGGTTTGCAGCAGAGAACTCCCACATAATACGCGGCGTAATTTTCCAGCCAATCGCATGTACAGGACGCGCAACAGATAATCCCTCCAGAGAAGACTGGCGTGATTGGCATTTCGCGGAGGAAGTTGAAAGTCAAAGCAACGGCAAGATAGAAACCAAAGACCTTTTCCCACTGTCAGTTATGACTTCGCCGATAATGGTTATGAGCAGATTCATGAAAAAGCCGTGGCCTCTGTTTTCCTGCAGTCCTCAATGTGGTCTGGTTAACTGGATGTATGTGTCGAAAAGTGGCAAGATTATTCCCATCAATCACTTTGTTAATTTTGAAAGGTTCTTCCGAATTCTTCAGAAAACGGCGCAGTCTGTTGAGTCCAAAGGGCGGTTTTCTCTTCTCTCAGCGCTGTTTTTGGCTTCAATACAATCTTTAAACTGGCCCTTGGTCGCTAAAGAAATCGGTATATTCACTCTGATGAAAACCATTCTCAAAATGCATATTTCCCCTTCTTATGAGTCGCTTGCCAATTTGCGGCGTCGAATCTTCCTGCTCGGCTGCATGGCTTTCATGGACCCGTACACTTTCGACGTGAACCGCGTTAGAAGATGCGTCGTGCACTACGTTACCCCAGACTTGAAAATTGTGCCTTTCTGCGCATATAATAACGTCCACAGGATAGACACCGAAGAAGAATACGTCTCCAAGCAAACCACTGCTTAATGCTTAGGTTTGCTCTACAACCTCAACGTTCAAAACGCAATAGTTGTAGGTGAACTGAAGCGTGCCTGCATCATAAAGCCACAGCTCAAATATTACCGCGTAGCTTCCGGTTTCATTTATTGAAACTGTCGCTAAAGTTTCCCACGTTGCTCCGTTTTCTATAGTTTGCGCGTAACTGTTTTCCACATCCGCTTCAACTGGAAACGAGGGAATCGTGTCGGTAGTCACTTTTTGCAAAACCTCACAGGCTTGGCTTCTGCCCATGTGATTTTCAACCTGGACCCACACGTTAAAAGTGCTGTTTTCGTTTAGGACTAAAACTTCGGGATAGTCTATCGCTTTCTTGTTTTGATAATCAAGCACGGAAATTGCGGTGTATCTTTCTGGCGGAAGCCTAGACACAAAATAATAGCCTACGAGCAGACTGAAAACAAATATGACCGCTATCGTAACGGCAATTTTGTAACCCTTATTGTTTAGCTTCAGGCTCTGCCCAAGGGTTCCTTTTGTTTCAGCGTGTATTTTCACTTTGTAAATCCCTTAACCATAGTTGTAAATATTTCAATCCCAGACTTAAGTCTCCGCATTTTTGGACTTCCATATTTTCTTGCCCGGTACGATGACGGAACTTCAACCATTTTGAAGCCTTTCTTGGCGAACTGCACCAGCATTTCAGTGGCGAACGACATGTCGTCCTCGTATAAATCAACTTTTTCGAGCGCGGAACGGGATATCGCGCGAAAACCAGACTGCGTATCGCTGAGAAACTGCTGATAAAAAAAGTCGAAACAAAACGTTATGATTTTGTTTGCAACAAAATTCGTGAATCCCATAGCTTTTCTCAGATCGTACATTCGCGTTGCTTGACACAGCTCTGCATCATTTTGTATCAGAGTGTCAATCAAAAGGTTGATGTGCCTTACTTCGTAGGTTCCATCTCCATCAACCATGACTACAATTTCGCCTTTTGCATTTTTAATTCCAGTTCTAAGAGCAAGACCGTAACCGCGTCTAGGCTCTATAATGAGCTTGCAAAAATTTGTGTCTTTAACGATTTGCTGTGTTCCATCTGTCGAATTTCCGTCTACAATTATGATTTCGTTAGGATAGGCTAATTCCTTATGGATTGTGGTTACTGTTTCAAGAATGTTCCCTGCTTCGTTAAGCGTTGGAATTACCACCGAAACCATTTCTACTTTCAAGGTCATCTCTTTGTAACTCTCATTTTATGAAAGCTATATAGTCTCTAACATATGGTTAAATAAGTTCTTCGTATATTTTGTTAAGTTTTGTCACGTTCCGTTCCCAGCTGTATTTTTGCTCCACCATCGTCCGCAGCTTCTTTTTTAACGTTGCAAAGTCCTTGCGAGAAAATTCCAGCACCACTTCTGCAAGAGAAACAGGTGAGTTAGGCGGCACCAGTTTTCCATAATCTTCACTCAAAACTTCGGATGTGCCTCCAACGTCCGTGGCTACAACTGGCAGCCCGCAAGCCATGGCTTCAAGCGCAACCAAAGGCAAGCCTTCTCCAGACTTAGAAGGCAAAACAAACAAGTCCGCAACATTATAGTAAAACGGCAAGTCCTCATCTGACACAAAACCCGTCAACCTGAAATTCCTCTGCATCCCCAACTGAGCTATTCTCTCTTTGACTTCATCAAAATCAGGTCCTTTACCTACTACAACAAAGACCAACTTCGGATTCTTTTTAACAGCGATTTCTGCACTTTCAAGTAACGTGTCAACCCCGTTCTTGTAGACAAGCCGCCTCACAGTCAACACGACATACTTGTCTTCAGAGATGCCTAGTTTCTTCCTCATTTCACCTTTGACATTAAGCAAAGGCTTGAAACGGTTCAGGTCGACACCGTTGTGAAGCACCACTGTTTTTTCAGGGTCTGCTCCCAAACTTAAAACGTAGTTCCTTGTTGCATTGCTAACAGCGATTATTTTATCTGCCTCCTTTATCACTTGCTTTCCAATAGCAAGGTCGTTCAGCTTTTCTGCAGTGTCCCAAATATTGTTGTATTCTATGAACGTGTTGTGCTGAGTAAGCACTAAGGGCTTCTCGTATCTTTTTGCGATTTTTGCGGCAAGAAAAGATGACAGGTAAGGGTGACCATGCACGTGTATGAGGTCGTTGGATTTGACTGTTTCCAAAAAGGTTTTGAAGCTGCTTACGTGTGGAATGGCGTACGGAATCCCAAGTCTAAATCCGATGTTCATTGAATCGTAGCATTTGACTTTTATTCCGTCAAAAACGTAATTTCTCGCCGTGTAGTTTCGATGTGTCAGCACCATGGGTTCAAACTGTTTCTGCATCAGCCGCTTGCACTGTTCATACACAACTCTCTCTATACCGCCAACATGAGGCAGAAAGGTGTGAGTGACAATGCACAAGCTTGTTTGACTCATAGCGCCCAACTGCTTAAATCTCCTCAATCAGCAAACTATTATAATCTTATGGTAAACCCCCGAAAAAAGCAGTCGCTGAAATAAGACGGAAAAAACACTAAGCTGTGCATCTTTCCCTTTGTGAAATGGCCTTTTTCCACTTTCGGATAAAGTTTTATAACGTGGCTAGCTGACCTATTCCAGCCACTATTGCCGTAATAAGAGAAAAGAAGGAAAGAAAATGGACGTCATTGTTGGAGGAGGAAAATACGGGAGCGCAGCCGTAGAATACCTTCGAAGAAACAAAAGAGGGTTCATGCTGGTCGATAAAGACCCGAACTGCCTCGCCGTTAAAAAATACAGTCTAAAATCCGCGGGGCAAATGGGGACAGAAGGCGAATACTTTCGTGAAGGAGGTGTTGCCAAAGTTTTAGAGCTTATAGAGCAGCTGAAACCTGAGTACGTGTTTCCAACCGCGCCCATACACATAGCGGCTGAACTGGCGAAAAACAAGTTTAAGCTTGCGCCGTGGGAAGAAGTGATAGACTGCATCCTCGCTAATTTGCCTGCATCGGTGATTCTTAATGTTGGAAGAGGCAACCTCATAGTGAGCTACAACAGAGACAAAGACTGCCTTGCGAAGTGCGAGGCACCGGAAGTGTGCCCGTCCACACGGAAAAGAAAACCCTGCACCATGGATAAACTGATGAAATTCGCCTACCCCGAAGGCGTTGTTCTAGTTAGTTACCAGCTAGCTTCAGGCATGGGCGCTCTCAAAGGTAGTGAACTTTTAGAGTTTTTGGCTCAAGCGGAAAAGAAAGACAAGTTTGTGGTGGCCACGGCTTGCGGTTGCCACGGCTTTTTCACTGCCCTCAAAAAAGTGCCAAGCGACAAATGATTATTTTGCGTTCCGGAAAGCTCGCGTGTAGACGTTAGATGAAACGCCAGCGACCAAGCCGCCTATGGCATCGTTCGTGATTGGCCCCAGCTTCTTCAGTATTCCCGGCTTAGCTTGATCGAACCGAGTGAATTCAAAGATCCCTTTCACTCCCGCGAGGTAGTTGGCTATAGCCAATCCTAAAAGCTCGTCAGCTACAAGTCCTGGGCGCCCCATGAACCTTTCTTTTGACAGTCCAGGTATCAGGCCGTTCTCGGCGTCTTCTTGCGCTCGGAAGCAGGCAACTTCCAAAGTGGAAACATTAACGTCGAAGAGGGCATCAAGAAATTCTTCACGAAGCATTTCAGCGGCTTGTTCTTCCGTGTCTAAGCCAGGATGAGGAACAAACAACTCAAGCGCCGTGTCTACGAGGTCTTTTAGTGATATGCCCTTCTTTTCCAGATAAACCAGTAAAGGTGGAGTTTCGGAAATCATGTTCATCAGCACCCTCTCTAATGGAAGAGTTTGTTTTAAATATTATGTGTTTGGAGAAATGTTTATTAGAGTAGGATGGATAAACCGTCCAGTGGGGAAGTGATGCGTTGAACACTAAATATGTTATTGCAGCAGTTGTCATAATCGTTTTAATAGCGTCAGCGGCGTTTGTTTATGTCTACTATCAGGGGCAGACTTCTGATTCTGGACTCGCTGCTTTGCAGAATCTGGTGGATGACCATGGCTACAAAACCAGCCTAACGGCTTATCCTGAAAAGATTGTTTCGGTTGCGCCTAGTGCAACTGAGATATTGTATGCTATAGGTGCAGGTGATAAGGTCGTGGCGGTCACTGCCTACGATAATTATCCATACGATTTCGCGGCGTGGATTGCGGCAGGCAACATGACAAGCGTGGGTGATTTTACAGCCCCGAATCTGGAGGTAATCACTGCTCTTGAACCCGACTTGATTCTGGCGAGCGGCGGCGTCCAAGCGGAAAGCGTAGACACCTTACGTAACCTTGGATACAAAGTGTTAGTGTTAGATCCAACCAGCGTCGGCGGTATTCTGAATAACATTGAACTTGTTGGAAATGCAACGGGCAATAGTGCTGAGGCAACAGCGCTTGTGAACGAGATAAACAGCCGGATTACAACAGTAGAAAACACAGTAGCGAATGCAGCTAAACCGAAAGTTTACTATGAGGTTTATTATGAAAGCACGTCTTCATGGACAATCGGTGCAAAGGCATGGCAAAGCGAACTCATAGAAATAGCGGGGGGAACCAACATTTTCGGTGACCAGCAAATAGACTACTATCAATATCAAGTTGAAGCGCTTATCGACCGAAATCCCGACGTTATAGTATTGCCTGGTGAAGGCATGGGTACAGGTACAGCGTCAACCTTTGACGCGGTCAAAGCACGACCAGGTTGGGATACAACAAACGCCGTTCAAAATAACCGGCTCTACCAGATTAATTCTGATATTATAGAAAGAGCTGGACCCAGAATAGCAGACGCCATAGAGCAGCTAGCTGCGTTCTTCCATCCTGAACTCTTTTAAACTACCTTTCCTTTTTTTGTGTGAAAACTATGAGCAAAGACGAAGTTGAAAGCACTTTTTTTCGGCGCACTTCACGATGGAAACTTATCGTGGTTCTTCTAGTTTTGGCTTTGTTCGTAACAGTCATAGTTTCTTTAAATGTTGGTTACGCTCAGATTCCTTTTCCTGATATTCTTGGCATACTTGGCAAGCAGATTCCAGTTTTAAATGGCTTCATTGATTCTTCGTTAATTTCACCTCAGAACGCAGCTATAATTCTTCAAATTCGTTTGCCGCGGATACTAGCGGGCGTTTTAGTTGGCGCAGCTTTAGCCGCAGCAGGTGTCCTATACCAAGGCGTATTCAAAAATCCTATGGCGGACTCTTACGTGCTGGGCGTTTCGGCTGGAGCTGCCGTCGGCGCTTCCCTATCCATACTTTCCGGCGTTGGTTTTGTATTTTTGGGGTTACGTCTTGTCCAAGTGGCAGCTTTTGTTGGTGCCGTATCAGCTATGTTCATAGTTTACAACATTTCACGAGTCGGCTCTAGGGTTCCAGTGGCAACGTTGCTGCTTTGTGGAATTGCCGTTAACTTTTTCTTGTTTGCAGTCGTTGGGCTTTTGGAAGTGGTAGCTGGCGACGAGCTTCATTCAATCGTGTTTTGGCTTGTGGGAGGTTTTTCAAACGTTTTGTGGAGAGACATATGGGCGATCCTTCCGTTCATCTTAATTGGCATCGTAGCCTCGTATTTCTACGCTCGTGATCTTAACTTGCTTGCTATGGGTGAAGAAACGGCTCATCATCTCGGCGTAAACGTTGAGAAATCTAAACAAATTCTTCTGGTGCTGGCTTCTTTGACAACAGCCGCAGCTGTCTCCATTTGTGGTCTCGTAGGCTTCGTAGGTTTAATGATTCCGCATCTTACTAGATTGATAATTGGGCCTGACCATCGCATTCTCTTGCCAACTTCTACGATAATCGGCGCGATATTCCTTGTGATTTGCGATGATTTAGCGCGGGTTGTGGCGACTCCATTTGCGTCGACACTGGAATTGCCTGTGGGAATCATTACCATGCTTTTTGGCGCGCCTTTCTTCATTGTTCTTTTTAAGAGGAAAAAACAGAGCTATGCATCATGAGGGGATTGTGGTAAGTTTGGTTTTGTTAAATGTTGATGGCGTCGAATGCCGCTATGGATCTGTCAAGGTTCTTGAAGATGTGAACCTTAAGGTTGAGGGCGGTGACTTCGTGGGAATTCTTGGACCTAACGGTTCTGGAAAAACAACTTTGCTCAAAAGCATAAGCCGAATCCTTAAACCCCATAAAGGCACTATCCTACTTAATGAAGCGGACATCTACTCTCTCAAAAGTGTTGACGTCGCAAAGCAGATGGCAGTGGTTCCACAGGACACTAGTATCGGTTTCAATTTTGCCGCTTTGGACATCGTTCTAATGGGACGTAATCCTCACATGAAACGGTTCCAGATGGAAAGCGAGAAGGACATGGCTATCGCAAGAAAAGTCATGAACCTAACCAACATCTGGCATTTAGCGGAAAGACCAATAAATGAGTTAAGCGGCGGTGAGAAACAACGCGTAATAATTGCTCGCGCTTTAGCTCAGGAACCGAAAATCTTGTTACTAGATGAACCTTTGACTCATTTGGACATTATCAATCAATTAGAAATTATGGATCTTGTCAAAGACCTTTGCGTAAAAGAGAATTTAATCGTGTTAGCTGTTTTTCACGACTTCAATCTTGCTGCACGTTATTGTAACTCAGCCGTCATGCTTAAGGATAACAAGGTTTTTTCCGCTGGGAGCTTGACTGATGTTCTGACAAGTGAAAACATAAAGAGCGTTTTTCATGTTGACGCCATAGTAAAAAAGCATCTTGTCACTAACTCCATATTTGTTATTCCTTTGTCACCCCAAAAATCTTCGCCCTCCAGAAAATGTTCAATTCACCTAATATGTGGGGCTGGCACGGGAACCGCGTTGATGAAGGTTCTCCTGGATGAGGGTTACAGCGTCACCGCAGGGGTTCTCAACGTTCTGGACACGGACTTTGAGACGGCGCAGTTTTTGAAAATTCCTGTCACCAGTGAAGCACCATTTTCTCCAATAACGGAAAAAACTCACAAGGCGAATTTGGCGATGATATGTGAAGCCAGCACCGTGGTGTTGACTTCTGTTCCGTTTGGTTATGGTAACCTGCAGAATTTGGAGGCGGCTTTGGCTGCTTTGGAGAGGGGAATTCCAACTTTTGTCATTGAAGAGGTTCCCATTGAAAGACGGGATTTCACCAAGGGAAAGGCAAAAGCGCTGCTTACCGAGTTGAAAAGCAAGGGCGCTGAATTCGTTAAGGATCAAAATGAGCTTTTATCTATGCTTAACGTGTCTATTGAAAAGTTTAAGACTGCCAAAGAAGAAAGAGACAGAATTCTTGATCACCTGAAACCTGAAGAAACCAAAATAAAAGGTGTAGGTGAGAAAAGTTAAGGAGGAAAAATTGTATGAAAATTATTGCTGCATGGAGTGGAGGAAAAGACAGCTGCTTTGCATGCTACAAGGCTATTCAAGAAGGTTATGATGTTTCGCAGCTTCTCATCATGATGTCAGACCCGAGCAAATCGAATTTCCACCTGATACGCTCTGACATGCTGGACGCACAATCGCAAGCCATTGGCATTCCAATAGTGAAATGGACAACTAAACCAGACACTTATGAACAAGACTTCAAAAAAGCGTTGGGACAAATGAAAGAGAAGGGCGCGGAAGGCATTGTGACGGGAGACGTTTACAACGTTGCCTTA
>Ga0307420_1000599_pt1 | contig 16603 bp, 22 predicted proteins | sample SalMarWE160240MG_2_FD_202167 | JGI IMG/M metagenome (GOLD analysis project Ga0307420, IMG submission 202167) | Salt marsh sediment microbial communities from the Plum Island Ecosystem LTER, Massachusetts, United States - WE1602-40 | ecosystem: Environmental > Aquatic > Marine > Intertidal zone >... | reverse complement strand
CTGAAGGAGCTGGAAGTGGCGGGATACACTTTAATCTCTGATCAACCACACAGCCCATAGCACTATCGTTAGAGGTAACAGTTTGTCCAGTTTGTTCCTGAAGAAGACAAGGAAAACTAATGAAACAGCAATCGGTGAGTCCGGTAACTTGCATAAATCACGAAAACACTTACCGTAGACTATAACCTTACTGAAAAAAGCATATTCAGCAAGGATTTTTCACAACTTCTTCGAACAAAAGGCTTTCTATTTAAGCGTTTTTAATTAAATAAACTTCAATTTGGCTTTTTTATCGCGAAAATTGTTTAAATTTGGCTTATTCGCTTTTTTCCTGTGTGAGGTTGACGCGGTTGGCGAATGTTTCACTCAGCGACGTGCGCGACACAATAAACGTCAGCGACTCGGATATTCCAGACGCAAAGCTTCAGAAGATGATAAAACGCGCCGAAGTCACGCTGGAACTGGAGCTGGGAAGGGAAATAGACTCTGCGGACTGCACTGAGGCGGAGAAAGAGTTCATCACGGTGCTGGCGGCCGTCTACGCTGTTTGCTATTTGACAGGCGGCTCCGCGGTTGGCTTAAGTTTCACCGTAGGCGACCAGAACGTCAGCGTCGCGGACAAGGCGCCACCGCTTACCGTTCTTCAGCAGGAGCTTGAAAGAATTTTAAGCGGGTTAAAACCGCCCATAGTCGGGAGCGCGTGAAAGACATGACGAAGGTTCCTGAAGCTTATTTCCAGTTCATTATGGATTACGCGCCGTACGTGTACGTGGTTCCCGAATCTGGACCTGACCCTGAGTGGGGCAGAGCCGCTTTTGCCGCCGCATTCGCCGTGGATTTCCTGTTCGAAGCCTACTTCGACCCTCAGTTCGATGCTCGAAGCAGCGAGATAGAGGCGAAAATCGTGGAGCTTGCCGATTGGATGTTGACGCAGCAGTGCACGGACAACCAGAAGCAGGCGTACGGAGGCTTCAAAAGCGCCGAGAACAGCACATCATTTTACAGTGTGGACGCGTGCCGCACCATACCCGCATTACTGAAGGCCTACGAACTCACGAGTAACGCCGCGTACTTGAACAGCGCCACGTTGGCAGCTGCCACGTTCCTGTACAACATGCAACATAAGCCAAGCCAGCTAGACGTGCACGACCGTTACTACGGCGGGTTCGCGAGAGCCGTTACGCTTGCGGATGCGTGGCTGGGGCAGATGGATGTTGAATGCCTTTATGGGCTTGTTGCGCTGCGGATGCTTTGTGAATCAGACCCCGCCAACAAAGACACTTACGAAGCCATGATGGTGGACGCTGCAGGCTTCTGCCGTCTTGGACTCGAAGGTTTCTACCTTTACTACGACCCCCCACCCAGCGGCGACGGAAACTGGCATCGCACCAACCCCGACGAGAGCACAGTTTTTGATGACCCTCTGGCTTACGCGCTCATAGGCCTTTACGCTTATGAGGGATGGAGCTCAACGGTGCAGAATGCTTACGCCTTTCTCAACGCCATCAATGCTTCACCCACCTATCCCGCGTATAATCCAGCGATCTGCTGGGCAGGCTACATTGACGTGGTTGCGAGGGTGCCAGCTTGCGATTATTACGATAATGTGACCGCGGGCATCCTCTCTCAGATACGCCGCGACCACGACAAGCCCGCGTATGCCTACAGCGTGAAGATTATTGATAAGCATTCAGACGCGTTCATGTTTTGGGGCGCCAAACACGCCGATTACGGTTTTGTTGAGAACAAGCAGGCTATGGCTACGGTCTGCTGGCTGGGACAGCTGCTCTTGAGCTACGAGGCGCCGGTTACGCGGTTCACTCAGGTACTGAACAGCAAAGGCGAAAACCTGACGCTGCACCCGATTAAGGAGGCGGGTGAGAGAACCGTTTACGGCGAAGGCGTAGACTTGAAGGCGATTGTTTTGCCCGCCAAAGCGGAAGAACTGCTGCTGGAGCCAGGCTACGTCACCACCGATTACTTGACGCTTCACGTTTTCGCGCCCGTGCGGTGCCGCGACAAAATCCGAAGAAACGGAGTGGACTACGAAATCCTCAACGTGCAAGACTTCACCTTCAAGGGCGACGTTGCCTTTCGCAAAGCCGCATGCAGGAGGCTAATAACTCAATGAGCGAAACGGAAGATGCAGCCACAACCGTGGCGAGACTGCTCAGGACGGAGATGCACGTAGTTAAAGACGACGGCGCCCTCGCCACCGTGATTGTAACCTGTGAATGGCAGAACACCGACGCGTTCAAGAGCTGCGACGGGCAAGTGACGGCGGGTTTGGCGGAGAGCACAGACCATAAAATGGAGTTAAGCGGCAAAATCCGAAAGCGCCTTTCTTTTCTGAGGGTGAATGTTTGGGTAACCGAAGCGCCGCGTGCAACCGAATCGGGCAGGGTTACGCGGGGCAAAATCGTGGAAGAAGTCAACCGCGTGGTGCGGCAGAACCGCAGCAAACCTAACGAAACGCTTTACGACTTTTTCAACGCGGGTCCCATCACGCAGGGGCAGAAGGCGTACAGCGGCAGCAACGGTGAAGCCGCGCCCACTGGGGATGGCTGGAGTGAACTGTCAGGCGAGCAGTACCAGCAGTTGTGGTACAGTGATGATGAACGTTGCCAGGTGAGTTACGGCGAGGAAGGCGAGTACGCGGTGGCTCTGTTCCGCTTCAAGGTTGAAAGCCGAGAAAAAACCGTCAAGAAAATATCCTTAGCGTTCGAGGGTTACGGCACGGCGCAGGAGGACGTTGGGAGCCAAGGCAGTTATGGGCTGAGGGAGCTTGTGGAAGTGGATGAGGAACTCTGGGGCGACGGCGAGTGTGAGTCGCGGGCCAAAGCGTTGCTGGCGAGTTTGAAGGACCCTGCGGAGCAGCTCACGCTTAGAAGCACCGTTGTTGATTATGGCACTGCGCCGTTGCTGGCGGGCGACACTGTGCATGTTGCTTTGCCTAATGAGGGGGTTGACGGGGATTTTCGCGTTTTAAGCGCCGAGTACCACGTTGACGCTGGGACGCAGACGTTGGAGACGGTGCTGGAGCTTGGGCGGGAGAAGCCGTTGCTTGCGGACTACATGTTTCGTTTAAAGAGCAAGACCGACAGCCTCAGCCGGTATAAGCTTGCGAGGGTCTAGCAGGTTGGAAAAGCACAGACGCACGGTCATTGAGGTTCGAGCGGATTTGCATCAGCAGATTAGGAAGCTTGCGTTGCTGAATGACTTGAGGATTTACAGGCTTGCGAACGCCCTAATCGAGGAAACGCTGGGCGACCAAGAAAGAGTCAATGCTTTGCTTAAAAAGCTGAAAATGTAGGCGCTTGTGAAGGTTTATAGTTTTTTCAAGGAGCCAAATCTTTAGAAAACGTATAAATGCATTTTTCCAATTGGCGAAGAAAAGTTTATATCCGAGATTTCCTCCTCTGAAGCAATTCACTTAGACACCGAGCAAACGAGTTTAAGGTTAAACATGATGATTTTTGAAGGTTTTAACTTGAAATACGTGACTCTGCCGCTTCACTTTACAACTTTTAGAATGAACCATCAATCTGTGAGTCCTAAAAGTAGAGATGAAAAAAGGAAATGAAAAGTTACAGGAAAAAGGGGCAAGCTTCGAATCATTTAATCGCATCAATCCTGCTCATAGTTTGTATGGTCGTGATCAGCTTGGCTGTGAGCGTATTTACAGAGGGAACCCATGCGAATCCATCTCCTCTGGTAGAGGATTTGACGATAACAAGCGTTACCTTTTCAGGCGGCAACACCATTCACGTAGTTGTCAACAATTCTGGAACTTTGGATTTTGTGGTTTCTCAGGTGTGGATAGACAATGAAAACCAAGCCTTCACAACTAATTCAAGCGTTGGAAGAATACCGCCTAACGGGTGTATGGAACTTTCAGTTGCCTATGTTTACGTGAACGAGACGAGCTACCACATCAAGATAGTTTCTGACAGAACAAACGAGTACTTTGCCAGCGCAACCGCCTTGTAGCAGACGAGCTGCAACTTTGGTCGCCAAAAGTTTTAACTCTGGAAAACCAAAGAACCTAGACTATGTCAACCAACCCGAATTATCGCAGATATCCGTCTTCGTGGGGACTGGTGGTGGCAGTTTTGTTGATTCTCGGAGGGATGGCTTTATTGATTATAGGCTCATGGAGACTTTCAGACGGGCTAAATGGCATAGTGATTGATCACACCAATGCGTATGTTCACTTCAGCGAAACAACCGCCGAACAAGAAATAACCGATGGAATCATAGAGCTGTTCTCGGGTGCGCTATGCTTTACCGTATTTACAATACTGTTTTTCACTAGGCGTAAATTCTTGTTTCCGCCCTAACGCTTGCGCTTTTTAACGCAGAAAACCGCTGTCAGCATTGTTGCGACCATGAACGGCAGCAGAATGGCCCAGACGGGAAATTCTGGGATGTCCGGTGAAGACGTTGGAGTGGGTGTTGCTTCTGGCGTGGGGGTTGGTGAAGGCGGGGTTCCTGAGAGAACGGGTGCTTGAGCCTGTACGAGAAGCGAGTACCGTGCGATTTTTTGGTCGGAGGCTACCTCGGTTTGATTCCGGTCAAACGCGCCGACCTTGAATGTGGCGCTACTGGATGGTTCTAGAGGATTGGGTGTTAGCGGGTCTGTGTATCCTATGGCGACCACTGTGCCTGCAGAGTTGTAGAATGTGCCTACCACTAGGATGTTTGTGGCTGCTTGGGTGCCTGAATTTTGAACGTAGCCGCTAACCCAGTAAACGCCTTCCGAGTCAGCGCTTCCTGAGTCACCCGATACCGACAAGCCGGGGTACTGATACTTATCTGTGGTCTCGGCTTCTACAACGTTGAAATCTACATGGTCGACTCCGAGCGATACCCAGCTTAAGTCGCCTGTGATGCTGGTTTGCGGTGAAAAATCCATGTAGAACGGGGCTTTCTGTTGAGGAGCCAAGTAGTTTACGTAGGCGGAGCTATAACCGTATGCTTGAGCCGTTCCGTCTTGGGTGTAGACTGTTCCGCTTAAACTAACCGCGAGTATTGTGTTAGGTCCCACGTTTTGTATTTCACCGACCACGATGAAATCGCCGTATGAGTCGGTGTACCAGCTGTAGCTTAGAATGTTGATGTTTTCTGGTTGGCTGGCTACTTTTGGAATCAACGTCAAGCCCAAAGAAAATAAGGCTAAGCATGCAAGAAGGAAAATGGTACTCTTTTTCATTGAAATTTTCACTCGATTCTCAAATACTTAAACGCCACCGAACTGCTATAAAAGAATTCTTCAGAATTAGACCCAAAACACGCGGCGAATATTAACAGGAAAAACGACAAATTTTAGCATGAAAGTTAATCAGCGAAACCCGCGGAGAACTACAAAAAATTAGAGGGAAAATTATTTCCCGTGTTCAGCTTTGATGCTATGTCTTGGCGAGTTTTATCTCTATTATTGAAACGCTTCTCGCCCTGTTGTCGCCTTCTCTGGGAGGCATCTCTTCCGTTCCGATACCTATCGATTTGACCGTCAGATCTTTTATGAAGCGGTTGCTGGTTATTTCAGCCACGTCCACAGCAGTGGTTATTGCTCTGCCTCTTGCCTTAAGCGTAATTTCGGTTATAGCACCTGAAGATAGCGCAGTCATGACTGCCATCACGTAGCTCATGGGGGGTTTGTTTCCGATGAAAACTACATCTGGTCTTTTCTCAAAGGGTTTTTTGGTTACTTTCTTTGGTTCAACGACTATTCCCGGAGCATTTTTTTCTGAGTCCTCAGCTTGTTTGGGCATCGGTTTTTCAGTCTTTTCGGCTGCAGGCTTAGGGTTTGTTTCTTCCGTCATTTTTTTCACTCCTTTTTTTTGTTGATCTAAGTTTATGTAATATTCCGCGTCCAAGTAGACACTGAACATTAATGTTAAACAGTAACAAACAACCTAATAAATGAAACAAGCGCGCGTTTTTCGAATACATATAAACCAGCCTTTTTTTATTAAAAAATTTGTGCACACCTGTGCGTGTGTATGTGGATGCGGGTTAGAGCGAAAAAATCAGGGAATAAACATAAGCGGTCGTTTGATTTTGGAATAAATTTTAATCAAGGCTAACACCTCATTTAATTAAGCTCCACATACGAGTTTTGGAGGGTGGGCGAGATGAGCACGAAAGTTGAAAAGTACATTGAAAAACAGAAATCTCCACAGAAAGAAGTTGTTCAGAAACTGAGAGCCACGATTTTGCAGGCTCTTCCCAACGTTAAGGAGGAGTTCAAGATGGGCGTGCCCTGGTATGAAGGCAAGTTTTATGTTGTGGCGCTTCGAGACCACGTTAACTTGGGTTTTTCCGTGAAGGGGCTATCCGCTGAGGAGGCGGCGTTGTTTGAGGGTAAGGGTAAGATGATGCGGCACATTAAATTCTACTCTTTGGAGGATGTGGATGAGGCGAGAGTTGTGAAGTTGCTGCGGCTTGTGGCGGAAAAGGTGGCGGCTTGCTGAACAGGGTTTTCACCGTTTCATCTATACCACACGCTATGCGGGTATCAGATAGTACGTTAGGCACCCCATCAGGATTAAGAAGGTCACGACAACCACGTACCCCATTTTCCTGTTCTTTTCGAGGGATACCCCTATCATGCTGAACAATGCAGCGTAGAAGACTATTATGTAGGGAACGTGAAGTGCCAATATTTCTCTGAACGGAATTCTAAGAACGTAATCCAGCATTAATTCCAAGAAGAGATAGGTGAGAATTATCCCGTTGGATATTATCGTTCTCTTTCCCGTTTTTTCCCTGATGTACCCTACCAACGTGATGGTGAAAGGAATTATTAGAGAAATTACGATGCCGCCGCACACCTGCACGAGCAGGGTATCACCCAGTTTCGTTGAAACGTACAAGGCGCTTACTGAAACATTAAAAACCACAGAGGAAAAAACGAAGATAACGTCTACTGCTTTATTCATGCTCGTTTCTATGGTCTATTTTGTTAATTAGCTTTCAGGGTTAAGTTTGAACTTAAAGACGCGCGTGTACAAGCCAAATCCGTGTAGAAAATGAAGTGATTTCCAAAATCTAAGTTGTAAGCGGCAAAGGCTGCTTTTCTTGAGAGTAAACGATCAGGTATTTTCCAGCCTGCATGGCAGAAAGTTGATGTTTCTCTGCAACTGACTCTATAATGTTGCGAGTCTCATCGGAGACATCGGCTTTAAAATGCAGCTCGAAATTATCCGCTTCTGAACCAGGTTCCTTGGCTATACGCCTCAAAACCACAAAATTAACCAACGTCGCATCTCGGCAACGATCAATAATTTCTTGCAGGAACAGGACAGCTTCACGTCTCAGCATCCTTCGTCCTCGCAAATTTTTATGTATTGCTAGGTGAAAATTTCAATTTTTCCTTCATCAATTATTAAAAACGCGCTTTAACTTTCCAGCATGTTTTATTTATTTGATGCAAATTTTTCATTAGCAAAATTTACCTGCTGAACAAGCGGCCTTTTCATGTACTTTTTGACTAAAATATTGAAAAAACGCAAGTGATACTTGCGGAATTAGGCAGAGCAAAATAAAGCAAACGTGATTGGCGGAAAACGTTGTTTGTCTTACGGTCGATAATGTTGCTCGGTGTTTGTTTGGAATCGGGGGCGTTCAAAGGCATCTGGGAAAAGATAGCATAAGTTTGCTAAGAATCCCAAACACTTTTAGCTTAAGAGTCGTTACGGGTTTCAGCAACCGCGTGCATCATGAAGGAAGGATAACTAACGTCAAGAGTGAAGTTTTTTGCCGTTTTCATTGCAGTTCTGGTTGTTTCCGTAACCTTAATTGTGGTTTTTTCGGAAGCCTTTAGGGGTAGCTCAACGCGCGTCGCGTGCATGGGCGACAGCATCACCGAACTGACCGCCTATCCAGCTGACCTGCAAGACCTGCTTGGCGACGGCTACTCTGTGGGTGACTTTGGTGTTAGCGGGTCAACAGTGCTGACTGACACGTCTATCCCGTACATTTACACGACGGCGTTTCTAAAAGCTGAGGTGTTCTTGCCCGATATCGTTGTTATCATGCTCGGCACCAACGACGCCCGTGCAGACAATTACCAGTCCATCGGCAATTTTGTAGCCGACTACAAGCAGTTGGTTCGCGAAGTGCAGGCGCTTAAGAGCAACCCGAAAATCTATCTGGTGAAACCGCCGCCGATCTTTCATAATAATCTTAACTTGAGCAATGCTAATCTTGTGGAGGGTGTAATCCCAGGTATTGAGCAGGTGGCAAAGGATCTTGATTTGCCGACGATTGATATTTACACGCCTTTAGTTGATCATTCCAATTACTTTATGGATGGTGTCCATCCTAACAACAACGGTGCAAGCGTCATCGCCAGCATAATCTACAAGTCGCTTTAACCGATCAGCTTCTTCAAAAGAGGGATTTTTCCCATAACTAGAACTAAGCCGAACGTGATGAAGAAAGTGACAAGGGTGATGAGTGGAACTCCGATGACTGGGTTGATTATGGTTAGGCTTAGTTTGAAACCGAAGTAACCTCTTTGAAGTGATTCCAGAATAATCACGTGGAACAGGAAGATGGGCAGGGTGTTACAGCTGATTGCATGGACAACTCGGCCGATGTGGGGGTGATTGGTTCCTGGCCAGTCGGGTTTGAACTTGCTTAAAATCATGAATAACGAGACTGAGGCTACAATCACGTTTGCGGTTAGGTAATCGAAAAAGAAGTAATCCTGTCCTAGGGATCCGAAAAGAAAATTCATGAACCAAGTGCTAGCCACGGTCCAAATTAACCCTAAGAAAAACAGGCCGTATAGAATTGAAGAGCGCACGTTTACTTTTTGCAGGTACGTGCCCAGCACGAAGTAGCCTATCCATCCGCCGAACACGAAGATGCTGGTGTTCAAGGCGTAACCAGTTAGCAGTTGAAGAAGGGGCATAACGGCGACTGATACAAACCACAGAATTATAAGGTACCTGAGAAGGTTCTGATGCCTGAAGGCTACTACTGCACGCAAAATGGGTGTAATTAAGTAAAGACCCGCTATGAGGTAAATGAACCAGAAATGATAATATGGGCCAGTGAATAGGCCTATTATTATTCCTTGGAGAACGTTAAGGAACGTGACGGGTATCTGGCTTACGAAAAATCCCCAGGCAAGGTAGACTGCGCTCCAAAACCCGTATGCCCAGCCGATGCGGTTAGCCCGTTTTTTAAGAAAGACTTTGATGGGCTCGTTAAGCTTGGAAGGCTGAAGCAGTAAGGCTCCGCTTAGCATGACAAATAAGGGAACACATGAGAGGGTTAGGAACTTGTAGATTGTGGCTGTCCACCAGTACACGGTTGATTCAAGCTGGGTTGGGTAAATTGCCGTGTAGTATTCGTTGGAGACGTGAAGCATTACCACCAGCAGGATTCCCACAGTGCGAATTAAGTCTACTGAAAAAGAGATGGGGGCTTCGTTTTTTTTGGTGTCAACATTCTGGTTTGTTATTTGAACACACACTGACCATTATGCAGCAGATAATCGAACTTTGTCTCGGTTTATTTATTAAACTTGTTCTATTGTGCATGTTTGGAAAGTGCGGTGTGGCGGTGGAAGTGAGGTTTTGGTGGCGGGTTTAGGGGGTTTTTGGTTGGTTTTGGGAAAAATGTTTAAAAGTATGACACGTGTCATATATTATTGAGGGAACACCCTTTGGAGATTCACACATGAACAAGAAAATCCTCCAGACGTTGCTACTGATAACGGCTGTAAGCTTTCTTTTTTCCGCTTTCATAGCAAGCAGCTCTAGCTTAGAGACTTATGCCACTGACGTGGCTACGGCAAACAATACGGAATGGACCGTGCAAGTAGATGGAGAAGTTGCTAATCCTGTTAATCTAACCATTTCAGACCTCCTCGCAATGCCCTCAGCCAGCGTGTACGCCGAACTCTACTGTTACGGCAAACTTGTGACCAGCGGGGTTTGGACTGGAGTTCCAGTTGCCTCGGTACTTGAAGAGGCTGAAGTCAACCAACAGGCGAAATCTGCAACGTTCTACGCTACAGACGGGTATACAATAACCTTTTCCGTTAGTGATATTACCGAAAAAGGATTGATAGCCTACGAGCTAGATGGGCAAGCTCTACCCGAAACACTGCGCTTGGTTATCCCCCAAGCGAACGGCGACCGGTGGATAGCCATGATTATACACATACATTTAAGCATGGATGAGGCTCCACCCCTTCCACCCGCCAACGCCAACATTCTCTCGGGGTTGTCAGCTTCGCCAGAGGCAACTCCAACTCCGCAGCCATCGCCTACGCCTCAACCATCGGCAACGCCATCACCAACAGCAACCCCGGATTCATCTCAAACGCCAGAATCGCCTACAACGCCCGTAACCACACAGTCTAATCAAAACCCGGTCCCGTTAACTTGGACGGTGACTGCCGTTGCCACCGTGGCTATTGTCAGCGCAGGCATAGCCATATACTTCAAAAAACGCAGGTAAACCGCTACTCTCTCCTAACCCTTTTTGTTTTTTGGCTGCAGAGTTAAATTATAATCCAACCCAGTGCCCAGCACGTGTATGGTTGCCTCCGTAAGGCATAAAAACTCGAAACCAAATGAACAATGCGAGCTTACACTGAACTTATCGGAATGATACCCGTTGACAAAGATGAAGGAAGACGCGAAGCGCCTGGGAAGCTTGAAACCAGAGGAGAAAGTCGCCATAGCCCTCGACATGACAGACGCGTGTGTCCGCATATGCAAAGCAGGCATTCGAACCCAATGCCCAGGCATCAGCGAGGCGGAGCTTAACGAGAAATTGAGGAAACGGCTTGAGTGGTCAAAGCGCCTGCGCAAGAGGGAGGCTTAAGCGTGGAGTCGTTTTACGGTTTTGTCAGGCGGCTTATCTCAGGGTTTGACGGTTCAGGTTTGGATTACGCGTTTACGGGTGCGTTGGCTACCAGCTTCTACGGTGTTCCAAGGACCACCACGGATATTGATGTGATTGTGGCGGTTTCAGGCGAGGCGGATGTGGCGGCGCGGGTTGCTGAGGCCTTGCAGCAGGCTGGCGTGGATTTTGACCTTCGCAGGATTGGCATGGCGTTGGAGTCGGGTTACCGAATCGCCACTTTCAAGGATAAGGCGTCGCCGTACACTCTTGACGTCATTTTTGTGGACGCGCTTAGGAAGAACACTGGGATAGTGGCGGGGTTGAGCACGTTTTTTCAGGCACCTGACGACTTGGTTCTGGCGAAGCTGCGGATGATTAAGGCGACTAAGCCGCGGAGCAGGGCGGTGAAGGATGAGGAGGACGTGAAGGCGATTTTGGAGTTCACGGAAGTGGATTTGGAAGCGGTGAAAGAGCAGGCTAAGCGCGACGGCACCTTGGCCATACTTGAAGAGCTGACCAACTGAGCTTTAGTGTAAGTTTGCAGGAGTTTTTGGGGTGCGGCATGGTCTAAGCCCCTATTACAAAGTACTTTGCAGTGCAAACCTTTATATCCTACAAACTACTCTGTAATTAATGGTGAAAAACGTGACAAAACAAGACACCCTCAGAGAAGTTGAGAAAAAAACGTACATGTCCTACCATCAAGACGGCCTACTGGACATAATCATTGGTCTCTACGCTTTAGCATTTGGCCTAGGAATAGTTGCGGACAAAATCTTGGACTTCAGCTTTGCAGTCCTCATGCCCGGCATTTTAATTGCCATAGTCCTGCCCATTTGGATTCAAGCAAAAAGAAAAATAACTTTGCCCAGAATCGGCTACGTTAACATCGGAACGAAAGGTTCAAACAAGCTCTTCGCCCTCTTATTAGGCTTGTCAGTGGCGGGTTTAGGCGTCTTCTTCCTGTTCACTATAATGACATTTCAAAACGGCAGACCAGAATGGATTGAGACGATTTTGTTCCAGTACGGCATGATCTGGATAGGCTTAGGCGCTGCAGTCATAGGAAGCTTGTTCGCGTACACTATGGGGCTGAAACGGCTTCATGGCTACGGTTTGCTCACGCTTGCCCTGTTCGTCAGCGGCTACTTCCTCAGTGTTCCCTTCGAATACCTCCTGTTAGTCGCAGGTAGCGTAATCATTGCAAGCGGCGCAGTGCTTCTGGCGCGTTTCATTCGCAAGTATCCATTGCCGAAAGGTGCCCCTCACAATGCCGCCCAGTGACGCAGACATACAGAACGTCGACAGGTTGATACACGAACCCTCTAGGCTCGCAATAATGATGCAACTGTACGTGGTGGAAAGCGCCGACTTCCAGTTTCTCCAGCACCAAACGGGCATGACGCCTGGCAACCTGAGTTCGCACTTGCGGAAGCTGGAAGATGCCGGGTACGTTGAGGTGACCAAGGAGTTCGTGGACAGGACGCCGCATACGGCGTTGAGGCTGACGCCGAAGGGGCGGGAAGCCTTCCAGGAGTACAGGCGAAACGTGAAGCGGTTCATCGACAAGCTGCCCGAGTAAAGCTGGTTAGCTGCGTCTTTTCCGTTTTCTCATACTATGCGGCTTCGCCTACTCAATTTTTATTTCTTTTCACTTCATCGTCTTTGGGATTTAAAATCAGGTCCAGCCTACTTCTTCACTTGGGGATGTAGGCAAAAGACGCCTGCGCGTCCACGTTTTTCTGCGTATTTAGGGAGAAAGTGTTATCGTATACTAAATAGTAGGTTCCGCCTGAGGGCAGCGTGACCGTGAAGTTGCCAGCGGTTAGCTCTCCACTGTTATAGTATGTACTCGGGTTCTGACCGTTCTGCCAACCTGTGAAGGTAACATCGTTCATAATGTAAACTTTGATGCTTCCACCAGAGACCATGAAGTTGCCATCCACCTGAATTGTTGAAGCACCCGAAGGAACAGTGAAATTGTAGTACGCATATGAGCTTGCGTTAACGGTGACGTCCCCCTTCACTATTTCCTGTACTATAGGCGTAGACAGGGGGTGTATTTCGTTTTGCATGAGGAACACGGCTAACAAAACAGCCGCTATGATAACAGCCACTGCGAAAACGCTGAGAAGCAAAGTCTTGTTTGCTTTGCGTCGGTTAGCTTGGCTGTCCCCTGAAGATTGGGGTGGTAATGTTTTCTCCGTTATTTTTTCGCCCTCATTTTTGATTGTTCTGCTTTTCTTAATCTGTTAAGTCATGGGTAAAAGACCGATTTAACTCTACAGCCTAAAACACGCCGTACCAAAAACTGGGACAAAATATCGCAGGGATGCAGCCAAAACTTTGCGGCTCGCAGCAGAATATCACGATAAGATATCAAGGTTGCATACGGGCACGGAATTTTTCCGTATTTTTTGGAATACTGTTTTTATACGCGCGTGGGCTTTTCATAGAGAAAAAAGGAACGCACAGTACATATGACTCTTATCATTGATGACGCGGGCAGCGGCGACCTGCTATTCGGCGTGGTCATAGGCATCTACCGCGAGGAAACAGGAGAGTTCAAGTACGACCTCATCGACGTCAAGTTCTATCAGGACATTTTCTGCGAGAAGGAGTACCTGCGGGAGGCTTCCCGCGTTACCGCGCGGCTTGTTGAGGCTCTTCGGGTGAAGCCTGACGAGGAGATTCATGTTTGTCAAGGTAACATTTTTGATGTGGCGGTGGCGGACCTGCAGAAGGCGCTGGGCGAGGAGCGTGTTACTCGGGTGCGAGTGGTTGGGGAGGCGCAGAGGCTTGTGGAGATCGCGTACCTGGATGAGATTAGGAATTTGGGTTATGAGCCGTTGGCTGAGCGGGATGAGAAGCGTGCGAAGAGCTTCTTTCACATGATGCGTTGGTTGAAGGCGCATCCGGATATGCTGCGTTATGCGAAGACGGGGTGGCCGCGGCTGAAGCGGTACAGCATGTTTAAGCCGTTTCATCAGGATGAAGTGTACAGCGCGTCGTGCAGTGAGTGTGGCAGCCCGTGTGAGGTGCCGTTTAAGCCTGACCCGCATCGGCCTGTGTTTTGCCCGGTGTGCTGGAGGAAACGGAAGGGTGGCAAGAACCGTAAAGCGTCGAAGTGACGGAATCCTTTTTATATGATAAGCGGGTTTGAGTTGCGGCATGAATGTACTGTTTGACTTTAATTCCAGCTGGTACGTGCTGTTCTTCGCCTTTCTGGGTTCGTGGCTGATTTTGCTTTTCTTCAGGCGGCGGAGTCAGGGAAGGCGGGAAATCAAGGAGCAGCTTTCTTTGGCTTTGGCTGGCATGTTTGCGTTGGCGCTTATGGAGTTTTTCGCTGTGTCCACGAACCTTTGGAATTACACGCCAGGGAATTGGCCTGTGATTTTGTGGCCCACCTACTTCGCGGCCATACTGTTTGGTTATCAGCTGCTCAGGTCTATTGAGGGGTTGTTGCATAGGCCTGTGTTTGCGTCGAAGGTGAAGCGGGAAGACGGAAGCGTTATTTCTCGGGAAACTCGGTAGCTGCCACGTATTGGTTCAGGAGTGGGCGCTTTCTTGATGTTTACGTTTCGTGAAGTACGCCAGCAGACCTAAACAGGCTAGTGCGGCTGAGGCTCCGGCGGCTGTTGCCACTAAGGTTGTTGGGAAGGCTTCGGGCTCAATACTGAAATGAACTATGGAAGCTGAAGTGTCAAAGTTTACTTTGCTATTTATGGTACCCTCAGAGTCCAGCCAACCTTGAAAAACCGTTAACTTGTGTGCTCCAACCGTTAAATTGGACAAGATTGCTTGTCCCTCATAACAGTACTCGCCGCCTGACATAAACTCATGGACTTCTTCAACTTTAACGCTTTCCAGCGTGTAATCTTTTTGCGCGTCTAAAAGATAAAAGAACAACGGAGTATCCATATCGTAATTGGATTTAACAGTGAAATTCAAGAGGATAGTCTCGGCTTTATAATACACTTTATCTTGTGGAGATTGTATGGAAATATCTTCGTGAGGAATGGGAAAAATGTTAGGATTTGCCTCTGCGAACCCAGCCATCTGTGCTACGGCTGCTGCTGAGAATAAGAGTGCCAACATGAGTGATACTGCTAATGCTGTTCTCCTCATAATAGCACCAAGTAACAATATGTTAAACTTGCTTTCAACTTTTTCATCCTGATTTTAATCTCATCCTTGAAAGTTTGTTTCTAACGATAACAGCGGCAAGAGTGGAGGTAATTAGCAAAGGGAAAATGGTCCATAAGGGAAATTCGGGAAGGTTTCCTTCGGGGTCTGTTTTTGCAATCCAAGCGTTAGCAACCCATTCTTGGCTGTCCGCACCTGGAGCTGATGCGTCGCCTAAAACTGCGTAGCCTCCGTCCTGAGTTTGAATTACTGAATACTCCCAAGTATCGGAGAAATCTGTGGGCAGGTCCAGACTTTGGGTCCACAGCGTGTTGCCTTCGGAATCTATCTTAAACAGCGTTGCATTGGAGCATAAAACGTAGCGGCCGTCGCTGGTAGCTGCCATTAACAACTGTAAGCCGCCAGGGTAATTCTTCATCCACAGCATGTTACCGTTTGAATCGGTTTTGATGAGTCCTCCGTTTCCAGTTCCGCTTCGGTTCCATAGCGTGCCAGCTAGCATGTACCCGCCACTGCTGTCTTGCGCTATGCAGCTTCCCACATCCCAGTCTGGTTTTTCATATTTTTTGCTCCACTCCAACTCGCCTGAAGAATCGGTTTTAACCAGCAAAAAATCAGGGTTGAAGCTGTTGCTACCTAGCAGGGCGAAACCTCCATCGAGGGTTTGGATAACTGAGTTGGCGCCTCCAGTCATGACTGTTTCGTAAGTTTTGCTCCACCCGTTATGTCCCTGCTCATCGGTTTTAACAAGCCAAAAATAGGGTTCTTCTCTTTGTGGTACGTCTCCCGAAGAGCCGGCTATGGCATAGCCGCCGTCACTGGTTTGAATGAGCGAGTGTGCTTCGTTTCCTTCCGCGAGGGTTCTGTTCCACTCCACATTACCCTGTGCATCAGTCTTAACCAGCATTGTGCCGCTAACTAGTGCGTATCCTCCGTCGCTTGTCGCAATCAAGGATTTAGCAGCATAAGAATCTGCCCCTCCGTACGTTTTGCTCCACTCCGTGTTTCCGTTGGGATCGGTTTTTAAAAGCAAAGCACCAGGCTCCGTCAAGCCTGCTATTATAAATCCGCCGTCGTTGGCTTGGACAAATGACTCAGCATAAAAATTACCATTTCCCCCGTATGTTTGAATCCACCCTTCCGTTGATGACGCGGAAACAGAGGCAACAGGATTCAAAACAACTGCTGAGAAAAAAAGTGCCAAAATCAGTGTCAGCGCCAGTGCGTTTCGCTTCATTACAGCACCAAGTAATAATATGTTAAACCAAAACTTAACCTTTACGGCACAGCGCACACAACTTAATGCCTGCGTTTCTTTAGATAAATCGTCAACACCGCGCCCACGACGACCACCGCTGAAATTACTGAGACAGCGGCGACGGTTGTTGTTGGAAAAAGCTCTGGTTTTGTCGGTTGTTCCACAGTGAAGTAGATTATGTCAGAGACAACCAGAGGGTACTGATAGACAGGTCCGCCGCTGCTTGTAATGCTTGAGAGGATATGGGAGCCGTTGTAGGCTGGTCCCCTATAATAGCTGTACGAAAGAACCGTCACATTAAGTACGTGCGGTCCTGGCGAAGACTGC
>Ga0307420_1000596_pt1 | contig 16658 bp, 16 predicted proteins | sample SalMarWE160240MG_2_FD_202167 | JGI IMG/M metagenome (GOLD analysis project Ga0307420, IMG submission 202167) | Salt marsh sediment microbial communities from the Plum Island Ecosystem LTER, Massachusetts, United States - WE1602-40 | ecosystem: Environmental > Aquatic > Marine > Intertidal zone >... | reverse complement strand
ATTAAAAATAATTGTCCCGCTCCAAAGATTGGTGCTTTCAATCGGCTCCAAATCAAAAATCCCGTCTTGGACGTATAAAGTGGCTTTAGTGGTACCCCCACGCATACTCATAATAATTCTGTTTTGAGCACCGGTGACGGTTCGAATTGTTCCGAATCTGTCAGGGGTTAATATTTGAGGGCCGAGAGCGGCTACGTTTCCGCCGATTATGGGCGGAATGGTGTCGATAATCAAAACTTGGGAATCAGATTCAGCCTTATTGCCGGCAGTATCAAAGACTCTTGCTTTGATAGGATAATTGCCGTCTTCAAGCAATTTGGTAGTCAGGCTAAACTTATTATCGACTAAGGTGGCGGGAAACCAGGTTTTGCCTTCATCCAGGCTTATCTGGACTTGAGAAATTCCTAGCAAATTTGAGCTTGCCAAACCGGTGAGAGTGGGAGTTTGGTTTTTGGTGGGATTGGGTGAGATTTTATCTAAAGCTACCTTTGGTTGCAAGATGGTGAAAGTAACCACCGCGTAGTTTTTGACTTCAGTATAGACATTGGCCAAAGACTTGGATCTGGCGATTATTTTATGCGACCCTATCACCAAAGCGCCTTCTAAAGAAAAGTTATATTCTTCTGAAATTTCGTCAAAATTTCCGTCTTGGGGTGCTGCCTGTGACCAAGTGCTGCCGTCATCTAAACTATATTCCACCGCGTCAATATTTCCTTCGGAAATTGAAGCCGTTCCCCGAAACCGCAAGCCCTGATTGCTTAGGGTAATTGATGGGTAAATAATGGTCGTTGAAGACGAACTGCTGTCAGAGCTGGAAGAACTTGGCGTCGGAGTGGGAGTCGCCGTTCCTCCTGGGGTAGGGGTAGGTCCCGAAGTAGGGGTAGAAGTAGGGGTAGAAGTAGGGGTGGAGGTAGGGGTGGGAGTAGGGGTAGAGACAATAATGCCACCAGTTAAAGTGTAAGTGTTGCTCGCTTCACTGCTACAGTCGTCATCTTTATAAGCAATAAAGCTGACATCATAAGTGCCGGCAGAGGCCGGGGCGGTAATGGTGAAACTTTCACTGTAGGTTCCAGGAATTGAGTGGTTAGTGTGATCAACACAATCGGCCCCAGAAATGTTCCAGCTGGTTGAAAACCAATTGGGGCTGCCACTGGCAATCGTGGTGACCGTCACCTCAGCGGTTATTAAGGCAGAGGGTGCCACCGTAACACTGCTGGAGCCATTTAAAGTCGCTGAATCAATCGTCCGCTCCGCAAGGATCGGCGTTGATGAAAACAGAAACAATAAAATCACTAAAACGGGTACGAGGACAAATTTTGGGCAGAGATTTGACATGCTTATGGCGTAAATTTATTATAATATATATAAGGAAGATATTCTAGGTGATATGAGAAAGCTTTTTTGGATAGTTTTACCGGTAGTGCTTATTGCTGGTGCTTTGGCCGGCGGGGTTTTTATTTATAAAGCAGGGATTAAACAGGAAACTGTTCAAAAGTCTCAGTTGCCCTCCCTGACTCCTCCTGAAAATTTGGAACTTACACCTATACCCGAACTCAAGCGGGAAAATCTGAAACTCCAAGTCCTCAATGGCCGAGGAGTGGCCGGCACCGCCGGTGAGGCCAAAGACTATTTGGAAAGTTTGGGCTATCAGAACATCGAAGTCGGCAATGCCGATTCATATGACTTTGAAAAAACAGAAATTTCGCTTAAAAAGGACAATGAAAATTATTTTGATCTTTTGAAAGCAGACCTTTCAGAAAAATATGTTACCTCCGAAGAAGTAGAAATTTTAGAGACTGAAAGCCAATTTGACGCTGTTGTCATCATTGGTGAAAAATAGATGGATAGTGGATAGAGGACGGTTCTCATTTGAGTAGGGAATTCGTAAAAACCTTTCTGGACTTTCCTCAATAATTCCCTTTTTTTATATTGTTTCATTTGTTTCATTTAGCCTTGGGGTTATACAATGGATTAATCGAGTTATAAGGATAAAAAGGGCCTAGACCAACCTGCTCAGCTCGGCTTCAGAAAATAAGTAAAAAAACTCATTAGAAATTTCTACTGAAGAGCTAGAAGGGAACGTTTAATTCTTTTTTCTACTATTCATATGGTTTTGCACCATAACCATAAGGTCCATAATAGACTTCTTTTTCTTCTTTTTCCTGCTTTACTACCTCTTGATATTTTTTCTTATTCTCAAAGATTCGCAATAAGACAACTTTCCCTGAAGATGATTTTTTTTCTAATCCTTGAATGCTAATTTCCATTACAGAAGAATTATTTGTTTCACCAACTTCTCCCCAAACTCCATATATTTTTTCTTTATCTCCTATAAATTCTGCCCTTTCAAAGGGAACATTATTCTTAAAAAATGCAACTAAACTTTTAGCCTGGGGTAAATTTTCTATAACGTTTAAAGCATTTGCCTTTTCCCGACCACCAGGACGTTGTGATTCCCATTCACTCATACTTGTTTAGCCTCCTTTCTCTTTAATTAGGTTTAATATAACAAATTTTCATAGATAAATCAAACAATTAACTATTTAAGAAAAATTTTAAAAGAATTGCAAAAATTCCAAACTCTTTTGGTAAACCTCCCTCTGATGCTCCCACCTAAAAGTTCGGAAATCGTCCTGGACTCCCAGCCAGGTTAAGAAAATTCTTAAAATGATATACTATACATAATGGAAAATGCTTCTGAAATAAATATTAGCCCAGTTTCAGTAGAAAAATGTGTAAAAGATATTGTAATTAAAGATAAAGGACTATTCATTACTAACTACGATAAAGATGATTTTGATTTTTCGAGAGTCGGGCAAAGTAATATGATAAGGAGAGGAAACGAGCTAATAGATTTACCGAATGGTGTAAGTGTCTTCAAGGCTGAATTTGGAAGAATTAGAGGGCAAGGAAGTAGTTTCAAAGATATAAACTTTTTTTACACTGGTGATGCACTTTTACCTTTAGGGACACATATATTTAAGAACCCTTCTGTCTTCAAGGCTTATAAATTGGATTCGAATAATAATATTACTTCTGAGCCGTTAGGAGATTTTCTGATTGATAGATTAGACAAACAAGTAATTTTAACAAGAACACTTTCGAAAAAAGAGGCATCGAAATATATGAAGGGTCATGAAAAATTAGGAAGTTCCTATCCCCCATTTTGGGAAGATGCTATCATACTTCAGTTCATAATATTACAGATGAAGGTAAAGGAAAAGGATATGAAAAGGCAATTAAATTTATTATAAGTAAAGATATTTTGAAAAATCTTTTAAAAAGTGGCGCAATCCAAGTTGGAACTTACAACTACATGTTCTCTGAAAGGGATCCCAACTCCCCATTTCCTTTTGATTTTGAAATAAAATTTAATAAAGGAGGTTTCCCTTTTCTTTTAAAAGCGTATAAACGTTGGGTAGATAAAACTGGAACATCCTTTATAGACAATCCATTTTTTTCAAAAAAATAGCTTTATTCATCCTGTAGCAGCAAATTTCTCCTATAAAAGACCGTAACATAGTTGAAAACTCCAGGTATGGGATCGAATGGGGCTAGACCGATCTGCTCAGCCAGAGCCCAAAAGAGTCCCATAGCTTGACAAGGTTAATCTTTAATGCTAAACTGTTTTCTTACTTGAAGGTTAATTTGAGAAGTAAAAGTTAAAGCACTTAAAACTTCTTTTTTAACTCTAAAAGTGTTCAGTTTTTGGTTCTTTAACAACAAAATATTTAAGAGAAAGGGAAAGAAAAATGAAGAAGAAATTATTAATTAGCCTTACTATTGGAATAACCATAATAACTTCAGTGGTAATGGCTTTTGGGGCAATTGGTGCTAACGCTTTTTTTACAGATCAGGATAAAAGCAACGATAATTTTATTCAGGCAGGAACAGTCAATCCAGAGGTTAGAGGAGCAAGTTTTACCGTAAGTAATGCTGCTCCTGACATTTGGTATGGCCCATCTGATCCAATCACCTTCTTTAATCACACCGATAATTCAACTTTACCAGTGAAATACAAAATTTCCTCGGAGTTTGTTTCTCAATCGGTTGGTGGTTTTTATGACAAAATAAATATTAGAGTTGAAAGGAAAGAAGGAAGTAATTGGGTTGAGTACTATAATGGAGCACTCAATTCTTTGTCTATCGGACCTAGTAAGTGTGGGGCAATGGCAAACCTCCCTAGCGGTAACAGTCATGAATGGAGAATCTACCTCCAGGTCGACAAATCAGCTGGCAATGGGATGCAAGGGGCAACAACCACTTTTAACCTGGTCTTTGACAGTACTCAGAACAACAACCCAGGATGGAGTGAATAAAATTTAAAGAAAGGAGATAAGCAAATGAAAAGCAAAACAGCTTCTTTCTTTAAAAACTTCGGTATTTGTCTCTTAATTTTGTTCATTGTCTTTACTGTTTTCCTTGCCTATGGCCATATAAATAATCGTTGGTATAGATTTGTTTATGTTAAGAGTAATAGTATGGCCCCTACTTTTAATGCAGGTGATCTTATCTTGATCACCAAACCGCCTCATAAAATTGAGCGAGGAATGATTATTTGTTTTCAAATTAAGGGGGAAATTGTTGCTCATCGAGTTATGGCCATAAACGAAGACGGTAGTTATAAAACCAAGGGTGATGCTAATGACATACCTGATGATTGGGGTAATTATAAAATCAAAAAAATAGCTGGAGTTTATCATTTCAGAATCCCCTACTTAGGTTATCTAACTGCATATCTTGATTATTCTGCCAAAAAAGCCATCGGTAAAATAAGGACCATCTTTGTTGGGGCTAATGCATTTTTCGTCAATCAAGATAAAATTTCAATGGGTATCACGGCTGAAGATCCACCAAAGGTAAAAAGTCTAAATACTGAAGAAGGACAAAACACTACAGGAAAAGAGGAAGAAACATTAGAAGACGGAGCACCAACAATAGACACCTTTAATATCAACGATGATGAGTCTACTACCGAAAGCCGTGAAGTTATTCTCAATATCTCTGCTTCTGATGAAGTTAGTCTTCCAGAAAATCTTCAAATGAGAATTGCCAACGATGGGGAAAACTGGCCAGACGAAAACACAGGTTGGGAAAATTATTCCACGAGTAAAAATTGGCAACTTTCAGAAGGTGAAGGAAAAAAAGAAGTCTATCTTCAAATCAAAGATGAAGCAGGCAATACTTCTAGTACTTCAGATACTATTAGCTATGCGCCAACAGATGTCGAAGATGAAAAAGACAGTCAAGACACAGGAGAGAATGACGAAGAAGACACCGGCGAAAATGAAGGAGAGACAACCGGAGACGAAGAAAGTTAAAATTAAACCAAAAACTGGATATCACTGAGACCATTCATGCCTTTTAGGTAAACTATATTTATACAATACCTGATTGGCTGAATGGTCTTTTTAATGAAAAACTCTTGACAAAAACAGTCATTTATGATAAATTCCCAGCACGAAAAGATAGTTATGGATATAATTATCTTCTTGTGAGAAATTAACGGTTTTTTCCGAATTTCTCAAAAGTAATCAGTTTTTGGTTCTTTGACAAAAAAATAAAATTTACGAGAAAGGAAAGGGAAGAAGATGAAAAGAACAAAACTTTATATTATGCTTGCTGTGATAACTGTCGCCGTTCTCATTCTTGCCTTCGGGGCTATTGGTGTAAACGCCTATTTTATTGACCAAGAAACCAGTGAAGATAATACTCTTACAGCTGGAACTCTGGATCTGACAGTAGATGATCAAGACGATCCTAATGTCGTTCATATGAGTGTGGATGTAAACCCTGGCGATACACTCCATCAATATTGGGTTTTGAAAAATGTAGGCACTGTATGTGGCCAACCATCAATTGAATTTGCCAATATTGTCAATTATGAAAATGGATGTACTGAACCAGAAAGTGCTCTTGACGCTACTTGCGGAGACTCAGGTGAAGGGCTCGGTGAATTGGGCAGTAAACTCTATGTCTTAATGAAATGGAGACAAGGGACAGGCCCGTGGCACGAAATACTGATGGTCCCATATGGTCATACAAAACTGAACAATCTCTCAGGACCTTATGGACTAGGAGAAAACGGTGCAACCCCAATCCCTGTACTTTGTGAAAATGACGAAGTAGAGATCGAACTTAGACTGTGGTGGGATGGAAGATTTTCGACACCAGCTGATAATGACGCCCAAAGTGACAGCGTTGAATTTGACGTTGGATTCATTTTAGAACAAGACGTGTAACTTTCAAAAAAACCAAAAACTGAAAACTACACCACCTAAAGTAAGTTGGTAATCTTTGATTATCATTTTCTTACTTTAGGTGGTTTTAATTTAATAACTGAAATAGACGAAAGATATCAACAACAGTATTTCATCAGAAAAAACTAGAATAACTTAGTATGGGCTTTAACTTGCCCAAACCAAGCCGCTCAACCAAATTAGAAATTCCAACCTCAGATTTTGTGTGCTATAATGAAGTTATCACTAATAAAGAAGAGACAACAGACAACTTAATAGTTACTTTCTTGGAAAAGGGTGGTCGCATTAATAATTTCTACCTTCAAAAGAAAAGCAGAAATCCTTCACTTGTTTATTTGAGCGGTTGGTTTAGCGGCCGCAATATCCGCGAGGCAATATTAAAAGCACTCGCAGAGCAGTAACCAATTTTACTCCACACAAAAAGACACCTGCTTTTCTGACACTTTTCAGGCAAGACTTAATCTTTTATTATTTTCTTTCTCTAAGAAATCAAGCTAGGAGTTAGCGATAGCTTCCTCTTCTTGGCCCTCGGTTGTCTCTTCTGGAACCTCCCCTTCCACTGTCGAATCTTGGTCTTTCTTCTCTTGGTCTGGCAACATTAACAGCAATCTTCCTTCCTTCCAACTCAGTCTCATTTAATTTTTCAATCGCCTCATCTGCTTCTTTGTCGTTTTCCATCTCAACAAAACCAAATCCTTTGCTTTGACCGCTCTCTCTGTCAATGATTACATCACAGGAAGCAACCTTACCAAATTTGGATAATATTTCTTCTAGTTGGGAGCTAGTTATACTATAAGGAAGCCCTCCAACAAATAATCTTTTGGACATTTATTTTTTCACCACCTTTCTGTTTTAAAATACTGTCTCTGTCTGACGGATAGAAAAAATCTTTGAAGGATATCTTCTTATCTAACTAGAAGAAACAGGTGTTAATATATATTCCTCCTTAGGGAATATGTTCATATTATAACACATTATCCCTTCAACTGCATTGTTTCTCAAATATAGGCTGTTTAGGTTCTAGCCCAACCTGCTCAGTCAATAATTTATTACCCATGAATAGGAAGAATATATATAAAAGGAATATTAGATTTATAGTATAATCTTCTCAAATGAAATATTTTGCTTACGGTTCAAATATGACAACTTCTCGACTTGAAAATCGTGTTGGGGGAGTAGTTGACCTAGGAGTCTTTGTTCTAGATGATTACGATTTTAATTTTAATCAAATTGCTGATGACGGTTCAGGATACGCCACAATTGCTGCCAAAAAAGGCGCTATAGTGGAAGGTGTCCTTTATGAATTATCCAACGAGCAGATGAAAGTATTAGACAGGTACGAAGGCACCAGTACTCGAGATTATGAAAGGATTAAAGTTAAGATACACAACACTAAAGATATGATAAACGCGATTACATATATTGCTTGTAAAGAAAGTGTCAAAGAAAGATTAAAACCAAGGAAAGATTATTTAAGCTTTCTTATTAAGGGTGGACAAGAGCCCACCCATAGGCTTTCAGAAAAATATATTAAATTTCTAAAATCTCTCAAGACCTTCGATTGAAAATTGATGATCTTAACTATTAATGCTATAGTTTAAATAATCTATGAAGAAAGGAGATCGGAAAAACATGTGTCATACTAAAGGATGTGGCGGTGGTAGCGCCGTTTATTTCTTTGGCTTGATTGGGGCAGCTGTCTACTACATCCAACAGGCAACTACCTTCTGGGGAGGAGTTCTCGGTTTCCTCAAGGCTTTAGTCTGGCCTACCTTTTTAATCTATAAACTGCTGCAATTTCTAGGAATGTAAAAACCTTAGGGATTAAAGTTTTTACTCGACAAATTAGCCTAGGAATATCTTTTATTATCAAAAGATAAATTGATCAAATGAAGGAAAAATGAATCCCTGTTTTAGAAAATAGTTCTGCCTCTACTTACTACAAAAAAGGTGACGAAGAAAGCGGTAAGGAGGATCTTTTCATCACAATTGGTGAAAAGGAAGTAACTCGACAAACGAATGAGACGATTAAAAAAAGAGTAGAAACCTTTATAATAGACTCTCTCTACTTGTAAAGAAAAGATCTTCAAACAAAAATAACCAAGGAGAATCAACAAATAAATAATATCAGAAACCTGGAAAATTAACGATGGTAGTGAAGTAATCCTTGACCGTTCTTTCTCTTCTAATTTCCAACACCGATCCATCCGATCTTAGAAGAAGTTCTTTTGGTATAAGTTGACCATTGTATTCGTTAGCCATAGCAATGGCATGAGCGCCTCCTTCATGAATAGCGACGATATCATCAATGTCGATCTCCGGTAATTCTCGCTGAGTGGCAAATTTATCATTATTCTCACATAAGGAACCGGTAACATCATAAAGTTTTTCTCTTGGTTTACCTTCTTTACCGAGAACGGTTAAATGATGATAAGCTCCATACATGGCAATTCTTAAAAAACTATTAATACTTCCATCTAAACCAACATAGTCCCTATATTTTTCCGTGATATGTCTGACACTGGCCACAAACCAACCATGCGGCCCGGTGATATAACGGCCACACTCCATGGTGATCTGTAGAGGATCTAATTTTTTATTAACAATCATCTGCTGATAGTCTTTCTCCATCTTTACGGAAATCTTTTTAATGTCAACTGGTTTTTGATCAAGCTTGTAAGGAACGCCGACCCCTCCTCCTAGATTAATAAAAGAAATCTTAACGCCTACCTTCTTATTGACTTCCTCGACTAGTTTAAAAAGCATTCTGGCTGTCTCAATAAAATAATCGGGATTTAATTCATTGGAGATAACCATCGTGTGTAACCCAAATTTCTTAACCCCTTTTTCTTTGGCCATTCGATAAGCCTTAAATAACTGATCATGGCGAAGACCATATTTCGCCTCTTCTGGTTTACCGATGATGGCGTTCCCTTTTCTCAAAGGACCTGGGTTATAACGAAAACTTAAAGTTTCCGGTAAACCAACATTTTTTTCTAAATAAGCCAGATGAGTGATGTCATCTAAATTAATAATTGCCCCCAGTTTCTTGGCCAGAGCAAACTGATCGACAGGGGTATTGTTAGAACTAAACATCATCTCTTCCCCTTTAAAACCAACCCTTTTGGCCATCTCCAGCTCTGCCTTTGAAGAACAATCAACCCCGAAACTTTCTTCCTTAAGAATTTTTAAAATGTGGGGTTGAGGCAAAGCCTTGACGGCAAAGAAGTTACGGAATTTCGGCGCCCAAGAAAAATTTTCCATAAAATTGTCAGCATTCTTCCGAATGCCTCTTTCATCATAAATATAGAAAGGAGTTGAATACTCTTTACTGATTTCTTCTATTTGCTCTCTAGTAAAAGGTAAAGATGTCTCCTTGGCTATTTCTTCCGGATTTGCTGATCTTGGAAGATGGTGCTCAACACTCATTTTTGAGATTATACTTACTCTTATCTTTCTTGTCAAACTCTTCAAATCCTTTATCCCTTGACATCAATTATTATATTAACTATACTTCCGCTTAAGCTGTTCACCAACAGCTTTTTTATTTCAAATCAATTTAATGATAGAAAGAGAATTACCAACTCCTAAATCAAGACTGCCAGAAGGCGGAATTAATTTATTCCAGTCAATAAAAGCGGTTAGTAAAGAAGCAGAGGCAAGAGGAATTGAAATTGTCAAACTTTCCATTGGCCAACCCCAAGGACCAGCCCTTGAAAGTGCTAGAAAAGCAGCCGCCGAAGCCGTAATCAGCAATAAGGAATCAATGCATGAATATCAAGATAACGGCAGTCTTGGGGTACCAGATTTTGCTAAAAGATTTGTCCAAGGACATATCGAAATCTCCCTTGAAAAGGCCAGAGTTGATTTTCTCCCAATTCCGGGGATCAAACCGATGCTTGGACTGATTCCTCTTGCCTGTAGAGGAGCAGAAAAAAAGTTAACCATCGCCACCACCACCAAACCAGGCTACCCCACTCCTAGAGATTGGGCAGCTAATTACCTCAATCAAAATGTCTATGAATTACCTCTTAATCCTGAAAATGCTTTCCGCTTTTCTGTTTCTGATATACCGGCAGAAACAGAACTAATAATGATGAATTATCCTCATAATCCAAGTGGCCAAATTGCCACCAAAGAATGGCTTGAAGAATTATGTCAATACTGTCAGGAAAACAATATCAGACTTTTTAATGATGGTGCCTATATCGCCTTAAGTCATCGCTCTGAAAGTAAATCACTTACCGAGGTTGCCAAAAATTTCCCTGGCCTCTCTTGGGTCGAAGCTTATTCCGCCTCAAAACTAATTGGTAATGGAACGGGATGGCGAATTGGAGCTATGGTCGGCTCTCCAGATTTCATTGGTGATATAAAAACCATTAAAGGTAATACTGATAGTGGTTTTGCTGCCCCTATGGCTGCTGGAGTAATCTATTCTTTAGAAAATGACAGAGAGGGAATTGAAAACTGCCGAAAAACATATGAAGAAAGACTAAATATTCTCATAGAGATTCTTCAAGATAATGGTATGAAACTGGCAGTGGAACCGAAAGCAGGCTTCTTTACTCTTTGGAAAACGCCAAAATTCGCTTTTGGAGAAAAAATAAAAGATGCCAAAGATTTTAACTTTAAGATGATTGAAAAAACAGGTGTTGTTGGTGTCCATTTCAATCCCTACATCCGCTATGCCGTCTGTGGCGATATCAAGGCAGTTACAGAGAAGATTTGCGCCGCCTTTAAAAAAGCTGAAGTTTCATATTAAATTCTTCAAATTACGGAGATAACAAAAAGATCAATTTGAAAATTGGGTTTATAATAAAGGTATGAAGATCATTAGTCCCGCTTTTGAAAACAAACAAATGATTCCTCCAAAATATACCTGTGATGGAGAAAATATTAATCCCCCTTTGCAAATTAGTAGTATCCCTGCCAATACTCAAAGTTTGGCTTTAATTATTGACGACCCCGACGCTCCTAATGGTGATTGGATTCACTGGTTAGTTTGGAATATCAATCCTAAAACTCAATCTATCGCGGAAAACGAAATCCCCAAGGGAGCAGCTCAAGGAATTAATGACTTTAACAAACAAAATTATGGTGGTCCTTGCCCCCCTTCCGGTATTCACCGTTACCAATTCAAAATCTATGCCCTGGATACGAATTTAAATATCAGTTCAGACTCACGAAAAAAGGATCTAGAAAAAGCCATCGAAGATCATATCCTAGATAAAGACATTCTCATTGGTTTATATCAAAGAAAATGATTAGTTTTTCCGTAAGTACCAAAGAAAGAAAAGAAGTTGTTGATATCACTGACCAGGTGAATCAGTTTTTAATAAAAAGCAAGGCTAAAAATGGCCTTTGTCATCTCTTTGTCACTCATACCACCTGTTGTTTAACTACCGCTGATCTTGATCCGGGGACTGACAAAGACATGTTAGAAGCGATAGAAAAAATCTTTCCTAAGGGAAACTACCGTCATCCCCATAATCCTTCCCATGTCGGTGAACATATTATGTCATCTATAATTGGCTGTTCTCTTTCTATTCCTGTCAAAAATGAAAAACTTGTCTTAGGGACCTGGCAGAAAGTAATTCTTATTGAACTTTCCGGACCAAGAGAAAGAGAAATTGTTTTCAATTTTGCCGAGGCTTAAAAGAAGTAATTTACTAATTATTTTTAACCAATTCTTCCATCCTTTTTGCATCGCTTAGAAAACCAGCCTTAAGATATCTTTCTCTTGCTTCTTTATAATGACCAGCTTTTTCATAAGCCCTCCCTGCCATCTCAACAGGATCATATCCAAGGTCTTCTTTTTCTTCCTTAATCGCTTCCTCCCATAATTTTTGAACGTCAGGGATTAGATTAGATTTGACTGGTTTTGGGCAAGAAAAACCTTTGAAAGAATACTTAAAGATTTCTTCAATATCATAATAGCTAGCTCCTCCTAAAATCCCGCGTTCAAGAAGTTGGACAAGAGTAGAATCTGATAGAAGATTTTTCAATTGAACACCTTTGACTGTTTCTCTTTCTTTTTTAAATTTATCAAAAGCTTCCTCAGCTATCTTTTTATGACTTTCTATTGTATCTGTTATGGTATAAGAAATCTTTTTTGGAAGAGGAAGTGAATAAGCCGAATAAACAAAAACAAATAATTCATGAAATCTATTCAACATCTTCATCTTATCTCTCTTAATCGATTCATCAAAATGCATTTTATAACATTTATCATCAAAATAATCCCAAATATTTTCCCTAAAATTTCTTAACCTTTCCGGTCTTATAGAACGATAAGCCTCAGCTGCTTTCAAAAAGTATTTTTTATTTTTAGTTAATTCAAAAGCGATTTGAGCTCCTCCTAAAAAGTCTCCTCCAGACCATAGTGCTTCTGCTTCTTCCTTCTTCATTCCTGCTTTTCTATAGTACTCAGCAAGTTCAAAATAATCTTTAGGCCAATTGTCATAGTTATAATCTATCAACTTTTTCTTAAATTCTGCCGCCCTTTTCCATTCACCTATACTGGTAAGATAGTCTCTGGCTACTTTCAATTTCTCATACTCATCACCAGATTCGGCGTCCATATACGCCTTCAAAGCTTCATCTTTTTTATCTGCCTCATGTAAACAATCACCAAGATAAATATAGACCTGAGCGAGAGAACCGCCCATACAATCGCTCTTTTTCTTTCTCATATTTATAAGTTTTTTAAGTTCTTCTGACATCTCTAAATAAGCTTTTTCTTTGTTCGCCCCTGATTCAACCAAACACATGGCTGCCAAGACAAAAGGATTACCATCACTCCAAAACTTACGCCCTCCCTTGATTAAAACCTCAGCTGCCTTCTTTTTTTCTCCAGCCTCAAAGTATTCTTCAGCTGCAAAAAGAAACTTCCCATTTCTCTCAAACTCAACGGCTGTTTTAAGAATAATTTTTTTACGTTCATCAAAATCGCCATTAGATAAGGCTCTTAAATAAGTTTCTATGTCCTCTTTTTCAAAACCCCTCTGTTGATATCTAGCTCTTAATATTTCTTCAAAAGATCTTGTTTTTTCTAAATCATTTTTTTCATTTGATTTTAGGAATTCATTTTCAAGAGCTTCTGTTAGAAGATAATCACGACTTCTGAATGAAGATCTATTTTCCTGCGAGGAGGAAATATTATATTTTTCCATAACTTGGGTAATGATTTCTTTACTCATCTTAACTAAAAAACTGCCGAAAGGCAGTTTCAGTTAGTATACAAATTTATTTTTTAAAAAACAACTAAATATATTATTAAATAAACTGAACTTCGAAAAGCTTCACAAGATAAATCTATATTTTCTTTAATCTTTTAATTGTCTTCTCTTTTCCTAAAACTTCCATTGTTTCAAAGAGAGGTGGGGTAGCAAACTTGCCAGTAATGGTGATTCTCGTTGCCATAAAGAACTTTCCTAAATGATAATTGTTATCCTCAACAATTTTTCTGAAAAGAACCTCTAATCTTTTCGCTTTCCAATCTTTAACTTTCGCCAGTTCTTCTAAGACAACCTTAAATTGTTCTTTGATTAATTTTTCATCTCGACCGCCTTTTTTAAGTAAAAGCTTCTTGTCAATCTCTGGTTCTTTAATAAAGAAATCAACCGACGATTTATAATCGGCTAACTTGGCTAACCTTTCCTTAACTAAAGGGATAGTTTGTTTAACTAAACTATCTTTCATCCCCTTGGGGATAAAAGGTTTTAAAAGATTAAACAACTCCTGGTCCTTTTTCCCTCTGATATAAAGGCCATTTAACCAGTCTAATTTTTTAAAGTCAAAAATAGGGGCCGATGTGGAAACTCTTTTGAAAGAAAAGTTTTTAATAAACTCGTCAATAGAAAAAACTTCTTTTCCTTTTGGATGAGACCAGCCCAATAAACATAGAAAGTTAATCAAGACTTCCGGTAGATAACCATTTTCCTTATACCAAGAAACGCTGACGGGGTCTTTTCTTTTGGAAATCTTCGATTGATCAGGATTACGTAAAAGAGGCAAATGAGCAAATTGAGGAATTCTTGCCTTTAGAGCTTGGTAAAGCATTATCTGTCGTGGCGTATTGGAGATATGCTCTTCAGCCCTGACAACTGGATTTATTTTCATCAAATAATCATCAATGACGACAGCAAAATTGTAAGAAGGAAAGCCATTAGATCTAATAATAACAAAATCTTTAATTTGATTATTATCAAACTCTATTCTTCCCCTGACTAAATCATCCCAGCTAGTTTTTCCTTTCTTGGGCACTTTAAACCACAAAGCACCTTCGCTTTCATAAGCTAAGCCTTGTTTTTGCAACTCTCTGCTATATTTTTGGTAAAGTTTTGTCCTCTCTGACTGTCGATATGGCCCATAATCACCACCAATATCAGGCCCTTCATCATACTTCAACCCCAACCAGTTTAAGGCCTCAATGATGACCTTTTCTGCTCCTTTAACAAAACGCTCAACATCGGTATTTTCAATCCGTAAGATAAACTTGCCTTTGTTTTTCCTGGCATAGGCAAAATTAAACAGAGCCGCATAAATATTGCCGATATGGGCTAGGCCTGTTGGCGAAGGGGCGGTACGAACACGAACTTGCTTCATCCTGCCTTGATTTTAACATACCGAACTTTTATACTCAAAGGTAAGCTGCCCATGTTAAATCTAACCGAAACAACTTATTGGACAAGAAGAATCTTAAAAGTAGGTGGTATCCTTTTAATCGCCATCTTAGTTTTAAGAATTGGTTATTCTCTTTTTTCCAATGTCTGGCGAAAATTAAAACCACCTGCGCCACCGCCGCCAACAGTCGATTTTGGCAAATTACCCAAAATAGAATTCCCTAAACAACAAGATCTTCCCAAACTTACCTTTAAACTGGAAACAATTCAGGGAGGACTCCCTAAATTCCCCACCACCGTTAAGGTCTATTTTACCCCCAAACCAGGATCTAATTTATTGGCCTTAGATAGGGCTAGTCAACAAGCTCGTCAATTTGGTTTTAAAACACAAGCAGAAGAAGTTGATGAAAAAACCTATCGCTGGCGAACAGAAACACCTCCCTACACGACTCTGGAAATCAATACCAACACCGGCAACTTCCATCTTTATTATGACTATCTTAATGACCAAGAGACTCTTAATAGTAAAGACTTACCGACTAACCAACAGGCAGCTCAAGAGGCAAAAAATTTCTTAGCCAACAACAACCTTCTCCCAGATGAAATTGCTACCGGTAGTGCTGAATTTCAATATCTGAAGTTTTATCCTGAAGGTTTAAAACCAGCCCTTTCTCTTTCAGAAGCAGATTTTGTCAGAGTTAATCTTTTCAAAGCTAACTTAGATGATTTAAGAATCTTTCCTCCTAATCCAAAAAATTCTTTGATTTCCTTTCTTTTTTCAGGCAACAAAAGTTCAGGTAAAAGAATTATTGAAATTAAATACGTCTATTATCCAATTAGAGCAGAAGTCTCGGCTACCTATCCTCTAAAAGCAGCTCAAAAAGCCTGGCAGGAGCTTCAAGGAGGCGAGAGCTATATCGCCAATCTTGGCGAAAATTCCCAGGGAAGTATTATTATTCGTCAGGTTTATCTAGCCTATTTCGAATCAGAAATACCACAACACTATCTGCAACCGATCTATGTCTTTGAAGGAGACAATAACTTCTTTGGTTATGTGCCAGCGGTTAGTTCCGAATGGATGGAGTAAAATCTTTCCAAGTGTGATTAGCAAAAGCCCAATCAACTAATTTCTTAGTCTCCAAAAAGCGATCTTGACTCTTTAAAACAACGGTGATAATACCTCTTTCCTCTCTTTCTGTATAGCCGATCAAACATTCTCCCGCTTCTTCTGTCCAACCAGTCTTCAAACCTTTCATCCCCGGAAGTCTTCCTAAAAGCTCATTAACATTATAAAGAGAATGAACAATTTCCCCGCTAATATCTTTTACTTCGATATAAGGAGTGGAGACCATCTCCAGAATCTTTTCATTCTTTAAGGCCACCGCCGCCAATCTGGCCAAATCGAGAGCGGTAGTGTGAGAACGAATAGACAATAAATCACCATTCTCATCACTATCCAAACCAGTCGGATTAGCAAAGAAAGTGTCCTTTAGATGAAGTTCTTGAGCTTTTTGATTCATTCTCTCCACAAAAGCCTCTTCTCCACCGGGATAATTCTGGGCCAAAACTAAAGCGGCATCATTAGCCGAAGAAACCAAAACCCCCAAAATTAAATTCTTAACGGTTATTCTTTCATCTTCCAAAAGCTCCATATCTTGTCCTTCATCATCAGGATTCTTAACCACCAAAACATCATCAAAACTATAATGTTCTAAGGCGACCATGGCCGTCATAATTTTCACCGTTGAGGCGGGTAGCAGTTCTCCCTTCTCAT
>Ga0307420_1000594_pt1 | contig 16682 bp, 16 predicted proteins | sample SalMarWE160240MG_2_FD_202167 | JGI IMG/M metagenome (GOLD analysis project Ga0307420, IMG submission 202167) | Salt marsh sediment microbial communities from the Plum Island Ecosystem LTER, Massachusetts, United States - WE1602-40 | ecosystem: Environmental > Aquatic > Marine > Intertidal zone >... | reverse complement strand
GGGGGGTTTATCATAATATAGCTTATGAAGGCTCCGGTACTTTCAGTACATGTGATGGAGCATATACCTTGAATTTAACAATTACGATAGATGAAGGTTCATTTGGGGCTTTCCCGTTTACTTTTACAAGAAATCCATGATATAAACCGGGGGTATTAAATCAGAGAGGCTGTACCGTAAAGAGTCAGCCTCTTTTTTTGATTATAAATCAGTATCATTCATTTGTCCGGTAAATTTTTACTGTTATCTTTGCACCCACAATTAGAAAAGGGTAAACTAATAAGCGTTAATTTTTAATGGCAGTTAAAATCAGATTAGCTAGGAAGGGCCGCAAGAAGCTGGCCTATTACCACATAGTGGTAGCAGATAGCAGGTCGCCACGAGATGGCAAATATATTGAGAAGATCGGGAAATACAATCCACTCACTGACCCCGCCACTATCGAACTCGATTTCGACAAGGCTCTGGGTTGGCTGCAAAATGGCGCATTACCTACTGAAACATGCAGGGCAATCCTGTCTTATAAGGGTGTCCTGATAAAGAAACATCTTCTTGAAGGAGTAAGAAAAGGTGCTTTTGATGATGCTGAAGCCACAAAACGTTTTGAAGAGTGGATGAAGCAGAATGAAGCAAAAATAGAAGCAAAAAGATCTGGTCTCGAAAAATCCAGGGATGACAAACTGGTTGAGATGCTTGCAGCCGAAAAGAAAATAAGCGAGGCAAGAGCAGCAAGACTGACAAAAAAGCAGGCCGACCTGGCAGCCAGGGCAGAAGCAGCGAGTAAGCAGGAAACCACAGATGCTGCGGCTGAAGCTATAACAGAAACGGAAACCACAGATACTGCGGCTGAAACTATAACAGAAATGAAAACCACAGACGCTGAGGATGAAGCTGCAACAGAAGTTGAAACTACGGATACTCCCTCTGAAGATGTTGAAGAAACAACAGATACTCCGGCAGAAGCTGAACCTGAAGCACAAGAAAAACCGGCAGAACCTGAAGCCGAGGTGACTGATGTTCAGGATGAAACAGATACTGCTGATGCTCCAACTGACGATGACACCGGCAATGAGCGACCTGCAGATGAGAAATCTTCTGAGACTACAGCTGATGAGAAGTCCCGTGAATAGTCACGGAGGTAAGGATCAGAGATCCAATGATTTATCATACAGGCATATTACTTGGGCGTATTAAAAAAACTCATGGTCACGATGGTTCAGTAATTGTAAGGCTGGAAAAGATATTTACAGAAGATATACCTGAAATAGAATCGCTTTTCCTTGAGATAGAAGGGAAACCGGTTCCTTTTTTTATAGCTGAATCAGAGTATACAGGTGGCGGTAATCTTAAGATCAGGTTTGAAGGTTACAATGCTTATGAAAAAATATGTGAATTCACCGGCTGCAAAGTATTTTTGAATACTGGCAGTAAAGAGGTGGGGGGAAAAAACAGCCACACAGACCTGACAGGATTCAAAGTAAAACTTGACGACAATAGTCTGGCAGGCACCATAACCGAGATTATTAAAAATCCCGGTCAATGGCTGATATGTATCAGTACTGAAAAGGGCAGGGAATTGCTGATCCCATTTCATGAAGATTTAATCATTAAGATCGATCCAAGATTAAAGATCATTCAAATGAATCTCCCGGAAGGATTGACGGAGATCAATTGAAACCTCTCCATTGCCTCTCAGGGATTGCCGGGAGCAAACCTTATGCAACGATTCCTTAAATAATACGTCTTTATCTTAAATCATTTCAAAATTAAAAACATATTATGATGAAAAGGGCAGTACTTTTTTTAGTTATCATGAGCCTTGTATATTCCATTTCCGCAGGGCAGAATATTAAGGAAACCAGGGATGTAAAAGGATTTTCCACCATCGGATTTGGGATCGCCGGTAACCTTTATATTAAAATCGGCCCGGAATTCAGTGTTATTCTTGAGGGTGATAAGGATGATCTTGAAGAAGTTGTTACTGAAATTACCGGTGACAGGCTTCAGATAAAACATGAAAGATGGAGATTCGACTTCAGGGAAAGGGTTGATGTATATATTACAATGCCTGAACTGGAAGCTCTTGGTGTTTCAGGTTCGGGAAAAGCACAGGTGCTTGATGAAGTAAGGACAGATGATCTCGAACTCAGTGTAAGCGGCAGCGGGAATTTGATAACTGCTGACCTGACTGTTGAAAATCTTGAATGCAGAATTTCAGGCTCGGGAAATATAAGACTTGGAGGTGGAAATGCTGAGGATGCAGAAGTATCCATCAGCGGTTCAGGTAACTTTGAAGGAGATGAAGTGAAAGTTGAAACGATGGAAGTCGGTGTATCAGGAAGCGGTAATTGCCGTTGTTATGTTACCGGATCACTGGAGGCCAGGGTATCCGGCAGCGGTCATGTAACATATTCCGGTGATCCGAGAATTGATGCACGGGTATCAGGATCAGGACGTGTAAGATCCTCTGACTAGGCTATTTTCTTAAGATTTTCATAACCCCGTTTGTCTCGATTCTTATTATCGGGGAAGGAGATAATACGTGACGGTCCTTTTGGCGATATTCTACGGTATAGTCGACTGAGTTGATGATTTTCTTATCAATTTCAATGAAATTTGAGGGAGTTGGCTTCCCGGTAATATTTGCCGAGGTTGATACAAGAGGTTTACGGAACTGCCTGATAAGCTCCCTGCAAAATGTGTCACTGCAGATCCTGATGCCCACAGATCCGTCTTCACTGCAGATTCCTTCAGCAAGGTTAATACCATCCGGATAAATTATTGTCAGGGGGGAGCCGGATACAGAGATCAGCCTGGATGCTGTTTCCGGAATCTCTTTTACATATCTCTCAAGCATTGATGAATCGCTGACGAGGATTATCAGACTTTTACTGTCGGCTCTTGATTTAATCCGGAAGATTTTTTGTACTGCTGAAATACTTGTGGCATCGCACCCCAGCCCCCAAATTGTATCTGTAGGGTAAAGGATAATCCCTCCCTCTTTAAGGACCTTCAGTGATTTCTTCAGGTCTTCATCAAAGTCCATTGTTTTATTATGAGCTCTTCTTTTCTTCCCGGACAAGTTTTCTCAGTTTGGCATATTTAAGGTAACTGGAATATGCGCCGGTTTTGCAGATCACATACCCGTTTCTTCCGTCAAGAAATCCCAGGCGGATAATATAAGTCTGGAAGAAACGCCAGCTCATGTGTAATGCAGGAGTCAGAAACCAGACTCTTTTACCTTCTTTATAATATTCGTGGGCGGCAATTTCAGAGTAATTTTCTATTTTTTCAGTAAGGTCCTGTTCGGAAGTGCATGGCCAGTGAAGGAGATCTCCATTCAGTTTACCAATTTTACTGTCATGATTCATAATAAATGTCTCATGTACATTTATTAATCCCCATTCACCGTTGGCTGCTTTAAAGAGGCGAAGCTGCCTGTCGGGGTACCATGCAGAATGGTGGATCCATTGTCCGCAGTAGTTGCTTAACCTGTTAAACTTGTAACCCTCATATTTCAGATCACGTTTTACCTCAAGCAATGATTTCTGAAGCTCTTTGCTGAGTGCCTCATCTGCATCAAGCGATAAAATATAGGGGTATGAAGCTAATGATACTGCAAAATTCTTCTGATCCATGAATCCTTTGAATTCATGCTTTACAAATTTAACATTGAACTTCTTGCAAACCTCTTCAGTGGAATCTGTTGAAAATGAGTCAACTACGATAATCTCATCTGCAATATCATCAAGTGACTGAAGACACTGTTCTATTAACTTTTCTTCATTCATTGTGATAATAACGGCAGATATCTTATGCATGACAGCAGGATCAGTTTTTCACGGCCCAAATATAGTAACTAAAGGTAAAATAAAATAATAAGAATTCGAAAATTTAACAAAAGAATCGATTTTTTATAAAAATGCCGGGGGAACAGTATTGATAAAATTAATTTTTTATCAGTTTTTCTCCTGAATGATTAATATTTAGAATGAATTGGCTTCATTTAAAACTTAAGTTTCAATAATTTCATTCTTTCCTTCATTTCGTTAATCACAGCTTTTTCTTTATCTATTGAATCAGCTTCGAAGGTAACTGAGAATCTGACATATTTCCCGGCATCGTCCCAGGGAACAGTCGATATCAGGGATTCTATGATCAGAAATTCGGAGAATTCAGTGGCTGAATTAAATACTCTGCCATTGCCGGTTCCGGAAGGTGTTTTAACGTAACAATAAAATGATCCTTCAGGCTTTTTAGCTTTAAATCCTATTTCATTCAGAGCCTCAACAAGAAGATCGAATCGTCTTGAATATTTTTTTATAGTTTTTTCTGTTGTCTCCGTATTTCTTAAAGCCTGAATGCCTGCTTTCTGAATTGCCCTGAATTGTCCGGAATCGGTATTGTCTTTAACGGTGGCATATGCATTAACGGCTTTGCTGTTTCCGCAAATGAATCCCATTCTCCAGCCAGTCATGTTAAATGCTTTCGATAAAGAATAGACCTCAAGTCCCACCTCCATAGCTCCCTCAGTGGCAAGAAAGCTGAGCGGTTTATATTCGTCATAGGTTAATGCGCTGTATGCGGCATCATGAATAACGACAATACCGTTTTTCATTGCAAAGTCAACGACTTTATTGAAAAATTCCTTTGTTGCTACAGCACCTGTCGGGTTATTCGGGTAGTTAAGGTAAAGCAGCTTGGCTCTCTTCAGAACTTCAGGGGGTATTGAATCGAGATCGGGCAGAAAAGAATTTGTTTCCCACAGGGGAAGATTGAACACTTCGCCGCCAAGATATTTTGTATATGTTGCAGTTACTGGATATCCCGGAACGGTAGTCAGTAAAATATCTCCGGGATTAATAAAACATATGGGCAGCATGGCAAGTATTGGCTTTGACCCAATCCCATGAATTATATTTTCAGGTGTAATCAGTCCCGCCAGCCCGTATACTTTTTCCAGGTATCGAACTGCAGCTTCCCGGAATTCGGGGATCCCATTATCGGCATACCATCTGTTTTCAGGCTTACCTGCCTCTTCAGCCAGGGTTTTCACTACCAGGTTATCTGCCGGCCAGTCAGGCTCTCCCACACCCATATCGATAAGATCGATATCAGGGTGAGCCTGTTTTGCAGCAGCCTTTGCTCTTTTTATCAGTTCAAATTTGTATATGACCGTTGATTTATCAAAGCTTATTCCGCCAAGACGTTCGGATATTTTATCATCAATAAAATTATTCATATGGTCCGATTATTTCAGGCAACTGGCAAATGTAATAAAAGTAACATGGATTGAGCACAGGGTTAGTAAGTAAAATATAAGGATTAAAAGCCGCTTAATCGTTTTCATTCTTCAGAAAAGAGTTTTAAATTTGGATGAGTTATGTCAGGAAAGGAATTTCTTTATCAGGTTCATTAAACTTAAAATCATGAGCAAATACATTTATTTAACCTGTACCCCGGAAGCCCTTGTCGCTTCGATGCTGCCACCAGAAGGATTCGGAATGTATCTTTCGACAGGAACAAAGAAAAGGAATAAAGGCCAGACAATATTCTTCGAGGTTGATCTTGGCAAAGTAGAGAATCTTATTGATATGGAGAGCCTTAATAAGAGATGTGTTGCCAAGGAAGATGGAAGCCCTAAAAGCTCTGTTTATCTTTCTGTTTACAGAAGTCTTGAAATGTTACCGACAGAAGCACTTAAGAGCCTTTATCTTACTACAGATCATGGTTGTGTTCTTGAACTCAAAAGAGCTGCCTATGATAAGAGTATAGAGCAACAGAATGCTCTTCACCTGTACCAGGAATTATCCCCGGTCACTCCCCTCGTTGCAAGCGGGCTTGCTCCATCAGCATTCCTTAAAAGACTTACTGACGGATCGACTCCGATAGTACTGCCAAAATTGTTCTTTGTCGAACTCAAGCTTGATGAGCTGGCAACAAATCCGCTCTCAGGATCAACCGAACATCTGCCTTATCCGAATATAGGTCACCTGAGGGATTGCCTTGAAATTCTGAAGGGTGAATATGAAAAGCATATGAAGACCGTTCAGAGAATCTTCTCAGGGACACTTCTTTACAGGACTATTGAAACAGGATTTTATGTAGGTACAAAGGATGATATAGTGTATTATCCTTATCCGGATATGAAGGAACTCGAAGATATTAATTACGAGTTTTTCCGCGGGATATAATTCACGAAAGATTAATTATCAGGACCTCTGCTTAAAAGACTGATGTTTATGTTATACTTATTTATCCGGGATGATATTCAAGATTGATTTTATTTATTTGTATTAATAAAAAACTAATATAGTTTTGTACCCGTAAAATTCTTCACGTCAGAATCTTTAATTTCTAATTTTAAAAACAGATTATATGATTAGTAGTATTTTTTGGATTGTACCGGTTTCAGCGCTGCTGGCTCTGTTATTTGCCTGGATCTTTTTCAGAAACATGAAAAGACAGGAAGAGGGGACGGACAGGATGAAAGAAATTGCCACATATGTCAGGGAAGGGGCTATGGCTTACCTGAATCGTCAGTATAGAGTAGTCATTAAGGTTTTCGTTATTCTTGTTATTCTTCTGACTCTACTGGCATATTTCGGAATACAAAATCCTTTTGTCCCGGTTGCTTTCCTTACCGGAGGGTTCTTTTCAGGACTTTGCGGTTACCTGGGAATGAAAACTGCAACATTTGCGTCAAACAGAACAGCATGGGCTGCTTCCAAATCGCTCAACAAGGGACTTCAGATAGCCTTAAGAAGCGGCGCAGTAATGGGACTTGTTGTTGTCGGGTTCGGGCTTCTTGATATTGCTATCTGGTTCCTGATCCTGAATGGCCTGGTATTTACTCCCGAACATATGGACACAGGATTGAAATTTATTGGTCTGACCTTTGTCCATCCTGGTACTACTGACCATGAGAAACTTATTGAAATTACGGCAGTCATGCTGACCTTTGGAATGGGTGCATCAACACAGGCCCTCTTTGCGCGTGTCGGAGGCGGGATATTTACAAAAGCTGCTGATGTAGGTGCTGACCTGGTTGGAAAGGTAGAAGCAGGCATTCCCGAGGATGATCCACGCAATCCTGCAACCATTGCAGATAATGTTGGTGACAATGTTGGCGATGTTGCCGGAATGGGAGCTGATCTCTATGAATCCTATGCAGGCTCTATACTGGCTACTGCCGCTCTTGGCGCCGCTTTGCCAGCGATTACAGGTGACATGCAGATGAAGTCCGTAATTGCTCCAATGATAGTATCGGCAATAGGCATTTTACTCTCTATAGCCGGCGTATACATGGTACGAACAAAAGAATCTGCAACACCAAAAACTCTTTTACGTGCACTTCTCCTTGGAACAGGCGGCAGTTCAGTACTGATACTTGTTGTGCTGGCGGTCCTGGCCGCCCTTAACTGGATCACCTGGGGAGTTTTTGGCGCTGCAGTATCAGGTCTTCTGGCAGGTGTAATAATAGGGCAATCCACTGAATATTATACATCTGATGCCAATAAACCAACACAGGGTATCGCCAAACAAGCACAACAGGGACCCGCCACAGTTATTATTGAAGGCATGGCTGTAGGTATGTCTTCTACCTGGATCCCCGTTCTAACTATAGTGCTTGGAATTATAGCTGCATACGGGTTCTCAGGTGGATTCCATAATTTTGGCATGGGTGTTTATGGTATTGGCTTCGCTGCAGTAGGGATGCTCTCAACTCTCGGCATCACACTTGCCACGGATGCTTTCGGTCCTATTGCTGATAATGCAGGCGGGAATGCTGAGATGTCTGAGTTGCCCAAAGAGGTAAGAGAGAGAACCGATGCTCTTGACGGACTGGGCAATACAACTGCAGCAACGGGAAAAGGCTTTGCTATAGGCTCCGCTGCCCTCACTGCCCTTGCACTGATGGCGGCTTATATGGAAGAGGTACGATTATGGCTTGGAAGATTAATTGATAAAGCCCCTGATGGATTCAAATTGATCGGGGATACACTTTTCTACAATAGTACTGTTCCTGCAGTTCAGGACGGACAAACAGCAGTAAATATTACCTCTGCAACAATCAGGGATTTTGCTGCTGCCTATGACCTTTCTCTTTTTAATCCGATACTTCTTGGCGGGGTTTTCATAGGAGCCATGATGGCATTCCTGTTCAGCTCAATGAGTATGAAAGCAGTTGGCCGGGCCGCAGGAAAGATGGTTGATGAAGTAAGACGCCAGTTCCGCGAAATACCGGGAATCATGGAAGGAGAAGCAAAACCGGATTATGCAAAATGTGTTGAGATCTCCACGGCGGGCGCACAGAGTGAAATGCTTGTCCCATCGTTAATTGCAATTACCGTTCCGCTTCTTGTTGGTGTGTTCTTTGGCGTACCCGGGGTGATAGGACTTCTTGCAGGAGGCCTGAGCTCAGGATTTGTCCTCGCAAGCATGCTGAACAATGCAGGCGGAGCATGGGATAATGCAAAGAAATTCATTGAACGAGGAAATTACGGCGGTAAGAATAGTGAACCGCATAAAGCATCTGTGGTAGGGGATACAGTTGGAGATCCTTTTAAAGATACATCCGGACCGTCTCTCAACATCCTTATTAAGCTGATGTCAATGGTATCTGTTGTTCTTGCAGGATTGACAGTAGCATTAAGTATCTTCGGATAAAAACGATTAACATATTCTAAAAAGAGGCTGTATCAAAAGATGAAAAACCACCCCGTCATGACCCTTCGGGCATGACACCCCCCGCTACAGCGGGGCAGGCTCTCCTCTAAAAAGAAGGGGAGCCCTGACCGAAAGGTTAGGGGGAGGCGGTGCCTTTTGAGACACTCTCTTTTTGTATTTTTAGATATAAAATGAAGCGAATGATCCTTCCTACACTTACCGACATCAAATCTACACATGAACGTATAAAACCATTTATCCACCGGACGCCTGTTCTGACCTCTCGGCTGCTGAACGAAATCTTCGGATGCGAAATGTTTTTCAAATGCGAGAATTTTCAGAAAACAGGTTCATTTAAGTTCAGAGGTGCAACAAATGCTATCCTGCAATTAACGGAAGAACAAAAAAAGTGGGGTGTTATAACTCATTCATCAGGCAACCATGCCGGAGCACTTGCACTTGCCGCTTCAATGAATGGTGTAAAACCTTATATTGTTATGCCTGAGAATGCTCCTGCAGTCAAGGTAAATGCTGTTAAAGGGTACGGAGCAGAGATCACTTTCTGTAAACCAACACTTCAATCACGCGAGGAGACTGCAAGGATCATAATTGAAAAGACTGGAGCTGTTCTTGTCCACCCCTATGATAATTACAATGTTATTTGCGGACAGGGAACTGCTGCTGTAGAGTTGCTTGAAGATGTAAATGATCTTGAAATCATTGTAGCTCCTGTTGGAGGAGGCGGGCTGCTCAGCGGCACCTCAACTGCCGCCAGGGCTATCAATAGTAAAATAAAAATTATGGGAGCTGAACCGCTCAATGCCAATGATGCCTGGAAATCATTTACCTCAGGTGTGCTTACACCTTCTGTTAATCCTTTAACAATAGCTGACGGGCTTCTGACATCTCTCAGCGAACTGACTTTTTCCATTATCAGAAAGAATGTTGATGATATTTATACTGTTAAGGAGGAATCCATTATCGAATGTATGCTGCTTGTCTGGGAGAGGATGAAAATTATCATTGAACCATCTTCTGCAACAGTACTTGCAGCTATCAGGGAGAATCCCGGTTTTTTCAGGAGAAGAAGGGTGGGTCTGATTATTAGCGGCGGGAATGTAGATTTCCGGAAACTTCCATTTTAGTCTTTTTTTCTGAAACAGGCGGCAACAGGATAATGATCGGAATACCTAATTTTGAAAACCTCAAAATGCCTGCTTTCCAATGCGTTATCATACAATATATAGTCTATCCTGTTTGCCGGGTAGTTGCCCTTGTAGGTGAATCCGGCTCCATAGCCTGAACTGACAAAAGCATCATTTAACCCCTTCCTTATTTTCCTGTACGAATATGAAACAGGAGTATCGTTAAAGTCGCCTGCCACTATTACAGGATATGGAGACAGATTAATCTGTGCTTTTACCAATTGTGCCTGGACAGCCCTTACAATAAATCCTTTTTTAAGGTTCAAAGAGAGATTTATTACCTCGTCGAGGGTCTCATTGTCACCGGGTGAGGTTATTTCTTCCAGTAAAGATCGTTCCATTCTCTTTAGCCTGTATGACTGAAGCTGGTTGTTAAAGATCCTGAGAGTATCCTGGTCGATTACAATATCGGAGAAAATTGAAAGGCTTGAAGATCCCGGATGGATAATCTCTCCCTTTCTTATTATGGGAAATCTGCTGTAAGTTACAATACCATAATAATTATTCCTGCCACTGCCTATAACCTTCAAATGTGAGTAATATTTTCCGCCAAGAGCGTTTCTGAGCGATGTATCTTTCTGAGATGGCACACCGGCGACATAAAATTCCTGGAGGCAAAGAATATCAGCTTTCTGAGCTTTCAGAAAATCGATTACTTTCTTTTCGGAATTTGCATCACTTCCCTCATAAATATTAAAAAGCCTCAGATTATAGCTTAAAACCTTGAAAGTATCTTTTGTATCACCGGATGGTTTTCCTATCCTGATGTAATTTGACAGATGTGTAAATCCAAGTGCGATGAAAAACACAGATATGAGAGCCTCATATCTCAGAAGAGCCAGCCATATAATTGCCAGGATAATATTGGCAAGGAGAAGGTAAGGATAGGCAAGCCCGAAAAAGGCAGGTAAAATAAAAGTGTCAGGGTTAATGTAGACTGCCAGGTATGATACAAGCAATGATAATCCAAAAAAAAGATTGGCAGCCAGCAACAAATTATATAGAAATTTTCTCAAGTATTAATCTTATGGGAAGCTAAAATAGCTGAAATCATTACAAATATATATCTCAGGATTATGAAATTTGACAAGTATAGGGAAAGATTATATAAAACCTGTTTTTTTTATGATCAGTTCTTTTTCTGGCTTTCTCTGAAAAGAATCTCTTTTTCCTCTTTTGTAAGACTGTCATAACCTCCTTTTGATATTTTATCGAGGATCAGGTTTATTCGGGCCTGATGTTCAGCTTTCCTATTATTATACTCGTAATCGGTAGCAGGTTTCTTATATTTTACTTTTAGTTTTTTCCTTGGTTTGAACAGAGTGACAAAGAAATCAATAATCCTGTTAAATCCTTTTCCGATATCATGTCCCTGCCTCAGGTTGACAGTATAGAGATAACCGAACAGAGCGCCTCCAATATGAGCCAGCTTGCCCCCCGAGTTTACCGAGAAACCCATAACTGATGTGAGTATAAATATTCCGAGGGCCATATATTTTATCTTCACCCTTCCCAGCAGAAACAGGTTAACAGTATAATCAGGTACATAAGCGGCAATTGCAATGACAACAGCCATGACAGAGGCGGAAGCTCCGATGGCAACAGATTCATCCACAATTCCTTTAAATGCGGGAAAAATATTGAATGACAGGATATAAACAATTGCACCACTGAGACCTCCGAGCAGGTAAATTGCTACGAGCTTCCTCTGGTCGAGGTATTCGAGGAAGATCCTCCCGAACCAGTAAAGCCACAACATATTGAACAGAATATGCCAGATATCCTTGTGAGTAAACATGTATGTGAGTAATGTCCAGGGCTTTACCAGCAGGGCTTTAACTGAGGCAGGAACAGAGAAAAGCTTCAGTGTAATTGCCGGGACAGCAGGATTACTAATCAGGAAGCCAATGATTGCAGTTATTGTCAGCAGAAGGAATACACCAACGTTAATGTATATAAGTTTTGTAAGATTATTTCCGGTGCAGAACGTTTTTCTGATATTATCCCATATTCCCATCAGTAGAGCGTATTTGTAGTTTTTCGCCAGTACCTTAAGAGAATATAGCCAAACAGCATACCTCCAAGGTGTGCTGCATGAGCAATATTGCTTCCGGGCTGTGTAAACGCCAGGTAAAGCTCAATTGCTCCGTAACCGATAACAAAATACTTGGCTTTTATAGGAATGGGGGGTATAAGCAGCATTAACTGCGTATTGGGAAAAAGTACCCCGAAGGCCAGCAGGATGCCGAATACTGCCCCTGAGGCTCCTATTGTAGGTGTATTCAGCAACAGCTGTAGATTCTGCATAGTATGATCGGTGAAAACCTTTCCTTCCTGCAGATAGGCAGCCCCCTGATCGAGAACAACCTGAAGCTGTTCGGAACTGATAACATTCATGATCTTTTTATACTCAAAAGCAATTACTGTTTCATGAACCAGAGCCGCACCCAAACCACATACCATGTAATAGATGAGAAAACGTTTCGGGCCCCAGACATTCTCAAGCACCTGCCCGAAAATATAGAGTGCATACATGTTAAAAAAAAGATGCCAGATACCTGCATGCATGAACATATGGGTAAGAATCTGCACAGGTTTGAAACTTTCTGATTTCGGGAAATAAAGTCCCAGGATACCATTAAGATCAATGCTGAAGACACTTTTAACGGCATAATAGCCTAAAAGCAACAATACATTGATCATTATGATATTCTTAACAACTGGGGGTAATCTAAAAAAGCCTCTGCCGTATCCGTTCATCTGTAATGTATAAGAAGTTAAAAAATTAGTTTGTACTTCCGGACAAAACTAATATTTCTCTATTAATCTGGCAATTTGTTCAGGGATACTATTTGAATTTTTTATCCAGATCGTCAAGTGTAATTATAATTATCACAGGTTTTCCTCCTGGAGAATAATTTGGAGATGAGCATGCAAACAGGTTACCGAAGAGATTTTCCATTTCGTCCTGTGAAAGAATCTTTCCATAAGGAATTGCTGAAGCCCCTGCCATGGCTGCAGCGAGTTTTTCCCTTGCCCCTGCTGACAGGTCAGATTGAGTGCTCCGGTATTCTTCAATCAATATTCTGAGCGTTTCTGCAGGATCGGAGGACCCTGAAATTGATGGGCTGCCATTAATTGATATTTTATTTTTACCTGTAAAAAGAATTGTAAATCCCAGGGTTTTAAGATCATCACCGATCTCCTTAAGAATAAGTATATCAGCAGGATTTAAGTCTACAGTAACGGGAAAAAGTTCTGTCTGGCTCACTGACCTGTTTTTACTCAAACATTCAAGGTATTTTTCATAAAGAATCCTTTCATGTGCTCTTTTCTGTTCGATAAGCATCAATCCGGATTTAACCGGACATATAATATATTTATTTTTGATCTGAAAAAATTTCCTGCCTGTTTCACCAGGTTTTTCAGGGTGTTCTGGAATATTATCTCCTTTTTCCAGTGCTGAATAGAGCTTTTCCCAGTTTGCCGTATTCTCTCTTTCAAACCTCTCGATAAGATCAGGTTTATAGGATGCCGCTTTATCGGAATCAAAGGGATTGTAGCTTGGATTGATCTCAATTGCCGGTGGTTTGGGATCTGAATCCCTTGAACTTCTGACGGGGATCTCTATGAAGGCTTCATTTTCAAAATTAAGTGAAGGTACAATATTGAAACGGCCAAGAGCTTCGCGTACAGATGCCATCAGTATCTGCCAGATTGATCTTTCATCCTCAAACTTAATCTCAGTTTTAGTGGGGTGGATGTTAATATCAATAGTAGCAGGATTTACATCCATGAAGATAAAATATATTGGTATGGCATCAGCAGGAAGGATATTCTGGTAGGCCTCGACAACAGCTTTATGAAAATAGGGGTGTTTCATGAACCGCCTGTTGACGAAAAAAAATTGCTCGCCATATGTCCTGCGTGCACTCTCAGGTTTCCCGATATAGCCTCTTATTGAGATAAGATCTGTATCAGTCTCAAGTGTAATAAGATCCTGATTTATCTGTTTTCCGAAGACACCGGTAATCCTTTGTCTGAAATTTCCGGGCATAAGATTATAAACCTCATTATCGTTATGGTGAAGATGAAACCTGATCTCGGGATGTGGAATAGAAACTTTCTGGAATTCGTTGATTATATGCCTTAATTCAGTCATATCCGATTTAAGGAATTTCCGTCTTGCAGGGATATTGTAAAAGAGGTTTTTAACTGAGAAGCTTGATCCTTCCGGGCAGCTGCATGGTTCCTGTGATTCAACCTTTGAACCATTAATAACAATGGCAGTTCCTGTTTCGGTATCTTTCTTGCGGGTTTTAAGTTCTGCCATCGAAACGGCAGCTATTGAGGCCAGTGCTTCACCCCGGAAACCCTTAGTGCTTATGGCAAAAAGATCCTTCGCAGATGAGATCTTTGATGTGGCATGACGTTCAAATGAAAGCCTTGCATCAGTTTCCGACATGCCGCAGCCGTCATCAGTAACCTGAATTAATGTTCTTCCTGAATCTTTAATAATAACGCTGATCCTTGTGCTGCCTGCATCAACGGCATTTTCCATAAGTTCTTTCACAACAGAAGCCGGTCTTTGTATGACCTCCCCGGCAGCAATCTGATTAGCGACAGAATCAGGTAAAAGCTTAATTAAATCGGGCATTGAAAGAGGATGATTTTTCTTCAGCAGCAAATATAGGAATAATTGCCGGATGACCTTTCCCTCAAAATTCAATGGCCATACGGCCCGGAAAATACGTTTAACAGTTTCAGCGATATGAGAGGTTCAGGGAGAATTGATTATATCTTTGTAAAGGAGGGAATAGAGGTTCTTGATCACAGGACTACAATCAAAAAAGAACGCGGAGTATATATTTCCGACCACTGGCCCGTGGAAGCAATAGTCAGCCTCAAGAAGAATTAAAGATTTCTGATAAAGGCAGGCAGATCGAGTTCGTTTTTCATAACATCAGTAATAAGCCAGCCTGAATTCAATTCATTACGGTTGAATTCCTTTACCTTTATATACCATCCCGGGATGTCAATGATGTGATAAACAACCTCTTCAACATATTCATATTTTATTATTCCCGCTTTGATATAATAGAAGAAAAGAGTAAGTAAATCAGGCTTATAATCCTGTGAGGCGTAATACTGAAGGTAGTCAGTATCTTCAAGAGCTCTTTTCAGGTTAATGAAATCAGTTTCATTGCTTGAGGGTGGAATGAAACGAACCATTGAGGTGTCGGTTTTAAAGATATTGAGGATATCTCCTTTTGCTGAAAGAATTACCCATTTTACCGAATTGTTACCAGTGATCTCCTGTCCAAGGAAAAGCCTTACCTGCCGGGGTGCTCCCTTATATATCACCCGGGACCTGGCTTCAGCGATGATTCCCGGGGAATATTTATATAATAAAATGTTCTTTTTAGTTACTTCTTCAACAAACTCCTCTTTAGTCCTGGTATAAGCTTCGGAGTATTCTTTTCCTGACATCTGTATGCGGGGATCTTTAAGATCAAATAAAAGCGGGATCATTCTTTCGCGCGGCATTTTTGCTCTGAAGACTGAATCGGCTATGTTTCCGTTAAAATCGGTCTTCAGGTTGAACCTGTCGGCAAATTCGTTGAACTGTTTAATTCTGGCAACAAAGATCTCCTCCCGCTCTTTCTGCGTGTCTGTCAGAACCTGTGACAGGAGAGAGTTACTGATAAATGATATCAGGAAGACCAGTAGAAGAATCCGGATCATTTTTTTTCTGAAAAGAGAAGTTGACATCAGGAAACAGCTGCTTTTGTTTCTGTAGCTTTAATATCACCCAGGAATATTTTCCATCTTTTTTCATGGAAGAAAGTATCTTCAACGATATCGATAATTATTTCAATCTCTTTCTTTGTAATATCAGTATAGATAATATTATCGTCGCTGAAGCCTGTAAATTCCTGGATTATTGTGGCCGTTGAGTAATACTTGCCATCGGGACCTTTAGTAAATTCCCTAATATAAGCTATATCGTAAAATTTGATAATTACTTTAGTATAAGGTAGTGATTTAAGTCTTGCCAGGTATTTTTCCATTGGTCTGTTGACCTTCTGTACCGTCCCGTCAGGCATCACTGTAGATATTTCCATTTCAGCACCTTTATAAAATAGCTTCAGCGCTTCTTTTTCGGCCATATTACGCTTTTCGGCAGGCTCATCCTTGTTTCCCAGTGTAACAATATATTGCTGAAATTCCTCAACTTTTTGCTTGGTTTGTTCCTTAAATACCTCTATATCGGCATCGCTCAGATTGATTTCATCGGTGATCTTTGCCTGTTTACTGGTAACGGCAGTCTTTGTTTCCTGTGCTGTAATACACAGATTTACAGACAATATCAGTCCTGTTATTAAGATTTTTTTAAGCATATAATCCGCTGTTTTCCTATACTACTACAATTTGTATGCTAAACTTACTCTGAGGCCGAAATTTTTTATTTTTGTCGGCTGGTGAGTATATTCTTTACCAAAAATATCGATATAGGTTTTTTTGTCACTGAGGATATCTGAGAGGCCTATAATAACCTCGGGACCAAATGTGATTGATGAATAATATCCGAGAGGAATATTTATTCCGGCAGACCCGTAGAAAGCAAGGTTAAAGCCTTTTATTTTCATAGTACCGGATTCGTTTATTTCTCCTCTGTCATAAAAGCCTAATTCAGTCCAGTCTTTATATGTTACTATGTCATCAGGATAATAACCTGTAAATTTATAACTGCCTGTTGTTTTATATGATGCTTTTTGCGGAACAGATATCTTAATCCCGCTTTCT
>Ga0307420_1000593_pt1 | contig 16689 bp, 13 predicted proteins | sample SalMarWE160240MG_2_FD_202167 | JGI IMG/M metagenome (GOLD analysis project Ga0307420, IMG submission 202167) | Salt marsh sediment microbial communities from the Plum Island Ecosystem LTER, Massachusetts, United States - WE1602-40 | ecosystem: Environmental > Aquatic > Marine > Intertidal zone >... | reverse complement strand
GCCGGAGCGGGTCGAGAGATCCGGCGGCACACTCGTGACACTCATAAAAACAAAATCAGCTCAACACTATTTTGTCGTTCTTTGCGGCACCCTTGCGCTTTATATTGTCAGTTGTGCTCCAGGCGCCTTGTGGCAGGACAGCGGATTGATTCAATATCGAATCTGGCATAACGATATCGAAGGTTTTCTCGGCCTCGCTATTTCTCATCCGCTCTTTTACATATTAGCGATCGGCGTCAAATACATCCCGCTCGGTGAATTTGCCCACAGGGTCAATCTGGTCTCGGCAATCGCCGGGGCGGTTGCGGTTGCGAACATGTTTCTACTCGTGCGCCTATGGTTCAGCAGGAATCTTCCTGCGGTCGTTGCGACTGTCACTTTGGCCGTGTCCCATACGTTCTGGCGCCACGCAAGCATTATCGAAACATACACGCTCTGGACCGCTCTGTTTCTTGCCGGACTGATAATGCTGCTGCAATATACCAAAACCAGGCGAATACATTATTTGTATTGGTTGGGATTGCTGAGCGGCCTCTCCATCGCCGTGCACATGCTCGCTTCGATACCGCTTATCTGTTATGCCGTATTTGTTGCCTTTCTTCTGGCTAAAAAAGAAATTCATATCAGAAACCTGGTGATTATTGTCTTGCTGTGGATTGCCGGTGCACTGCCTTACGAATATTTGATAGTCAAAAATATCATACAAACGGGCGACCTTACAGGGACTCTGGCTTCAGCGGCCTTCGGGCTCCGCTGGCAGTCAGCGGTCCTTAATGCTTCGCTTTCAATGGGAATAGTGAAAGAGAACTTTCTGTATATCCTGCTCAACTTTCCCACGCCGAATTTTCTGCTGTTCTTTGTCGGCTGCTTTGGGCTGTCCAAAATGTCACCAAGTCGAAGTTTTAGAAATGTTGTCCTGGCGCTGACCGTTCTGTTTTTTCTTTTCGCCTTTCGATATACCATCCCTGACAGGTATGCATTCTTTATCCCGTTCTACTGTCTGGTCTCGATCCTGATAGGCCTCGGAACGGATACTTTGCGGAGTCAGAAGAATCTAAAGGTTCCTGCGTTTTTAGTGCTGCTTTTTTGCATATTACCCGTTGGCGTATACGCAGCATTACCACCGCTGGCCAAAAAAATTCAGCTTAATATCGGCACGAGAAACGATATACCCCACCGCGATGATTACGAATATTTCCTGCGGCCATGGAAAACCGGATACAAGGGGGCCGAATGCTTCGCCGAGGAGGCATTGGACCTGCCGGAGGATAATGCTGTCATCTATGCCGATACTACCACAGTTGGCCCGCTTCTATATCTCCAGGAGGTCAAAGGGAAACGCCCCGATGTGAAGATTGTCTCGGGCACTGTCAACAGCAAGGATGCGCCGAAGTTCGATGATCAATCTATCGGGCAATTGCTGGAAGCCGGGACGGTATACGTTGTTTCGCCCAGGCCCGGGTATTGCCCTAAATTTGTGCTTGATCATTACGATTTGATTCGAGCGGGTATTCTGTGGCAGGTGATTAAATCCGAAGAAGGAATTAAACCACTAACGAACAAATGAATCAGCAATCTGTAACAACCTCGAAAAGACTGGTCCACAATACGTTCTTCAACGTTGCAGCGTTGTTGAGTAACGCCCTGGTCGGTTTCTTCCTTATACGCTTCTTTCTCAGCCAGCTCGGCGAGGCTCAATACGGCGTATGGCTGCTCATCGGCGGCTCTATCTTTCGCTATGCCCCCCTGTTAAGCGTCGGCTTTAATAGCTCAATCAACAGATATATACCGCTCTTCATGGCACAAAACGACGACGATGGAGTCCAGCGGGTCATCAACACATCTTTGTTTTTTTTCATAGCTATAGGCATTGTTCTTGTAATCATAAGTCTGGTTGTTTGCTTCAACGTCGATTCCTGGTTTGCCATCGCACCTCAATTCGTGAGGACCGCCGGCATACTCGTGCTTGTCGTCGGATTCTGCTGTGCCATTGCGATACCCTTGCAGCCATCAACCGCAATCCTAAGCGGACTGCAGCGATATGATATCATCAACATAGTCATGCTGGCCCTATTGGCGCTCCGAACCATTCTTATGGTTGTGCTATTGTTACAAGGCTACGGCCTGCTGACTGCGGGGCTCATATTCGGCCTTAGTGAAATTGTCGTGAGGATTATACATTCCATTTTTGTCAAGAGGCTGCTGCCCAAAGTGTCTTTATCCTTGGGAAAAATAGATTTGCACCTTTTTAAGGAAATGCTGACATACGGAATTAATACTTTCATGTACGCGATGGGGGCCATAATAATCTATCATGCCAGCAATCTGATAATCGGGATTTTCCTCGGCACCGCCCAGATAAGCCAATTCGCCATCGCAACTGCCGGTGTGCTCCTGTTGTCACAATTGCTGCAGGCTTTCACGGCAGCGATAAAACCGGCAGTCAGCGAACTCGATACCAGAAATGACGAGGCAGCGGTTAAGGAATTAGCCTTCCTGACACAAAAATACAGTCTTCTTTTAATCATTCCCGGCGGCTGTTTCCTAATCGCAATGGGCAGAGAGTTTCTTCATATATGGGTCAGCGACCAATTCAAGGACCCCACAGTCATTGACGAAATGGCCGTCATCCTGACTATTCTAACCGTCGGGCACTGTTTGAGGCTGGCACAGCACAGCAATTTTCTTGTGCTCGTAGGGCGCGGTCAACATAAGATTTTCGGGATTCTAACCGCCTTGATGGCACTATTCTGTGTTCTGGCTTCCATTCTTTCGGTAAAGGTCTTCCATTGGGGCTTGCTCGGAATCGCTTGGTCGAATTTCCTGCCGATAACGCTAACATCCGTGCTGATCCTGCCGATATATTTTAATCGTAAAATGCATATCTCCACGTTGGAAAATATTCGGAACGTTTGGCAACCGGCCTTGCTGGGTTCATTGCCGGCTATGGCGATGATTTGCGTTTGGAAATATGCCGCTGCCCCTGATTCGTGGCTCGAAATTGTGAGCGTTGTAGTCGCCGCAATGGTCTTGATAGTTATAGGCGGCTGGTTCCTGAGTTTGAAAGAGGTTGAGAAGAAACGATTCGTTAAGATTGCTCTGCGAAAAAAGGAAAGTGGCTAAGATTAGTTACAGAGAATCTCATAAATACGAAGGCAAAGGCACCGAATATGAGGCGTACTACCAGAACAAGTCGTGGCAAAGATTCCTTTGGTCGCGCGAGCAGGAGATTATCCTGAGGATTCTGGAGAAATACTTCACCGGCAAAGATATTCATCTGCTCGACTTCGCTTGCGGGACGGGACGTATCACAGAACTGCTGGAAAATCGCGTTAAAACTTCGACGGGTATCGATGTATCCGGCTCCATGCTTGCCATCGCCAGAGAAAAGCTCAAACGGACCGAGATAATCGAAACGGATATCACGGCGGAAAATGTTCTAAAGCCGAGAAAATTCAACTTGATTACAGCTTTTCGTTTTTTTCTCAACGCCGAGCCGGAACTGCGTTCTGCAGCGATCAAAGCAATTGCCGAGCTGTTGGACGAAGACGGTTACTTCGTTTTCAACAATCACCAGAATTCCGGATCGCCCTGGATAAAATTACGCTATGTGCACTATCGAAAGAAGAATCCTGAAGGCACCTTTAACGTAATGAGTATCGAGCAAATGAAAAATCTTGTTGAAGAAGCGGGACTGGAAATCGTCGAGATTTATCCGGCCGGGTTTTTTAATCCTCCAAAAGTTCCGGTTTCGTACCGCCTGAATCGCACGATAGATTGGGCAGCCGAAAAGTTCAGATTTATGAACCAATTTTCAGAAAATCTAACAGCCGTCTGTCGCTTGAAAAAAAATCCCAACTGCGATAATTCTGCCACAAGGAAATAATCAATGGAAGTCATCGGCGAGATTATACAAAAAACCGGAGAACCTGGCGCGCTGGCTATAGAAGCAGCTAAAGCGTCGATGGCTTTCGATATCGGTAAAGGCTGCGGCCTGTTTTACGTACCGAAGGTCGTTAATTTCGATGCTAAAACAGGAGTGCTTGAATTCGAGCGGCTCAACGGCCTGGTGACACTGCTCGACATGGCGGCTCGTAATGACGAGCGGTTATTCGAGCTTTTGAAAAAGGCGGGTCAGGCACTGGCAGTCGTTCATGAAAAATTGGTCTTGCCCCAAGAGATGAAGCATGAATTGCCTGCCGAGTGGATGGCCTCTCCCGGCGAGAACGTTTTCGTTCACGGTGATTTTGCAGGTTTTAATTTGTGCTTCGACGAATCGGCTGGCCGGCTCGTCATTTTGGACTGGAGTTCGGCGCCGCTTCTGGGAAATGTTGCCACTTACGGATCGAGATTCTTCGACATAATCTGGCTTGTCATCTTTATCTTTTATGGCGCCCCAAGGCGCTGCCTTTTCAAATGGGATGCTCAGGGCATGGCCAACGCCTTCCTTTCCGGATACGCGGAACGCCGTCCTGAAATAATTCAGCATTTATCCGGTGATTTTAAGCCGCTGATGCGTCGATATTATCACAAGACTGTATGGTACCTCGCCAAACAACGGCCATGGTACAAAGCAGCCAGATACTTGCTTTACCAGTTTATGATTTACCCAAGATTTGCCCGTTACCATCCCGGACACGGTTAAGTCCGACGGTCATACTGGAGGCTTGGAGCTAATTATGTATGCCGAATATGCGAATGAAATTGAATTTGACCAGGATTACCTGTATTACGAACAGGGTGAGCGATTTTCCGACATACCGTTACCGCCGGTAATTAACGTTTTACTTTTTGCCAGTTGGGTTGTTATTTGCCTGATAGGATTCGCAGTCATTTCTCTCGCAAAAAATCCTGTGGCCGGTATCGTCATTATAGCTTTGCCGACGTTCATAGGAATGGTCTTAAAACCGACTTTTGGACTTTGCATCCTGATGCTGGTTCTGCCGACAGGTGCCGGCATCGGATTTAATCAGACTTTCAGTCTCGACCGGGGTGTTGGTTTGGCCCTTGCGGTCAGCTTCGCGCTGAATGTACTTATCACCCGTCCGGGATTGCACATCCGTAATAAGGCGATATGGATAATGGGACTATATTCGATCTGGATACTTCTGGTTTCGCTGGGAGGGGCCTATCTCGGCCTCGAATTAATGCGTGCCTTTACCCAGTTTCAGCTTCTTATGCTCATTTTGATTGTATACTGGATACTCGAAACAAACGGCGAAAAGACTTTTCAATGGGCACTTAGAGCATACGTCCTCGGAACACTAGGCACCATTGCACTGGCATTTATCACCGGGACCGCAATCAGAACGATGGAAAATACTTCTCAGACAAGATATTCGGCTACGTTAGGCCAAGCAATCGATGCGAATATGTTGGCGGCATTGACGAGCACGGCTTTTCTGGCTGCCATTTACCTGTTTGCCCGCAACAAAAATATATTCTGGCGGATGGTAAATCTTGCCGCAATTTTGTTTCTACCCTTAATGCTGCTCAAAATCGGCTCACGCGGTGCTCTGATCGCGCTGGCGTTTACCATGTTGTCGCCGTTGCTATTTATAAGGCAAGTCGCGAGAAGGCCTGCATTGGCGGTCCTGCTGCTCGTGATTTTTCTGCTGGCCTCCATCGGTTCAGGGCTGCTGATAAAAGGAGATGGGCTGGAAAGGTCGGTTGCAGATCGGTTGACGGACGTAGGGTACGCAAAAGAGAGCATTAGCTACAGAATGGAGCCCATAAAGCTGGCCGTCAAAACTGCGGTCAGAAAACCGGCGGGAACAGGGTATTACAGTTGGTTCGAAGAAACCGGAACCTTAATCTGGCCACACAACGATTTCTTTCTTGTTTTAGGGATTTATGGAATACCCGGCGCGCTGCTGTTTATATGTTTCATGGGTATACTGCTGCTGGCTATAAGGCGTATCCCGCTCGGGCTCGAAAAAATATACGCAAGGGCAGTTCTTATATTCCTTCTCATGATGGGATTGACCATCGGCCAGATGTTTCACAAATATTATTGGGTTTTTCTTGCGTTTGTAATGGCGGGCGAACGGATCGCTAAAATCTATATGCCAACCGAAGATTCAGAATCTGCCGCTGAATATGAAGATGACTCATTAACAGAATATGAGCCGGTTCAATCGGACGAGGCTATTAGCCCGTAAAAAATAAAATAGTAGGTGTCATTGCGAGCGGAGCGAAGCAATCTCAAACCTTACGAATGAGATTGCCGCGGCCTGCAAAGCAGGCCTCGCAATGACAAGTACGTAAATTAGATGCTACAGAGCACTATAACATCGTGAAAATTCTGGCAATTTCACACTTGTTTCCCAATCTCAAAGAAAAGAGATACGGCATTTTTGTGGCCCGGCAACTTTCCGAGACTCGCAGGCTTGGAGCGGAAATAACCGTTATCGTACCGCGCGTCTGGTGCCCCGGATTGCTCAGGCACTTTGACAGATGGAAAAATCATGACCACAAGTCTCCGCTGTGCCGGTTCGAAGGAATAGAAACTATCAGCGTACCGTATTTCAGACCGCCGGGAAATTTTTATAATCGATGGTCCGGCCTGACCGCTTTTCGAGCTATGAAAAGTAAAGCCCTCGAATTACACAAAAGCAGGAAGTTCGATGTAATATACGCAACGGATTTTTTCCCTGACGGCGATGCTGCTGTAAGATTGGCCGGTTATCTGAAACTTCCGGCGGCTTGTTTAAGCATCGGCGTAGATGTAAATATAACCGCCCAATCAAGCGGAATTATATACAGGCATTTTGTGAGGACGGCAAAGGCTCTTGACGGCACGTTGGCCTGTGGGCAAAGCGTCGCAGACCGGATCGAAACTGTAACCGGCAAGAGTCCCTTATGCGTTTACGGCGTTCTGGATCTGGAGGAATTCTCGCCGGCACCAGACAAAATCCCGGCAAGAAAAGAATTAGGTCTGCCGCCGGATAAAACCATCGCCTTGTACGCCGGTTACTTAACCAAACGCAAGGGTGTGTATGACCTGATTGAAGCAATCTACAAAGTACAAAAAAAGTGCCCGGACTTGCTGCTGGTCATGTGCGGAGCCGGTCCCGAAGAAACAGCACTGCGGAGACTGATTCGCGAAAAAGGCATTGAAAATATTGTTCACATGGCCGGCGAGGTCGAGCCCGAACAAATGAGCAAATGGATGCAGGCAAGCGATCTGTTCGTGCTGGCTTCTCACACCGAAGGGATGCCAAACGTTGTCACCGAAGCGATGGCTTGCGGCCTGCCGGTTGTTGCTACAGCGGTCGGCGGACTGCCTGGGGCCGTTGGTGATTGCGAAGGCGCTATTCTCGTCCCGCCTGAGAACGTCGACGACCTGGAAAAAGCGATTATCAAGGTGATTAACGATAACCAACTGCGGGCGAATATGCAAATCGCCGCTCGAAAGAGAGCGGAAGAACAATTCGGGGGCAGGCGTAACGCACGCCTGATTTTAGATTATCTGCAGAATATCGTAGAAGAAAAAAAGGCAAAACAAAAGTGCTGAGCAGCTCAATGAAACAAACATATCTGGTAATAGATGCCTGCCAATTCTCCGCCAACTATAATTATTGCCTGTTGGACGCTCTGGCAAAAAAGGGAGAGAGGATAGTCTATGCCACAACGAAATTTGCGCACGGCCATATTCCCGACCCGCTGGATGTCACGGTTTTCCGCTGTTTCTTTTTCCTTGCCCGCCTGGCCGGGACGGCGACTTCGTCAGGATCGGTAAGGCGTTTTCTTCGGGCGATCGAGTATCCGCTTAATCTATTGTTCCTGCTGGCATATGTGCTTATAAAACGCATTAAGATCGTTCATTTTATATGGATTGTTTCGCCCTGGCTGGACCATCGACTGATAAGACTCTTACAATTGGCCGGCTGTCACGTGATTTATACTGCGCACAATCCTTTCCCACACGAGCCCAAAGCCGGTGACATCCGAAAGTATGCCGGGATTTATCAAAGAGTCGACCATGTGATTGCCCTGACGAGCTTTACGCGAAACGAAATAATGGCACATTGCGGGATATCATCCGAGAAAATTTCCGTGCTGCCGCACGGGGATTACGAAGCACTCTTTTCACGATACGGCTGTAATGACAATCTGGCTAATAACGTACGGCAAAAGGCAGGAGATCGAAAAATCATCGCCTTTCTCGGCCATATCCGTCCGTACAAAGGGCTGGAAGTTTTTGTCAATGCGTTCGGATTAATTAAGCAACGAATGCCTGATTCTTTCTTCCTTATCGCCGGTTCGGTACTCGTCGGCAACAAGAAGAATTGGGAAGAAAAACTCGCCCGAAATTGTAAGCCCGACGACCTGTGGGCGGACATCCGTTTTGTGCCGGTTGAGGACATCAAAGCATATCTTTCGGTTATCGATGTACTGGTTCAACCCTATATTAGCGCATCCCAAAGCGGCAATACGGTCATGGCGTACGCCGCGGGAGTGCCGGTTATTTCGACGGATGTGGGCGGTCTGGGTGAAATGACAGAGGATGGAAAAACAGGATACGTCATTCCAGCCGGTTCCCCGGAGGCGATTGCCGATGCGCTCGGAAAGTGTTTTGAAGGTGACAACTACGAGAAAATGTCCCACAATGCCCGCCGGGCTGCGGCCGAACAGTTCAACTGGGAAAAGATTGCCGAGCAAACCGCCGCCGTTTATCGGCAATTAGGAGCAGCTTCATAGAAGATACTGTGAGACCTGGAGCATAACGTGCACCAAGTAAAACTATTGCTGAAAAGGACGGCGTGGAAGATTTTACCGCAATCGACGGTTCAATTAATAAAGAAACGTCACTATCTCAGACTGCTGCGATCACCGTTATTGGAAAAGGAACCGGAGCTGAGAGTTGTCCGATATCTGGTTAAACCAAGGGACATCGTAATCGATATAGGGGCCAACATCGGAGTGTATTCGAAAATACTCTCGGAATTAGTCGGGCCGGAAGGTCATGTATACAGCATCGAACCGTTCCCTTCAACCTTTGAAATATTGTGTTATAACGTAAGAAAATTACGCCTCGATAATGTCGAGCCCATAAACGTCGCCGTTTCCGATTCCCAGGCTATTGTGACGATGTCGCTTCCTTATGATTCATCCGGAGCTGAGACTCATTACCGGGCTTCCATAGCCAAGGATAGCGAGAAAAAAGACAAAACAGAAACATCCGACGTCCAGGCCACCACAATCGATTCCAGATTTTTAAGCGCATCCGGGACAATATCATTTATTAAGTGTGACGTGGAAGGACACGAGTTGGCCTGTATCAAAGGGGCTGCAAAGTTTCTGGCGCAGTCTAAAACTGCCTGGCTTATCGAAGTTTCAGGAGAACCGGACGATACGGATTCGGCGGCTCATAGTGTTTTTAAGATATTACACGATCATGGCTATTCTGCGTGGTGGTATGACGGCAGTAAACTTAAAAAACGCCGCCCCGGCGACAAAAGTACCAATTATTTTTTCTTAAAAGATAACCATATAGATATTCTAAATAAGAGTGAATTAAAGGTATTGTCAACGTGAGCCTGCAGAAAAATGCTTCTTATGGGAATTCCTGAGGTTTTCCATCCGGAGCCAACAGCCTTGCCGCCCAGGCATAAAAACACAGAGGTGCATTGGCCATGGTTTTGTTCTGGGACGAAGGCATATTTGGCCCGCCGTTGGTCAAATCATACGCCAACGAAAGAAACAGGTTTTTCACGGCATTGTCATACGCAGCAAGACGATGCCAGCCGAACCAGACGTGACCTTTATATCCGGGCGGTAATTTTCCATGTTCAGGATCATCGTAGGCTACGTCGCTGCCGTCTACGAAATTTGCAAAGTAGAACGGATTCTTTTGAGGCTTCCAGATTTGCTTTTTGAAAGTTTTCATAAACATATCGAGGCCGGTTTTGTCAATTAGACCTTCATGATATGCCCTGGCGGCGAGCCAGACGGTTCGGTTTGCATGTGCGGTATCAAGGACGGCTGTTTTTCCTCTTCGTCTCCAGTCGGGAATGAAATACCAGACGTAACCAACCGTCGATTCGCGAGGCAATATGCCCCAGTCATTTGGGGCCCGGCGGCCAAGTCCCCAGGCCTTAGGAGGAGACTGACGTAAGTCGGATCGAGAGCCGATGTATAATTTCGTCAGGCATTCGGCCCACTGTCGATAGGGGTACTTGCGATAGCCTAATTTATTAAGGTCCATGCAAATCACAGCAAAATGTTCACGTATGTCCCGGGCAGTGTTTAATACGGCCAGAAGGTAGGTTTTCGATCTGGGGCCCTGAAAATCTTCGGGCTTTATCGATGGTGCGTAAAAGAGCCATTTTTCGACAATGTTTTTTTCCACGAAATTGGCAATATCTTTCCAGCCATCCTGCCCGGCTTGCTTTAGGGCGTCTGCAACCATAAGAAATCCGGCGGCACCCTGAAAGTCGCAGAGCTGATTATGACCTCCGGTTTCTTTTTCGGCTTTCTTCAAAAAAAAGCAAGGCCAGGTTCCTCTGGGCCGGTTACGCCGGAGTAATGGACGCTGGTTCGACTTTGCGTCAGCCATTGCCTTAATAACACGATTATTTGCCTGTTCGAGATAAGCTGATTTGCCGGTAGCCCGCCACATGTCAATCAGAGCCTGAAGCTCCTGGCGAAGGTAATAAACCGCCATATTATCCGAGAGGTTTTTAGACGTGTTTTTTCGAATATGTGTTGCATATTCCCGATCGAAAGCTGCTACAAGCCTTTTGAGCAGCAAAGGTTGATTGGCCGAGTCCAGAGGATTTGCTTGCTGTTTAAGCTCCGGCAAACGAACATCAGATTCTGACGCCGGGCATATTACTGCCAGGATACATATTGAGCATAAAATAAACAAAAACAGAATCCCTGTTATGGGACTCCGGATCTTTGAATTATGCCAGCTTTGTTTCATGCGTTTTTAGCAATATCGGGAACGGGGAAAATATGCGATATTACCCCTGATTCGGTCTATACTTATATTATATCTTACAAAGGCGAAAAAACAAATAAACAGAGATTACGAGTAATTTTCTGTCATGGAGAAAAAAATGAGAATCAGTATATTCGGCATGGGTTATGTGGGAGTTGTTAGCGGAGCATGTCTGCTGCGGGACGGGCACGAGATTATCGGTGTAGATCCGGTCGCTGCAAAAGTTGCAGACCTGTCACAGGGACGCTCTCCCATTCAGGAACCTGGCGTTGCCAGGCTGCTCAGTGAAGCTCACAGGGCCGGCCGGCTCAGAGCAACAACCGAAGCACGCGATGCCCTGACAAACTGCGAAATGGCCTGGATTTGCGTGGGGACTCCATCCGAGCCGGACGGCGGAATCAATCTTTCGGCAATTGAGAATGTTACAGGGCAAATTGCACGAGCACTTCGGGATTCGAAAGCCCGTTCGCTGATCGTGCTTCGAAGCACCTGTCTTCCGGGAACTACCGCCGACCTTGTCATTCCCCTGCTGGAAAAGGAATCCGGCTTAGCGGTTGGAAAAGATATCCATCTTGTTTACCATCCCGAATTTCTGCGAGAAGGCTCGGCGGTCGAGGATTTCGACAAGCCGCCCAAAATCGTCATCGGCGAAGCCCATCCCGGCGCGGGAGATTTACTCCTGAAGATTTATGAGAAATACGATGCTCCGTTGTTCCGCATGGGACTCAATGAGGCCGAAATGGTCAAGTACAGTGACAACCTTTTGCACGCTTTGAAGATTACGTTCGCGAACGAAGTTGCTGCTATCGCCCGGTCAGCGGGAGTGGACGCCCGCCGGGTCGCTGATGTTTACTGCGCCGACAAGAAGTCCAATATCAGCCCGCGATACCTTCGCCCGGGCTTCGCATTCGGCGGCTCCTGTCTGCCCAAGGACCTTCTCGCGATTCTGCGATACGCCTCGCTCAAATCGCTGCAAATTCCAATGCTGGAAAGCATGCTCCAGAGTAATGAGACACAGATAAATAAACTTGTCCGGCGTGTTCTTGAATATCGCCCCGGCGCGGTCGGGATGGTCGGCCTGGCCTTCAAGCCGGACACGGACGATATGCGCGAAAGCCCCTTTGTGAAGGTTGCCAAATCGCTGCTCGGCGAAGGAATACATTTGAGAATTTATGATCCGATTGTCCAGCCGGAGCGGCTTATAGGAAGCAATAAACAGCAGGTTCAAAAGACGCTGCGCCATCTGGAGAAGCTGCTTGTTAACTCGCTGGAAGAACTCACGGAAACAGATTTGATAATCATAAACCAACCGATCATAGACGCCGATCGTGTTCGACAGTGGCTCAACGCCGGAATCCGCGTGCTGGACCTAGCGGACATCAGGGGCGTAGATCGCAACACCGACGGCTACGAAGGAATTTACTGGTAATATCACAAGCATGCACATTCTCTATCTGCACCAATATTTTGCTACGCGAAAAGGAATGACTGGGACGCGGTCCTACGAGTTTGCCCGGCACCTTGTGAGCAAAGGTCACCGCGTGACAATGATGACCTCGGGGCTGGCAAACCACCAGTTCCCCGTTCCTGAAGGCAAACAATACGCCGAGTTCGAGAGCGAAGGAATTGGCGTGGTTGCAATTGCCGCGGCCTACAACGATCCGCAGGTTGGTACCGGCATGAGCGGCATCAAGCGGATACTCAAGTTCTATCAATTTGCATGGTCGGCCTGCCGTATCGGCAAGGATCTCCCGGCGCCCGATGTGGTCTTTGCCACGCACACGCCGCTGACAATCGGGCTGGCCGGCCTTAGGCTAAGTCAATATTTCGAAGTCCCATTCGTTTTCGAGGTACGCGACCTCTGGCCCGAAGCGCTGGTCAATGTCGGGGCTTTGAAAAATCCGCTTGTCATATGGTGGCTGGAACGAATGGCAAAAAAAATATATGCCGGAGCAAAACATATCGTCGCCCTGTCGCCCGGCATGAAAGAAGGTATCGTCCGCGCGGGCGTGCCGGCCGGGAAGGTGACGGTAATACCGAACGCCAGCGACCTGGATCTGTTCGGCCCGGATATTGACGGCTCGGCACAGCGCGAGCGGCTCGGATTGAAAGACAGATTCGCCGCGATTTATTTCGGGGCAATGGGTTTGGCGAATGGGCTTGATTACGTTATTGAAGCCGCAAGAATTCTGGCCGAACGAGGCAATAATAAAATCGTCCTCGTGCTGCACGGAAGCGGCGGAAAACGTGCCGAACTGGAAAAGATGGCAAGCGAATACAAACTGAAAAACGTAATCTTCAGTGACCTCGTGCCCGACAAGGAGCAGGTCGCTCAAATCGTTGCCGGGTGCGACGTTTGCATGACCATCTATCGCGCGGCCAAGGAGCATACATGGTCTCCGAACAAAATGTTCGACGCCCTGGCGGCGGGAAAACCCGTGCTGATAAATGTTCCGGGCTGGTTGGGCGAAACGATAGAGAAAAACCACTGCGGCAGATGCCTCGATGCCAATCGCCCTCAAATGCTGGCCGATACGCTGGAAGAACTGGCGGCTGAGCCGGAGCTATGCCGGCAAATGGGAAAAAATGCCCGTGAATTGGCGGAAAGAGAATTTGACCGGGTCAAATTGGCCAACCGTATTGAAAATGTACTTATAGAGGCCGTCAGCAGTGCATAATCGCAGAGCTGTTAAAATTAAAGAGGCCCGACAGGTGCACGTTCAAGGGATGGCTCAGTGTCATGCTAAATCCTTCCCGGGACGATTTATGACTGAGATGGGCTATCATTGGCTTAACGCACTTTATGGATTTTTCATTAAGCATCGTGGAGGTATTTGCCGCGTTGCCGTTGACGCTGACGGCAAAATCGTTGGTCTGGCAGTTGGTGGAAATCCCAATATCCGGGACGAATTTCTCAGCTCGGCACTGTTCCGCTATCCGCATCTTATTTTCTGGAAGTTTCTCAGCAAACGACTGGTACGCCGAGTGCTCCTTCAGGAACTCGCCGGGAAATTACGCCGAAAGCGTGCCATTGCTCATTCGGGCAATACTAAAACGCCAAGTGCCGGGATTCGCTCAGGTAACCTGTTGTCGATCTGCGTTCTGCCGGACTTTAAAGGAACCGGTGTCGCCGGAAAAATTATCGAGTCCTTCCAGCTTGCCTGTAAAGCCGAAGGATACGAACGACTTACTCTATCTGTCCTGAAGCAGAATAGCCGTGCCGTGGCGTTCTACAAGAAACATGGCTGGTGCCAGGACGGCATATCCGGAGAAAGTATTAGATTTGTTTTGGATTTGTGATTGCTGAAGAAATCTCATGCAGGATTCTCCTTTTATAACTATTATCATGCCAATTCGCAACGAAGCCTACTTTATAGAGCGTGCGATAAAAAGCGTATTGGATAATGATTATCCCTCCGAAAGAATGGAGATTCTCGTTGTAGATGGTATGAGTGATGACGACACGAGAGAAATTGTGGCCACTTTGTCGAAGGAGGACAATCGGATAAGAATGTTGGATAATCCGAAACGAATTACTCCGGCGGCGATGAATATCGGCCTTAAGGCGGCACGAGGCGATTTATTCATTCGAGTAGATGGACATGTAGAAATTCCCGCGGATTTTATCGCTAAATCGATCCGGTGCCTGCACGAACATCCGGAAGCCTGGGTCGCGGGCGGCTATATTAAAACAGTTGCGGATAGTTTTGTGGGTCGCGCGATTGCCTCAGCGATGCGCTCGCCGATCGGCGTGGGCAACTCACGATTCAGGCTGGGAGATTACGAAGGCTGGGTTGATACACTCGCCTTCGGCACACACCACAAATGGATCATCGAAAAGATCGGCTATTTCGACGAGGAATTAGTGCGGAACCAGGACGATGAATTCAACCTGCGAATCATCCTGGCGGGCGGTAAAATATGGATGTCGAAATCGATACAAAGCACATATTTTTCGCGGGGCTCGCTACGTAAACTCTGGAAGCAGTATTTTCAATACGGCTTCTGGCGGATAAGGACTTTACAGAAACATAAGAGGCCGGCCAGCTTCAGGCAATTAGTGCCTTTGTTATTCGTCTTGTCTTTGCTGTTGCCGGGATTGGCAGGTTTTTTGTGGAAGCCGCTTTGGATTCTATTGGCGATTGAAGCGGCCTTTTATGTGCTGGGGCTCATGATCGGAACGCTGGATGTCGGGCGCAAATCAGGCTGGCGATACGCACTTCTGGCGCCGGCGGTTTTTGCCATCCTGCACTTCGCCTACGGATTAGGATCGCTTTGGGGTGGCGTGAGGTTTTCCATCCTAAGAGGAAGAGGCTTGAAAAAACCCGAGGAAATGCAAATGTCGAGGTAGCAAAGCGCCTATGGAAAAGATAATAGAAGAATACCAGCAAAAGTTTGCCCGATTTCTCGGCGCCGAGCGGGCCTTTGCCTTTTGGAAAGGCAGGGTTGCGCTGTATGCTCTGCTGTGGGCGCTCGACGTCGGCGCCGGCGATGAGGTCATCCTGCCAGGCTACACCTGCGTGATGAATGTTAATCCGATAAAATACGCCGGGGCCAAGCCAGTATATGTCGATATCGAGCCGGACACGTTCAATATGAATGTGAATCTATTAGAAGAAAAAATCACTAACAAAACAAAAGTCATCATTGTGCAACATACATACGGCTATCCCTGTGAAATGGACACTATCATGGAAATTGCTCAGAGCAATGACATTCCCGTCATCGAGGATTGCTGCCTTGCCCTGGGTTCGAAATATAAAGGCAGGTTGGTCGGGACATTCGGCAGGGCCGGATATTTCTCATTTCAATGGAATAAACCATATACCACAGGTCTTGGAGGTATGGTAATAACAAGCGATCGGGAATTAGCTGAGCGGATTGAAACGTTTATGATAAATGAAATATGCTCCCCTTCGGGCCGGGAAGTTTTTATGCTCCGAATGCAATTGATAATCTACAGGCTTTTAATCTATCCAAGAACAACCGCCCTGGCCCAGAGTCTGTTCAGGTATCTGACAAAAAAAGGGGCGGTCGTCGGCTCTTCAAGCACAAGTGAATTCGAGCCGGTCAAAGCCGACGATTTCTTCAAATCGATAAGTACGGTGCAGGCTCGCTCGGGAATCAGACAGCTCGGCAAAATAGAAAAAAACATCGCTCACCGGCGAAAGATGACGCAGTTGTACGATGAGCTGCTTGCTGCTAAAGGATTCAAGCCCAGCAACGACCGCAGGAACTCGACCGAACCGGTCCTGGTGAGATATCCCGTGCGAATCGCAGAGAAAGGTGAGGCTCTCGCCCAAGCAGCCAAAGCCGGCATCGAGCTTGGAAGCTGGTTCGAATGTCCCCTGCACCCGATTGAAACACCATTAGCGTCATACGACTACGAACTCGGCATGTGCCCGGAGGCTGAGAAAGCAAGTAATGAAACAGTGAATTTGCCACTGCATCCACGGACAAGCAAAAAGACAGTCGAACGAAGCGTCGATTTCATAACGGGCTTTACTCAAGCGGACTAATGTCGCCACATGATAATTATTGACTCAGGCGTCTGTTTCCTATTGTCAAGATGATTCCTTGTGGTACCATATTCGGAGTCGATAGTAAAAGCATATAATAAAATGTTCGGTGGCGACACAATGCACAAGCCATTAATGCTAGCTCAAGTCGCACCAAAAGCTTCTGCGGTCGCATTCATATTGCTTCTCCTGATGCCGCCGCCACTCATTATACCGCTCACA
>Ga0307420_1000592_pt1 | contig 16713 bp, 7 predicted proteins | sample SalMarWE160240MG_2_FD_202167 | JGI IMG/M metagenome (GOLD analysis project Ga0307420, IMG submission 202167) | Salt marsh sediment microbial communities from the Plum Island Ecosystem LTER, Massachusetts, United States - WE1602-40 | ecosystem: Environmental > Aquatic > Marine > Intertidal zone >... | reverse complement strand
AAACTATTTGAAAAACTAAGTTCTATCGAGGATAAAATGGGCAGAAAAAGGGAAGAAAAATGGGGTTCAAGAATTATAGATATAGATTTACTCCTCTCAGATCAATTGATATTTTTTAGCCCAAACCTCACCATACCACACCCCTACCTTTACCAACGTAATTTCTACCTTAAACCACTTTCGGAAATAGCAAAAGAAGAAATCGAACCTTTAACAGGAAAAAAAATTAAAACTCTTCTCGCGGGTTGCCCGGATACAAAAGGCGTATGGAAAACTGGGAATATATTGCAATAGAAGGCGTAATAGGCGTCGGAAAAACAACGCTGGCGAAGTTTCTTTCCCGGGAATACAGCGCGAAACTGGTACTTGAAGATATCGACGGAAATCCTTTTCTTCCTCAATTTTATGAAGATACGGAAAGATACGCTTTTCCTACTCAGATCTTCTTTCTTCTTTCCCGTTATAATGAACTCAGGAATTTAACGAACAGAGACCTTTTTACCAAAAAAATTATTTCTGATTACACATTCGATAAAGACAAAATATTTGCTTTTATAAATTTAGATGAAAAAGAAAAAAGCCTATATGAAAAAATCTACACTCTTCTCGATAAAGATATAATAAAACCCAGTCTTGTAATTTATCTCCAGGCAAGCCTCGACACGCTATCGGAAAGAATAAAAGGCAGAGGAAGAATTTATGAAAGAAAAATTAGCGAAGATTATATAAAAGCCCTGATTCACTCATATAACGAATATTTCTTTCATTTTCAAAAAAGCCCCGTATTAATAGTAAATTCAAATGAATTTGACTTTCTAAATGAACCTACACATCTACAATTATTGAAGAATGAAATAGCCTCTATTAAAACAGGAATCAACTACTTGTCCATAGTTCAATGAAAATAATAAGGAAAATAGAAGAACAGCAAAAATATTCTTTAGATATGAAATGCCGTAACAAAAAAATCAGTCTTATACCTACAATGGGTTTTTTACATGAAGGTCATTTAAGCTTAATAGATACCGCAAAAGAACTATCGGAGAAAATTGTGGTATCCATTTTTGTAAATCCAACTCAATTCGGAAAAGGAGAGGATTTCGACAAATATCCCAGAGACGAAAAAAGAGACTTGAGCCTACTCGAGAAAAAAGAAGTAGATATCGCGTTTATCCCAACTATAGAAGAAATGTACCCGGAAGAATTCCAGACCTCCTGTCAGGTACGCGAATTAACAAAAAAACACTGCGGAAAAAGCAGACCGGGGCATTTTAAGGGAGTAACCACCGTCGTTTTAAAATTATTTAACATAATACAACCGGATATTGCCGTTTTCGGGGAAAAAGATTACCAGCAATATATTATTATAGAAAGAATGACGGAAGACTTGAATTTACCAATTAATATTATAGCCTCACCTATTGTAAGGGAAAAAGATGGTCTTGCTATGAGTTCAAGAAATAAATATCTTAATCACGAACAAAGAAAAGAAGCAACCGTTTTATATGAATCTTTAATTTACGCAAGCAATCTTATTAAAAAAGGTAAATACGGAGCTGGTTTTCTGCGAAAAGAAATGACAAACTTAATTAAATCAAAGAATAACACCCGAATCGATTATATTGATTTTGCAAATACTGAGACTCTGAAGGATGTACAAAAAATAGAAGAACCAACAAGAATTTTGATGGCAGTATGGGTAGGAAATACAAGGCTCATCGATAATATGGAAGTAAAACCGTGACGCGGCACAGCCGCTAAAATTTAAAAATCAAATAGCAAAATGAAAAATTACATATCAAAACTCAAAAATAAAAACGAAAGAAAAAACCAATGCCATTAGGAATGCAATCAGTTTTCAAATTTTTACCTATAAGGAGAATTAAATCTATGCATTTTAATCTGTTACTTTACTTTTTAATTTTTAATATTTAATTTATTATATGGCGATTACATTAGAAAAGAAAATTCACAGAGGTCTTAAAGTTTTCCTGATACTTGTAATTCTTACGATGTTAGCTCTTTTAGTTTTTTCGGATCCTGACCCAAAAAAAAGATTTAGTTTCAACATTATTCAAAAAATTTCATACGCGTTCAAACAAATGAATCCTATCTACCTCTTATTTTCTTTTATCTTCTGGATTATTCATATTTTTCTCGATTCTTTCCGAATCTCTCTTTTATGCCAGGGAGTTACAGGTAAATGGGGCAACATGAGAACGTCTATAGAAGTCATTTTAACCGGAGCTTTCCTCGCCGCGGTTACACCTTTTCAAACTGGCGGACTTCCTGTACAATTATATTTACTAAAAAGAGATGGCATTTCTTACGGAAAAGGCACCCTTATTATTCTTCTCCGTGCTATCTTTTATGTAATAATGATGCTTATAATTTTACCTTTTCTTTTCCCTATTCTTACTAAGCAATATGACTCTACCTCCATCAAAATATTATCAAAATACAGTCTTATCGTTTATCCGATTATTGTTCTAATTATAGCATTCGCATTGATAAAACCAGACATTATTAAGCATTTCTTGTACAAATTGACTTTATTGTTGGGAAAAAGAAAAAGAAAAGTAAAAAAATTAGTCGATAAGATGTTTAAAGAAATTGAAGAAATGAAAGACGGCTTCTGGCATTTTGTAAGAGAAAAAAAATGGCACTCAATATCAAGTTTCTTTTTGACCCTAATAACTTATATTCCCTATTTTTTTATTGCTCCCTTACTCCTTAAAGGAATGGGAATTAACGTATCATTCATAAGAATTGCTTTTCTCCAATTAGTAGTAATATTATTTACTTTCTTTTCTCCGACACCCGGTGCAACCGGTGTATCTGAAGGAGTATTTGCCATCATGTTCCTGGGAATAGTCGGAAAAGGTCTGCTTGGGGTATTTACAATATTATGGAGATTCTTCACATTCCATCTAACCGCTCTTGTTGGAGGGATAATTACTCTAGATGTGTTAAAATTAGGAGGTATGGAAATCGATGAAGAATGAACTTACTAAAGAAAGACTTTTGCAAGGAATAAGATTGTTTCTTTTTCTGTCTATAGCGACTGCCGCGGTAGTATTATTTTTTACTATCAGTGAAGACACAATAGAACAATTGAAAAAAATATCTCCTTTATTCTTAGCACTAACCTTTTTGTCTACAGCCTTGAGGTTTTTCTTTGATATATGGAGACTCCGATATATTATTGAAGCTCTCGGGAAAAAATTATCCTGGAGAGGCGCCTTCCACTTTACAATGGGAGGATTGCCTCTTGGAGCCATTACACCTATGCAAGTTGGAGGAATACCTTTTCAACTCTATGTGTGTAAAAAAGAAAATATATTGGTTCCGGAAGGAAGTGCTGCTATTTTTACAAGAGGACTTCTTTCTGCAATGGTTCTACCTTTGCTCCTTCTGCCTATATACTATTATAGACAATTCTTAACTTCAGGAATAATGAGCGCAATTCTTAAATATTTGACTATATTCTACGGAATAGTAGCTGTAGTTTTCTTTTTCCTGCTAACTCAAACCCCTTGGTTACAACGTAAATTCGGACGCAAAGTGAAAGGCATTGTAATGTTCAAGGAAGTTTTCACCAACGAGTTTATGAAAAGAAAAATAGTTTTTCTTAAAGCGTACATAACTACTTTCCTTTCCTTAACCTTTTATTTTCTCACAGCCCCTTTGCTTATAAGAGGACTCGGCATCGAAGCACCTTTCTTTGAAGTGATGATTCTACAAATTATATTGACATACGCCGTGAATTTCATGCCTACACCCGGAGCAACCGGACTTGCAGAAGGTGGCGCTGTCGCGATTTTCAAACACTTGATGCCAAAATCCGTCTTAGGTGTTTATGTTATGTCATGGAGATTTTTTACAGGTTACTTTGGAATAATCGTTGGAATACTTGCTATTACAGAATTCATAAGGGAAAAATGGAGATAAATAAAAACATTTGAAGTCAGGAGTTAGAAGTTGGCTGTTAGGATCCCCTCCCAACCCAAAAAATTGTTCGTATGGTAAGGGTCTAATGCAAAAAGCAAACAGCGAGAAGCTAATTGCCCTTTAAAACTTGACTTAGCTTAAATCTCTTTTATATTAATAGCATGAGAAAATTGCTGTTACTAATAGATGGCTCATCCCTTGCATATCGTTCGTATTATGCTTTTATTCGAAACCCCTTAAAAACATCCAAAGGCGAACCGACTTCTGCCATTTTTGGTTTTGCCAGAAGTTTAAAAAAACTGTCCGAGGAATTGGACTTAGATTATGCGGCGGTTTGCTTCGACCTCCCGGGTCCAACTTTTAGAGAAGAAAATTTCGCGGACTATAAAGCAAAAAGGAAAGAGACTCCCGAAGACCTTGTAACACAAATTCCGTATATAAACGAGTTATGTAAATCGGCTGGATTTTCTGTAATAAGCAAGGAAGGATACGAAGCAGATGATATAATAGCTACCCTTACCGAAAAAGCGGAAAAAGAAAACATAGATACAATAATATTTACTCTGGACAAAGACTTAATGCAGCTTGTTTCGGACAATGTTAAAGTCCTAAATATGCACAAATCCGGAGTAGAGTTTTACGATAAAAATAAAGTAAAAGATAAATTCGGTATACCTCCCGAAAAAATAAACGATTTTCTTGCTCTCTCGGGAGACCCATCGGATAACATCCCGGGAATTAAAGGTATTGGGAAAAAAACAGCGGCAAAGTTACTGAATAAATTTGACTCTCTCGAAAATATTTTTTCAAATATCGACCGGATCATAAACACCAACATCAAAAATAAGCTTAAAGGTAAAGAAGAAGAAGCAAAACAGTGGAAGAACCTTACTAAGTTAGAAAAAAATGTACCTATTTTAGAAGAATTAAACGATATTAAGTACAAAGGCATAGCCGCCAAAAATTTAAAAGAATTACTTACTCGTTTTGAACTCTATTCGCTTCTGGAAGAATGGTTGAAAAAAGAAAAAAATCCTAAAAATTTCAATATAGTCGATTCAATCGAAGCAAAACAAAACCAACCAATATGCGTATATTATAATAAAGAAAATTTTTTTATCTCAGTAGATGATAAGCTAGAAATTACAGAAAAAAACACTCTAAGATTACGTCTTACCGAATTTGAAAACAACTTACTTATTTTAGAAGATGCGAAAAAATTCGCGCATACAATCGGTTTTTATCCCGGAAACAAAATCTTCGATCTTTCCATTATGCATTATCTTCTTTATCCGAATAGAAGAAACCATTCCATTGGGAGAATACTCTTAGAATTGGGTACAAGTGCTGAAGAAGGAGAATCAATATGCGTTTCAATGAAAAAAGCCTATGAAAAATTACTCGATTATTTAAAAGAGAATGAACTGTTAGCAATTTATAAAGAAATCGAAGAACCTTTGATTTCCATTCTATATAAAATAGAAAAGCAAGGCTTACTTATCGATAAAAAATTGTTAATAGAATTGAAAAAAACCATAGAAAAAACCCTTGGAAAAATCGAAGAAAACATATACAAACTCGCAGAGTGCAAGTTTAACTTACGTTCTCCAAAACAACTGAGCGAAATTCTATTTATCAATTTAGAATTGCCTCCGGTCAAAAAAACTAAAACAGGTTTTTCCACAGATTTTGAAGTACTGAAAACACTTTCAAAAAAACATCCCATAATACCAGAAATAATACATTTCAGAGAATTAGATAAATTGTTATCCGCCTATGTAAATCCTCTAATAAATTGTGTAGACAAAGAAAGCGGAAGAGTTCATAACGAATTTCAACAATCCGTCGCTTCGACCGGAAGACTAACCACAACAGCCCCAAATCTTCAAACCCTACCTATAAGAACGGAAACCGGAAGAAAAATCAGAGAAGCAGTTATTCCTCCAAAATATCATCTTATTCTATCCTGCGATTATTCTCAAATTGAACTACGAATCCTCGCATATATCTCACAGGATGAGAAATTAATAAACGATTTTGAAAATAACCTCGATATACATCTCCAAACGGCCTGCAGAGTTTTTGGAGTTAAGCCGGAAAATGTTATTCCTGGAATGAGAAGGAAGGCAAAAGCGGTTAATTTTGGTATAATATACGGAATAAGCCCTTTTGGACTTTCCAAACAATTGGGTATAAACAACCCTGAAGCAAGTGATATAATAGAAAGATATTACAAAAATCACCCCGGGGTAGAAAAATGGCAAAAGAAAACTATCGACGATGCTATAAACTCAGGATATGTAAAAACTGTCTTCGGCAGGAAACGGCTTATACCTGAACTAAAAACTCTTCGTGAAATAGAATACGGAAAAAGAATCGCTATAAACACACCAATACAGGGTAGTGCCGCGGATATAATTAAAAAAGCAATGATACTTATTAGTAAAAAAATAGAAAAAGAAAGGTTAAAAACACAAATGATTCTTCAAATTCATGATGAACTTCTTTTTGAGGTGCCTTTAAATGAAAAAGAAGAAGTAATTAATATTATAATACCTGCTATGGAAAACGCAGGAAAAACGGTTAATATCCCTTTAAAAGTAGATTATGCGTTCGGTAAAAACTGGAATGAAGCACACTAGATTCCTGGCTTAAAAGACAAATGATAAACAATAATAAAATTGACGATAATGATTTAGCTAAACTACAAAAATGTAAAAATTAAATATTAAAATGGAAAATTACAGGGCAAAATTCAAAAATAAATTAAAAGAACGACAAATAAAAAATTACCAAGGATATGGAAATTTGCATTCTATCATTTTTAAGTTTTTACATTTTCATCTGTCATTTTGCTTTTTAATTTTGAATATTTAATTTCCTATGAACACCAAATCAATATTTAGAGAATATATACCAAAAATGGCAAAACTATATGAGGAGGAATAATAAATGGATGTATTATTATTAATGATTGTGTGCTTGTGCAGTTTTTTTCTCGCTTATAAATTTTACGGTACTTTTATATCAAAGAGAATATTTGAATTAAGTGACAGTAAAGAAACTCCCGCTCACAAGTTTGAAGATGGAATAGATTACGTACCAACAAAAAAAGAAATTATATTTGGGCATCATTTTGCGTCTATCGCGGGCACCGGTCCGATCGTAGGACCTGCAATAGGGATTATATGGGGATGGGTACCAGCAATAATATGGATTGTTTTAGGTACAATTACTATAGGCTCTGTTCATGATTTCGGCTCACTTGTCCTTTCTATAAGAAATGAAGGTAAATCTATTTCGGAAATAACGGGTAAGTATATTAATAAAAGGACACAAAGAGCATTCTTTTCAATTGTTTTTCTTGAACTTTTAATAGTGATAGCTATATTTGGTCTTGTAATGGCAATAATTTTTAGTATGTTTCCGGAATCTGTTTTCCCGATGTGGTTTCAAATACCGATAGCTGTCTGGCTCGGATGGATGATTTACAAAAAAAACGGAAATTTAGTTCTATTTTCGATTATCGCGGTTACTATTATGTATTTAACAATTGTAATAGGAACTTTTATACCACTTCAATTACCCGGAATAGGAATCCTTCCGGCAACCGGTTTATGGACTATAATACTCTTTATCTATGCTTACATAGCATCCATGCTGCCGGTAACAACACTTCTCCAACCAAGAGATTACATAAACTCTCATCAACTCTTTGTCGCTCTATTTTTACTTTTTCTCGGAATAGTTGCCTCTGCCTTTAGAAATCCAAACTTTCACTTAGTGGCTCCGGCAATCAATCTAAATCCTACGGGAGCTCCTCCTTTAGTACCTTTTATTTTTATAACGATTGCCTGCGGAGCAATATCGGGCTTTCATTCACTTGTATCCTCCGGAACCTCAGCCAAACAATTAAACATAGAATCGGATAGTCAAATAATCGGGTACGGCGGCATGGTAATGGAAGGAATTCTCGCGACTCTCGTCCTCATCGCGGTCGCAGCCGGCATAGGAATTGCCTATCAAAACGCAGACGGCAATATATTAACCGGCATTCCCGCGTGGACTGCGCATTATTCTTCCTGGGCCGCGGCAGAGGGTCTCGGCTCAAAAATTTCAGCTTTTGTAATTGGTGCCGCGAATATGATACAATCGAGTGGAATACCTAAAAGTTTCGCGATCGCGCTTATGGGTGTGTTTGTTGTATCTTTTGCCGGAACAACTCTCGATACCGCCACAAGAATTCAAAGATATGTTTTATCTGAACTATTCGTAGAGGTCAAAACTTTTCAAAATCGCCATTTCTCTACAGCTATTGCCGTAATAACAGCCGGACTGCTGGCCTTCGCGACCGGAGCAAGTGGTAAAGGCGCCTTAAAACTCTGGCCTATGTTCGGAGCAACCAACCAAACCCTGGCAGCATTAGCTCTCTTACTTATTACATTATGGCTAAAAAGAAAAGGCGGCATAAAATTCCTTATTTCGGGGATACCGTGTGTTTTTATGGCTTTGATAACAACATGCGCTCTTGTAATAAACCAATTTCGTTTTATTAACAGCAAAGATCTACTTCTATCAACTCTTAATCTAATAATACTATTTCTCAACCTATGGATAATCGTTGAAGGAGTCATTGTATTGGTTTTAAAAAAAGAACGAACTACTAACAAAAATTAGAAAAAAACTTTTTCAATTTAACATAATAAAAAGGCGGGAGTAACTCCCGCCTTTTTTATTCCGTTCAAACGATTTCTTTACTGTAAAAGAATCATCTTTTTTATTGCTATAAATTTATCCTCATCCACCCGCATTCTGTAAAAATACACTGAATTCGGAAGTTTTTTGCCAAATTTGTTATTGCCATTCCATTTAATTTCATGATAACCCGCTTCGACTTCCTTATCTATAAGCGTATTTACTGCTCTACCCATCACATCGAAAAGCAGTATGCAAACATGTGTTTTTTGTGGACATCCATACTTTATTGCAGTCTGCTGATTAAATGGATTCGGATAGTTCTGGCTAACAAAGAAATTTTTTGGTATCTTTTTTTCTTCGATTCCGCTAGCACCGATTACATACAAATGTACGGGAACAAAAACTTCGGATTCATCAGGGTCATTACTACCTACGATAAGATCGGCAAAATAATTGCCGGTAGAAAGACCCGTTGCATCGAAGGTAACTTCGACAAGAACACTATCACCCGCTGGAATAGTATCGGAAGAATAATCGACACCGAGCCAGCAAAATTCATTTTCCGCAAACAAGAACTCATCCCACCAGGCCTCGCATCCCTCAGTAAAATTATAAACATCTACTCGAGAAAACTCGTCCGAATAAACAGCAGTACGGAAAGAGATTCCCGCTTTAATTAATTCTTCATTAACATAGTAATCAAAACTTTTTGATACGAAATCAATATTCTTAAACTCGATATGATACCATGCAAGAGCAGTATAAGCATAGGTCTGATCTCCTCCAATATCATCGTTAATATAAAAATATCCATTCTCTTTGGCAAAAAACCAGATTAAATCTTCACCCTCACAACTCCGTAATACACAGTAGGCGTCCGATGTTCCAGTGGACCCCGACCGTATATAAAAACTAACATAACCGGGCCTGATAGAATCAAATTCCTGATATATCCCGTTATAATGTGAAGAAGGAGAAGAAGACTCATGATAGCTATATATTGTCCCCTTCGCCGCTGTAGTACTGGTAACTCCTTTTACCCCACTTCCCGCTGTCAACCAGCCATCATAATTTCCATCCTCAAAATCGTCTTCGAACATCTTCGGAGAAGCGAATTGCCTCGGTTCTCCGATAGTAAAATCATGAATTTCTCCGGCTATTTCACAAGGTTCCAATCCTGAAGACTTTTTAGCAGCTGTCGAAATTGAATTTCCAGATGTTTTCCTTCCTTCTACGCCTTTTTTTCTTTGCGCCAATTCCATCGACATCGGATATTCCATATCGATTGTAATATTAAAAATTAAATCACTTAAACCGTTATTGAAAATTATTAAAGTATCGGTAGATATCTCATCTATAAACAGACTATCACTTAAGGAATCGGGTGCGACCGAAATATCCGGAGGTTCCAAACATTCTCCCTGCATATAAATTGTTAAAGCCGGATTATCAGGATCATTACTTTCGATGGTTAATAGACCCGTAATAAATCCCATCGAACTCGGAGTAAAAGTAACTAACACTTCCTGGCTTTCTTCTGGAACCAGTACGAAAGTGGTAGTATCGACTGTATAATCTTCATTATCGGAAGAAATATCATCGACAACAAGAGTATCTGTTCCTTCATTGGAAATAATTATAGTATCTGTAGCGTAAAACCCAGGATAAACAACACCATAATCCACAGTATCCTTCGTAACAGTAATATCTGGTGCTCCTGTCACGTGTAAATGAGCAGGCACAAAAACTTCCGATTCATCGGGATCATTACTATTAATTATAATATTCGCATAATAATCACCACCATACAAATCAGCAGCATCAAAGGTTACTTCTATATCTATACTCTCTCCTGATAAAATGGTATCTAACCCAGGGTCAACTGAAAGCCAACGCATGGAAAAGAATGATATTTCGTTTTCTATTAGTTCAACAATATCAAGCTTCCCATCACTATCATCATCAGCGTTAAAGTTCATCGATTGAAAAGCATTGAAAATACAGTTTCTGTCAGCATTAAGCACTATGGCTCCGTTATCAAGGAAACCTTCAAAATAAGCCAGTTGACTCGCGCCTGGAAGAACATCTACAATTTCACCATCTTTATTGTATTGGTTATCCGTCCAATAAAAGTTTTCAATATCATTCGGATTTTTGAAAATTGAATGTCCGGGGGTAACGGCAGAAAAGTTTAAAGGTATCGTAAAATCCGAAACAAAACTAATACCTAAACTTGTAAGCAAAGAGTGAGAAGTGTAATCGTATATAGCCCAGTCTGCGTATATTAAAAGACCACCATTTGACTGATAAGAGTCAAGCAAATCAAGAATTTGTTCAGGAGGTATATTACCATAAGAATTCACAATAACCAGGTCCCAGGGAATTCCGCTCTCTAACTCTATCAAAAATTCATCCCAGTCCGTCACCAGTGTTCTGGAAAAACCAAGATTAGCCAAAGCCGAATCGTAATAAAACGCACCCGGACCTCTTTCCATAACAAGAATATTTTCTAAAACTGTTATTTCAAAATCACTCTCGTAAACTCTTTTAGAAAACTTCGCTTCAAAACCATTAAACGTCCCAGAATTTTCATCCGCCCCTATCTTTTCACTACCTACGAAATCGGTAACCTCAAAACTTACATTCTGAGGTATTACTGTTAGGGTCGTCAAATCCTCCAGGAAAATATCAAAGTTTAGATAACTCTCTCCTGTGTTATAAATTGTTAAAGTATGAGTCGATGCTTCCCCGGTAAATAAACTATCGCTCAAGGAATCGGGTGAAACCGAAATATCCGGGGGTTCCCAACATTCCCCGTGCAAGGCAACTTCTAAAGTCGGTTCATCCATGTCATCGGACGTAATGGTTAGAATCCCTGTAATTAAACCCAGAGAGCTGGGAGTTAAGGTAACAGCTATCTTTTCGTTTTCCTCGGGATTTAAGGTAAAATTAGTCTTATCGACAGTATAATCAGAATTATCTGATGTGATATCACTAACTGTAAGCAAATCGGTACCGACATTCGAGATAATTAACGTATCGGTCTCGGAATAACCCGCAAAAACAATATCATAATCTATAGTATCCTCTGAAATAGCTATATCGGGTGCACCTGTAACTTGTAAATACGCGGGAACCGTAACTTTTGATTCATCAGGATCATTGCTGGTAACAATTACATCCGCAAAGTAATCTCCACCATATAAACCAGTTGCATCGAAGTAAAATCCTACAAGCGCACTATCACCTGACGGAATAGTACCTGAAGTATAATCGAAATCGATCCAAACAAATTCTTCTTCAGAAATCAGAATCTCATCCCACCAGGCTTCTGACCCCTCAGTAAAATTATAAACATCAACCCGAGAAATCTCTTCCACATACGGTGCATTTCGGAAAGGAATTCCCGCCTTAATCAATTCCTCATCAACATAGTAATCAAAAGTTTTAGTTGTAAAATCAATATTCTTAAACTCTATATGATACCATGTCAGAGCAGTATAAACATAGGTCTGATCTCCTCCTATATCATCGTTAATATAAAGATATCCGCTTTGACTGGCAAAAAACCATATTAAATCCTCACCCACGCTATTTCTCAACACACAGTACGCGTCAGATGTTGTAGTAGATCCCGAACGTATATAAAAACTAACATAACCAGGTTGAATAAAATCAAATTCCTGATATATTCCGTTAAAATGTGAAGAAGGAGAAGAAGATTCATGATAACTATATATTCCCTTAGCCGCTGTAGAACTGGTAACTTCTTTTACACCACTTCCCGCTTCTAACCAACCATCATAATCACCATCCTCAAAACCATCTTCAAACATCTTCGGAGAAGCCGATTCCCTTGGCTCTTCGATAGTGAAATTATAGATCTCTCCGGGTGTTTCACAAGGTTTCAATACTGAAGACGTTTCAGGAGTTGAAAAAATTAAATTCTCAGTTTGTTCTATTCTTTCTTGGCCTTTGTTTCTTTGTTCTAACAACACCGGTTCCTTCATATCGATTGTAACATCAAATTTAAGGTCACTCTCTCCCGTATTGTAAATTGTCAAATTATGATGGGATATCTCACCTGTATACAAATTATCACTCAATGAATCGGGTGAAACCGAAATATCCGGGGGGTCCAGTCCCTCACCATGCAGGAAAACTATTAAGATAGGTTCGTCTAAATCATTACACTCCAATGTAAGATTCCCCGTAGATATAACTTCAGCAGCCGGAGAAAATATAACTCCAACCGTTTGACTTTCACCCGGAGGTACATTGAAATCAGTAATATCAACGGAATAATCAACATTATTAGATGTAATATTACTGATGCTCAAAGTATCTGTACCAATGTTATTTACCAGAAGTCCCAATGTGTCGGGATAGCCTATAAATACAGTATCGAAATCTAAAGTATCTGGGATAAGTGATATATCAGGTGTTGATATCGGTACGGAAAAGTAACTATTCCAGGTATTATCGTTTATATCACTTGTAATAAGCTCAAAATTAATAGAATGATTTACCGGACATTCCGATAAGACATCAAAGTTAAAATCTTCTAAACTAATAGCGAGTAAACCGGCTAATATATCTCCGAAGTCCTCTAGGGAATCGGTTAAAGTAACATAAGGGTCTTCCGTGCGAACGGTTCCTGTAACACCAATCGCGTCCTCAAGCCCTACATTGTGCATAGTTAAAGGCAAACCAATACTTTCACCGGGATCGACATTACCATCGTTATTACCCGAACCATCCATCACTGTATATTGTTCAAATACAACCCACGCGCTCGAAGGAGAAATAACATCTACATCTTCTTCATAGGGAATGTAATTGTTTTTAGTAATTGTACAGTACATAATCCCAAGGGTATTGAGTCCCGGAGAAAGGGTTAAATTAATATTCCCAAACGCATCGGTGTATCCCCTCGCGTACACTTCTCCTTCTTTATATAAACAAACAAAAGCTCCTTCTACCCCCGAAATACCATCTGTAACACTAACGCTAAAACTGCTTACTCCAATAGGTATTACCGGATCATGAGTGACTGTCAATTCTTCGGGAATATCTGTCCAGAGAGGCATTTCAGGGTCTCCGAATAGATTTAATCCATAAATACACCATGCCCAAACACCACCCCAGCTTACCTCCGAAACGTACCCATCCTTTGAAAAAGCGTGGGCAACACCAATATGATCATGGTAATTATAATCCTCCTTAAATATTTCATGATAAAAACAAGTATCTATATGCTCAGAAGGACCCATGGACGGAGGACTTCCCCAACCGTATCTTGAATTCATTATAGAATAACTACCTCCCGTTGAAGGAGTCAAATAATGCTCCGCAAAACAATCACCGTAAGAGACATAATCGATAGCACCGCACATACAACCTATAGAATTGTGAATACCGAGCAAACTGTCATTATCCAGCGCATCAAGATCATCGGAATCGAAATACGCGTCGGCATAATAAGTATAAATACCATTCTCATTCCCATGTCCAATAAGATGAGCAAAACCAAAACCTGAACGAACCGAATCCACAAAAGCCGCCTCGGTTAACTCTCCGTCTCTTTCGTACATTCTCGAAACCTGCCAATCTCCGGGCACTATATCGGCAATCGCTTCCTGTGAAAGTTGTTCATCATAAGAACTCCATAGAATAGCCGCGGGAAGTAATATCTTTTTTTGATAACCGGAAGGAGGACTTTTTTCGTATGTAAGAACCTTATTCACAAAAATCTCTACCTGGCTGACAGTTCGAACGGGGGCTCTTCCCACAAACACATCCGAATACAAATCGACCTCATCGGTAGATTCCCCGTATATATTATCTCCATCCGCGTTCCAGTCACCATCGAGGTCTGAGAAATAAAGGTCTGAAGGAATGGTATCCTCATCGTTATAATATCCTACGTATGAAGTTTTATACCAGACATTTCTTCTTGGAACTATTTCCTGACCCCATTCATAGTCACACTGACCTCCGAGAAGGACCCAGATGGTTCCCCACGTGGAATTCGCGTCCTTAAGAAAATTCCTTACTCTCTCCGCGTTATCCGCGCCTGTGTAATTCGCGTAAATATAATCAAGAGTTACTACTTTCGCGGGAACACCTTTCTTTGTTTTCCAATCCGCGAGTTCCTGAAAAGCCGTCGCGAAAGAATCTACCGTTATTATCACATATTCGACGCTATCTTCGGGTAATGCTAAACTTGCGCTTAATCCGATAGAAGGTTCGGAAATTCCAATATCTTCCGGATTAAGAATTAGATTTTTAACTCTTTCTTTGAATATTTTGTTTTGTTTCTCGGTTTTTGTCCTTAATGAACGTAAATTCTCTTCATAATTAACTCTAAACTTTATATGAGAATAAAAAATTAATTTCTTTTCGGACGGTATATATTGCACAGGATAAACAAGTAAACTTGCTAGTTTGTAACCACCCATCGATCCTGTATTTGGATTTTCAATGATTTTTTCGGGATAAAGAGTAGTTTTAGCGTAAGCATCCGCATCTGGCTCTACAAAAGGAAAACTCTTATCTTTTAAAAACGGCTGAGGATGTTGTGTAGGATAAATGTCATATTCACCGGTTATTTCCTCTTTATCTACCGAAACGATTTCCACATTAGTAACTTCCGCATCATGAGGAATTAAAAGAGAAAGAGATGCTCTCGGAAGTAAGGGTGAACCTAAATCCATAGTTGTCGAACCACAACCTTCGAGTTTTACTACATCGTATCCTCCGATTTTAGAAAAGGTAATATCGCTCCTGTTAAAGGTTATTTCTTTTTCTAAAACTCCCGCGAACGCTGTAAAGGCGGAGAAAAAAACAAATATATAAAAAGCACTAAAAAACGCCCTCTTGATATTCACAAAAACCTCCTTACAAACATCAATTTCTATATCAAATTATTCAACTTATCCTTTTTAAAAAAGGATAAGTTGAAAAAATATGTCTATTTAATATAATAAAAATATAATAAAAATCAAGATTCTAATACCCCTCTCAACCCCTAATTATTCTCACACAAAGACACAAAGTACACAAAGAAGTGAAAGGGTGTATAAGGGAGATGTGTAAATGGGTAAAAAACAGTCAACCCATCCACCCATATACTCATTGACTCATTTACTTAAATCTAACCACAGAGGACACAGAGAAATAAAGAACTCACTGAGCTCACAGAGAAAAAAATATATTTTGTTGTTTAAAACCCATCCCCTCTCCAACTTATTCTCACACAGAGACACAGAGAAAACAACAAAAAATTATATTATGGTTGCTTACACCCCACTCCACCAAAATAAGAGTAACAACAAATCACACAAATAGCACGAATAAAATTTTTGTTTTAACTAAAACCTAAAACCAAAGACCTAAGACCTATTTTTCACATGTAAAAATTGTAGTTGTTATATTTTTTTGTTTTTTTGCCGCCAGCCGTAAGCTGAAAGCTGTGGGCTGTTAATTTTACCAATTCACCAATCGACTATTTGACTTAGATTCGTAGAATCTATATTATTAACCTGCCTTACATTCACGATAAAGCCGAACAATTTCATCTATTTCAAGAGTTTCAGCTCTTCTCTGTAGATCGAGAGAAACTTCTCTGATATCATAATCAAAGAGATTATTCCTAAGTATCTTTCTTCTAAAACGAAAAATATTCCTTAAAAATTCCTCGAAATTTTTATCAACTTCAATTATTGGTTTTTCTTTCAAAACCCCTTTTATAACAGTTGAAATTACTTCGGGTTTAGGAAAAAAAGCTTCGGGTTTAATGTCAAATTCGCATTTAATATCGTATAAAATATTAAACAATACAGAAAGTGAAGAATACGCTTTTGTTGAAGGTTTTGCCGTAAATCTTTCGGCGACTTCTCTCTGGAGCACAAAAACCCATTCTTTTATTTTATTTCTATTATCTTTAATCTTGTTCAATATCGGGACAGAAACCGAAAAAGGCAGCGCGCCCACCGCAACTTCCGGAAAGGAAGAATCTATTCCGACTTTAAGAAAATCTCCGCAGATAACGTTCACACCAAT
>Ga0307420_1000591_pt1 | contig 16724 bp, 15 predicted proteins | sample SalMarWE160240MG_2_FD_202167 | JGI IMG/M metagenome (GOLD analysis project Ga0307420, IMG submission 202167) | Salt marsh sediment microbial communities from the Plum Island Ecosystem LTER, Massachusetts, United States - WE1602-40 | ecosystem: Environmental > Aquatic > Marine > Intertidal zone >... | reverse complement strand
CTTTATCAGCAAAGGAAATCAGAAAAACTTGATGCCTTTTAGATAGTATCTTTAAAATTTGATACGTTTTTATCTTTCCCCCCGTGTCAGGTGGATAAGGTAAAAATTGGCTAATGAAAAGTATTTTCATCTTAATGAATTTTTTAATAAATTCCCTAAAATTGTTTGATAAGCCTCACATGGCGTCCAACAGCCTGGACATTTTTTATCTTTTATTTCTTCCTTCAATTTGTAAAGCTTATCTGATTGATAAATATTTCTTAAATCATAATTAACATTCTTCAGATTAGTAATTTTCCTTTCCCACATACTACATGGATAAATATCACCCAAAGGATCGATAAACAAAGATGTTCTTAAAGACTGACAAAATAGGGGTGATTTTTTTGTTTTAAGATAATCCGGAATCAATCTTTGGTATCTTGATTCTAAAAAATTAACACCGGATATCGTCTTTCCTTTTTTGGCATTAAAGGCTTTTAATGCAAAGATGATTTTTTTGTTAAGTTTTAAATCTATTTCTAAATTATTATAGTAAAAAGATTGATGAGCTATATTAAAATGTAAACCATCCCTTCTAAAATCTCTAATTTCTCTTTTTATTTCCTGATAAGTCTTCTCAATCAATCCATAATTAAAGCCCGATAAAGTCATGCCAAAATAAACTTCAAAATTTTTCTGCTTCAATTTCTTTAACCGTTTATAGGTTTCTATCGCTTTTTGCCAGCCACCATTAACTCCTCTTGATTTATCATGAAAGACTTTCGGGCCATCTATAGCAATCGAAATAATAAAACGATGAGGTTTAAAATTTAAAATCTCTTTAACCTTCCCCTCTATCTTTTTCGGTAAGAAGCCATTAGTGGGAATATGGAGTAAATACAAGTACGGACAGTTATCTATTATTGAACCACAGATTTCAACTACGTCCTTTTTTAAAAAGGGTTCTCCTCCAGTCAGATCCACCCAATTAAAATAATCATTTTTTTGGAAAAATTCTTTAATCTCTTTGAGAACCATCTCTTTCCTCGGCTTAAGTTTCCAAATATGGCAAAGGCTGCACTTAGAATTACAATTATAAGTTATTGCTAAGGTTAATTTATAAGGAAGACTAAGTTTCTCAAAATTGGAAAGAAAAACTTTACCAGCTAAGTTAATCTCTTTAAACATTAGATTTGTTTTTGTTTATGATAAATCTTAACCCAATCTATCTCTTTAACCAAACCAAATCCTTTGTTCTCCACACAATCTAAATCTATTTCTTCTTCAGTAGTAGGAGACTCCATTGATGGCAAAATAAGTAAAAAATCTCCTCTAATCTCATCTAAATGGTGACAGCCATAATAATCAATGACATCAAAATTATCTTTTACATAACCAAAAATATGATTTTCAAAAGGCGAATTCAATGGCCATCTGGTTAAAACTAAAACATCAGGGAATTCCTTTTGGGTAAAATCGGTTACTTTCTTAATTGTTTTAATTATTTTCAAATAAGTCATATTTCTTTCCCCAGTCCACTTAGGAACTTCATTATCAAAGAAAAAACTATAGATTGGAATTGTCAGAAAAATTAGACAGATAGTAAACAAAACCAAAGACTTTAACCATCCTTTAGTCAAGCTCTTTTCTAATATCCAAGCGAAAGATAAAAATAAACCTGGAAAGGTAAATAAAAGATAACGTGGTAAAAAAGCGCCAAAATAAAAAACAAAAGGAAAAATCAAAGATAAACTAAAAAGATAAAAAAACCATTTATTAAAGATTTTTTTTCTTAAGCTCCTTATTCCGGTCGAAAATAACAAAGCAAATGAGATGAAGCTAAAAATAAACCAAAGGGATTGTTCGCGGAAACTTACTAAGGAAAAGGTGTTAAAAGAATAGCGTTCGTAAGGACGACTAAAAAGGGTGAAGTAAGAAAGATTATAAGGCCAAAGATACCAACCCATAAAATATTTATTCAAACATAGCCAAATGACAAAAACTGATAAAGGGGAAAGAAGCAACAAGCTTTTTTTAATAAGTTTTTTAAAAGAATTCCTTTTAAAACCTTTAAAATTAATAAAAAAATCAAAGCCGGCGATGGAAATAATAATTAAAACAGCTGGTTCCTTAGTTAAAACCAAAAGACTGCCGAAAAGGAAATAGAGCCAGAATCTTTTTTTAAGGTAAAAGTAAAGCGCTGCTAAAAACAAAGCGGTCATTAATACGGCACTATGGAAAAGATTACTCTGGGTAAAAAACAAAGGGTTAAAAAATAATAAAAGCGAAGCCCAAAAACCTATTTTAGGGGTAAAAATTTCCTTGCCTAATTTATAAACCAAAAAAATACTTAAAGAAGAAGACAAGGCAACTATTAACCTCCCCACCCATCTGGAAACACCAAAAATTTTGTAAAAAACGGCTGTTAGTTCAAAGAGTAAAGGTGGTTTGTAAGACCAAAACTCAACAAAAGGGTTGAAATGATTATTAAAAACCTTCCAAGTTCCCCAGAAATAAGCGATTTCATCCCAATGAGCTGGAAAATCAAAAAAAGGAATCCTAATAAGGAAATTAATAATGGCAATGCCAATGATAACTAAAATATATTTTTTCATTCTTAATCCTTAACTTATTATTAATTTAAATAATACTTCTTAGCAAAGACCAAACATATCGTGGTCCCATGGTCAAAAGATTGATATGAGATTGACCAAAATTTCGGGCGTATTCATGACTGGGAATCTCTGCCACCCGATAACCTTTTTTCAGGGCTTTAATAATCATTTCCTGCTCAATGGTGGTGATATTCTCTTTTAAATCTAAACTCTGGGCAACTTTTCTTTTAATGGCCCGGAAACCATTTTGAGAATCAGTCAATTGAACCCTAAAACGTAAATTAATAATTAAGGTGATAATACTACTCCCAATTAATCTTAGCATTTTCCCAAAATCACCATGAAGTTCATCACTCCCTCCCCTGCCTCTTGAAGCAATGACCAAATCAGCTTTATCTCGCTGGATTGGCTCTATTAACTTGGGAATGTCTCGGCTTTGATGACTACCATCAGCATCAATAAAAACAATAATTTCGCCCTTAGCCTTTTTGATAGCTTTCTTGATTCCATCTCCTTTTCCTCTCCCACTATCCAGAAAAACTAAACAACCCAGTTTTCTGGCAATCTTCCGACTTTCATCTTGAGAATGACCATCAATAACTAAAAGTTCGTCGGCATATTTCTTTACCTTTTTAATAACTCCGGCCAAAGTCAAGGCTTCATTTTTACAGCAAATAACCACTGAGGTCTTCATGAAAAAACTCTCCTTAAAAAAACTTTCAATAACTGACCTAGTTCTTCTTTCTTGTTGCAAGGTAAAATACGACAAGAACGTTGACAATGGCGAATTACTTTTCTCAAATTTTCCGCCTCTGGTGAATACCAAATATCTTTTGGTCTCTGTTTCAAAAGATCCCCGACTGGCTTCATGCCGAAACATAATTTAACTTTACCGTATTCATCAATGGAAAAATTCCTTACGCCGGTAAAACAAAACTTATATTTTTTAGCGATTTCAAAAGGATTTTGGTAATAATCCTTAAGATCATTAAGTTCTTTAATGGTATTTTTAATCGGGTAACCTTTCTTTTTTAGACTGATTAAATTATCAATAGCTAGAAAAAGTTTTTTCTTATCCTTTGGCCAAAGTTTGTCTTTTTTAAACCACCGAGAATTATATTTTTTATCGCCAAACAAATATTTTGATTCCAAAGCTTGAAAACGAATAGCCTCAATCTTTTCTTTCTTCGTCAGTTTAACTAAATCCACCAATTCACCTAAATTCTGTTTCATGATCACCGTATTAAAATAAATAAAGGGCAGTTTTCCCTGTCCTCTTGCCTTTTTAAGATTTTCCAAAGCGGCCATTATTTTTTTAAATGAACCCCCTTTTCTACGCAAAGAATCATGAGTTGTAGCCTGAGCGCCATCAAGTGAAATATTAACCAAGTCAAGCCCACTATCAATGATTTCCTTAGCCAAATTTCTACCAATTAACCAAGCGTTGGTGGTTAAAATGATATAAATTCCCTTTTCCGAGGCAAATTTAATAATTTCTAAAATGTCTTTTCTTAAAAAGGGCTCGGCACCAGTAAAAGTCAATCTGAAAGGACCTAACCAATCTCCTAAATCATCAAGAATCTTCTTGATTTGATTCGTTTTTAAATATTCCTGAGGCTTAGTTGGAACTTTCCAAAGATCACACTGCTGGCATCGGAAATTACAAACCGTACCGACGCTTAAACCGATATATGAGGGTGGTGGAGTAATCTTGGGAAAGTAGATGGCTAAAGAACTTAACAAATAATTTTTGCCGTAAATCAAAGCATAGTTAAGGATATGGAAAAAATTCTTCATAAGTTTAACTTTAATTTTATCAGGCGGTAAAAAAACTCTGGCAGGCCAAGCAAATATCGTCGCCAAAGACGCCGTGGTTCGGTTATCAGTCGAAAAAACCACTCAAAGCCCAAATCACCCAACCACCTGGGGCAGGAGGGTTTGTTTTTCGAGACAAAATCAAAAAGGCCGCCGACACACCAACCAACCTTAATCTTTAATTTTCCTAAATTTCTTTCAAACCACTCCTCTTGCTTAGGTGAACCCATACCAATAATTAAAAAATCAGGTTTCAAGCGATTAATCTTAGTAATAATCTGAGCTCCTTCTTTCTTAGAGAAAAATCCGTTTTGATAACCACTGATTTTTATTTGAGGGAATTTTTCTCTTAAAAGTCCGATCATTCTTTTGAGTACTTCTTCCTTCCCTCCTAAAAAGAAGATTGATAATTTTTCTTTTTCAACGGCACAACAAAAATCCTCAAAAAAATCTTTAGCCGTTAATCTCCCGGGCAGTCGAGAACCTAAAAAACGAGCTGCTAAAACTACTCCCCAACCATCAGCATAAAGCAAGTCAGTTGATTTTAATATCTGGTGGTAATTTTTATCTTTAAAAATCAAATTAAAATTAGAAGCATTAAGAAAAGTGACAAAAGAAGGCTGTCTTTTTTTCTCTTTAGCTAACTTTATCAGCCTTGGAACAATCTCTTGTAAAGAGACTTTATCAATTGGTAAATCTTTAAGATAGAAACGAGACATAGATACTAGGTAAATAATAGATATTAATGGCTAACTCTTTGATAAACTTTTTCTAAAACCAATCTTGTTTTTTCTTCATTATAGCGATTCTTGATAAATTCAAGGCCTGCTCTTGATAACTCTTCAGCTAATTTTTTGTTTTTTAAGATGTCAATTATTGTCTTGGCGAATTTTTCCGGCTCATCGGCTAAAATCAATCCCCCTTCGTCCTTATTAACTATTCCCTCGGCTCCTTTTTTCGTCGAAACCACTGGTAAACCAAAGGAAAGGGCGTCAAGAATTTTGATTCTCACCCCAGAACCAGCCCTGATGGGAACAATAAAAACACCAGCTTGGCTAAGAAAAGGCTTTATCTCTGGAAGATAGCCTTTGACCTGAACAGAACTATCTTCTTCTCCAATCCTAGCGATTTCTTTTGGCGGGTGGGCACCGATAATCACCAACTTAACTTTAGGAATTTCTTTCTTAACCAAAGGGTAAACCTTTTCATAAAACCAAAGTAAACCATCTTTGTTGGGCCACCAAGCTAACCCCCCCACAAAGAGAATTAAAGAAGTTCTTTTTTGAGAAGAAAATAGATTTCTTATTTCAAATGAGGTCGGTAAGAAAAAAACTTTTTCTTTTTTGGCTCCCAATCTGACCAACTTTTTCTTATCCTCCTTACTGATAGCAAAAATATAGTCAAATTTGGGAATGATTCTTTTCTCGTAAAGAATCGCTTTTAAAGCTTCTAAAAAGGAAAAGATTTTAAATTTATTCCAGCTTTCTTTCTTGAATATCCCCCAGTTAATTTCCGATTCAATATTATGCTCTTCCAAAAACCAAAGGCCCTCTTTCTTTTTCGGCAGATAAGAAGCCATAGCCAAATGATCAATATGAAGAGCCTCAAATTTCTCTTTTTTAATTAATCTCTCTACTAAATCTTTCATTTCCCGATGATAATGACGGAAAACAATAAAAGGTAGTGGCGAAAAAAGACTTCTAAAGATAAAGGTTTTAATATCTTTAAATTCAGCTGTGGGGTAAGGAGAAACGATAACCTCTACTCTCTGGCAAATTTTTTCCAATGGCTTTTTAGCTGTTGTCTTTTTTGAATTTGAGCAAAAACAAACTAAAAAAACCTTGTACTTCTTAGCCAAAAGCTTGATGGTCTTAAAAGTCTTTATTTGTCCCCCGCTTTTCGGAGGAAATGGCAACCGTGGGGTTAAAAAGAGAATCTTCATTGATAATTCCCACCTTTATCTTCCTTACTGATTCTTAAAAACTTTTTCATTTTAACGACGGCAGAATTTAAAAGCAAACTAAGGGCATTCTTTCTATCTAGAAGAGTATTACAAAGTAAAATCTTACATCCCCTTTTACAATCAGCAATCCTTAATCTCTGTTCTTGAGCTTTCTTTCCCCTCCAAATGACAGAGGGTTTTTCTTTCAAAATATTACCCACTGAAGGGAAACTGAAACAAAGTCTCACTTCACCAGAGATATCAATATTAAAATTATTAACCCCGATCAAACAAGGAAACTTTTCCCCAAATTTAAGAGGACTAGCAAAATAAAGCTGATAATGCTGGAGATCACTCTCTGTATTGCCAATTGGATAACCTTCTTTTTTCATCTGTCTCAGTCGCTCAATAACTTCCCTTAATTTCTTAACTCTACCAGGCCAAAGATTACTTGACTTAAACCAAAGCGGTTCATACCTATCACCAAAATTCTGCCAAAGAGCCTGGAAGAAAATGGCATCCAAACCTTCATTTTTTACCCAATGAATTAAATTCTCCAATTCATCTAGGTTTTGCTTCATGATAATCGTTGTCACTGACAAAAATGGTTTTTTTCCTTGACGAAGACTATTTAACAATCTTAAGGCTTTCACCGCTCGCTTAAAGGCCCTCTGGGTTCCTTTAAGCTGGTTATGTACATTTGGCCTCAAGCTATCCAAAGAAATGCTTAGACTATTCAAGCCACTTTTAATTATTCCCTGAGCTTGTTTCTTATTAATTAAAAAGCCGTTAGAATTGGTATGGACCAAAATGCCCTGTCTGGAGGCAAATTCTATCAGAGAGAGAACTTCTCTGTTTAGGAAAGGTTCCCCGCCAGTTAAGTTAAGTTGAAAAGTTCCCAACCACTTCTTAAGATCAATTATCACTCCTTTCATCTCCTCCAGAGTCATTCGTTTTGAGTTTCCTTTCTTTTTCCAAATATGGCAATGCTGACAACGAAAGAAACAGCTATCTTCTACTTCCAGTGAAACAAAGGTAGGTTTAATCGGGACTACTCTTCTTCCGTAAAACGAAGGAGCTAGAAATGATTTTCCTATCCTTGAAAGCTCATATAAAAGCAGTCTTTTATTTATCGGTCTTCTTTTCATAAACTCGCCAAAATTCCTAAAAACAAAAAGAAAAATTCTAAGTTGATTCCCATGCCAGTGTAAATTAAAACGGCTACCAAGTAAGCTATCACCCCGCCTAAACATCCCCAGAGTACCCCCTGTAATTCTTTGTTCTTTATTTCTGAAATCAAACTTCTCTTTAAAATCAAAATCAAAAAAATCATAAAAAATGATAAAGCTGGTAAACCTAACTCTGAAGTTAAAAGCAGATAAAGGTTGTGTACCGGGTAAAGAAAATGTGAAGCCACGCCGGTATAATTATTGGCCACCATCACCGTCTGGAAATTACCCGGGCCCACTCCCAACAAAGGGTTTTGCTTAATCATCTCCCATGATTCCTGAATCAATTCTATCCTTGCCGTACCAGAACTATATCTACCCCATAAAGAATATTGTAAACTCAAAACTCTCTGAATAAGAATCGGTGAGAAAAGTAAGAAGACAACGATCATGGTTATAAAAAGAAATTTGTACCCCCAAGAAAAAATTCTTTTTTTAACCAAAAAAAGGGCAAAAGCAAGCGTTATTAGTAAAAAAACCAAAAAAGCCCCACGGCTAAAAGTCGAGATTAGCCCCAAAAAACTTATCGTTAAGGCAATTGACAAGATCAGTTTGTTTCTAATCAAGGGATATTTATAGATTATCTGGCTCAGAATTAAAGGAATCACCATCAACCAAAAAACGGCCATAGTGTTAGGATCAGTAAAAGTTCCGGAAGCGCGAAAACGAAAAACACTCTCGGTAGCCGTTAGACCGTAGGGGGATGTCAAAAGGCTCTCTTCAATTATCCGGCCTAAGGGATGTCCTAATAAAAGTTGGGAGAGAGCCAGAAAACCTTCAAAAATTATCAAAATTAAAAGAATGTAAATAGTTAAAGAAAGATTTTTTTTGTTAATCAAGAAATATCTGGCTAAAAAATAGAAAATTACCCCTTGTAAAATATTAAAATAATTAATCATCCCCAGAGATTGATTAAAAGAAAAAGCAAAGGAGATTAAAGCCAGAAGCAGAAAAAGGAAAAGGAAAAAATCTTGTCTCCTAAAACTTATTCTTTGATGACGAAAAATCAAAGTTAAGGAAAGGAAAACAGAAATCAGAAACTTAGCTGACAAGGCAAAGTGAAAAAAAGGTGCTTCTCTACCTAGAGATAAAAAATTAAAACTTAAAGGAACCTCTACTTGCCAATTTCTTAACCCCCAGCCAAAAGGGAAAATGGCCACCAGCGTCAACCAAGCCGCTTGCCGCCAATCTTCCAAAAGCCAAAAAAGATAAAACCAAAAGAGAATGATGGGAATAAAAAAAGTTCTGTTATCAAAACTGAAAAAAAGAATCAGGTAAAGAATTAATTGACCGATGATGGCCTTGAAAGCTAATCTACTTATTCCTTCAGTTATTCTATAGCCAAATAACTTCATTATCCCTATTATATAATAAGCTAACTAATGAAGCTAATGAAAAAAATGGGGCTTGGAGCTTTAATAAATATGGATTTTTAATGTTTGTTAATAAAGCTGATGGCCGCTAATATCAAAAATCTTTTTTATTGAGAGCCACTCGAGATCAACGCCAGGGAAATGTAGGAAAAGATTCTCCCCTATTTTAACTTTTTGGTCCTCTCTAAAATAAAAATTTTCACCTTGCTTTTTGACTAAGATTTGGGCTTTGATACTGACATCTCTTTTCAGCGGATTTTTCCTTACGAAAACCTGCCCATCGTCAGTCGTCACCACCATATCAGCCAAAGATATTTGTTTATCTAAAATCTTAGTAACCACATTCCCCATACCATCTTTCATTTCACCGCCAATAGGAATCGCCTCGGCATTCCAGGGAAAAGTATTTAACCAAATACCCTCAATTATTAATTCCAAATTCTCTTCTTCCCGAACGCCTTCTAAATTTAAAATTAAAGCGGAAAAATAAGTATTTTTAAGGTGGAACTCGATTGGAGCTCCAATCTCTAAAGGTTGATTCTTAAATTTTAATTTCCCTGTCCGAACATTCTTATCAACCTGTAGATTTAAAGTCAAATAGAAATCTTTTCTTGTCGTCGCCTCTGTTTCATTCTCGGGACTTAATTCATAAGTCTTGATATCTAAAACTTCTGCTATCTTTTTCCCCTGTGAATTAAACTCACTGTCACCGATGTCAATCGATTCACCCAACCAAAAAGGTGGTGAAGCAGAGTAACTCTGCCATAGATAAGAAGGGGCAATCTTAACTTCAACCTTAAGCCATTCTTTTCTACTCCTTGTCTGGACTAAAACAAAAACTAAAACCAGAACTACCAAAAAACCAATAATAACTTCAAAAACACCGATTTTTTTAAAAAGTCTTTTTGGCTTAAAAAAATTCATTTCTCTTTATGTTAAAATATGAGATATCAATTACAATTATATCAATATACTAAACATCTTAAATAAAAATGCTTAAAAAGGCAAGTAATTTTAAACATTTTTGGGAACTGCTCTTTGTTTTTACTCAAAAAGAAATCAAGGCGAGATATAAAAACGCTGTTCTAGGATTCCTTTGGCTCTTTATCAATCCACTCCTTCAAATGGTTATTATCGGTTTTGTTTTTTCCTTAATCTTTCGTTTTGGGATTAAGAATTATTACCTCTTTTTATTCACTGGTCTTTTGCCATGGAACTTTTTTTCCTTAAGCTTAAACAAAACTACAACTTCACTTGTCTTTGAGCGGAATTTAATACAAAAATCCTCCTTGAGAAGAGAAGTTCTTGTCCTCTCAATCATTTTTTCTAACTTATTCCATCTAACAATTGCCTATGCCCTCTTTTTTATCTTTCTCTTTTTCATTGGTCAACATCAAATTTTCAACCTTCTGAATTTTGCTCTGTTTTTAGGTAATCTCTTTTTTCTTCTTCTTTTTACCATTGGCACTTCAATGATTACCTCTAGTCTTAATGTCTTTTGGCGTGACATCGCTTTTTTTACCCAAGCCCTACTATTAATCTGGTTCTACGCAACGCCAGTTCTTTATCCTCTTTCCTTCATTCCTCAACAGTATAGTTCCTTTTTCTACCTTAATCCTTTATCGGGAATTTTTACTTCCCTCCAAAGGGCAATCGTCGGTGATGGAAGTTTCCCCCTTCCTATCCTTTTCATTCAGTTTTTATTCATCACTCTCGTTTTTATTTTTGGCCTTTGTTTATTTAGAAACAGAAATAAATACTTTGCCGATTGGTTGTGAAGATATAAATACACAAAGATGAATAACAATATTGCCATCAAACTCACTAACATCAGTAAAAAATATGTCCTTCGCCACGAAAAACCCACCCTGGTGGAGAATATTTTTCGTTTCAGGAAAAAGGAAGAAATTTGGGCCTTAAAAGATATCAATCTGGGAATCAAAAAGGGTGAGAAATTCGGCATCGTTGGTGATAATGGCTCAGGGAAAACAACCTTATTAAAAATTATAAGCGGGATTACTGTCCCTACGGAAGGAAGAGTTGAAATTACCGGTCGGGTGGCAGCTCTGATTAATCTTGAGGCAGGTTTCCACCCTGAATTAACTGGTGAAGAAAATATCTTTTTAAACGGAATGCTCTTGGGAATGAGTAAAAAAGAAATAAAAAACAAATTTAAAAAAATTATCAGGTTCTCTGGCTTAGAAAATTTTATTGATACCCCATTCTATACGTACTCAAGTGGGATGGCCCTTCGGCTTGGGTTTTCAATTGCTGTTCATTCCGATCCAGATATTCTCCTCATTGATGAAATCTTAGCTGTTGGTGATCAAGAGTTTCAACAAAAAAGTTTCCAAAAAATGCAAGATTTTTTCAAAAAAGGAAAAACAATCATTTTTATTTCTCACTATCTACCAACAGTGGTTAAACTCTGCCCTAAAACTGCTTGGTTGGAAGAAGGAAAACTAAAATCTCTCGACGTCAGTAAAAAGGTTATCTCTCAGTACCTCAAATCCTAAAATATTTTTATAAGCCTTCGGGTTCTATATATTAACAAAAAGAGCCAAATCTTCATTTCTGGAGTTCTTTTTTGTTAGGAACATAGATTAGGTGAAGACCATAATTAAGAATTGTGAGAAGGTCATATTTACTTTTACAAAAACTTCGGAAGAAACCTGAGTTAAAATCCAAGATTACTCCCCAAAGACTCTCCTTCATTCGTTCCCAGTAGCTATGATGTTTACTGTGAAACTGTCGCGATAAGCTTTCATCCATAATATAATTTTCCAGACCACATAAAAAATATCTTTTTGCCAGATATTTACTAGAGAAACGACTAGTGTCAACAAAGTTGGTAACACCTATTGAAGGAGTATACCAAACCTCCTTCATTTGTAAGATAAAGCGATAACAAAGTTCATAATCTTCTGCATAGATGATAATATTATCAGCAATAGCCCGCCCAAGAAATTCATTGAAATAAACATTCCCATCATTTTTATGAATCCTTTTAAGACTCATATTCCCGGAAAATAAAAGTTCTCCGGGTTTTAATTGTCGGTCACGAGGGCCTAAATCCAAATCGGCGTAACACCAAGGATGATTCTTTATTAATTTTTGTCGGCGATTATTCTTCTTTCCTTTAAAAATGGCAGTGATTTTACCGCCGATAACAACTGCTCTTGGGTGTTTTTTCCAAGCCTTTTCATAATCAGTAAGATATTTTTTGGAAATAAAAATGTCATCATCGGTAAAAACAAGATAATTGTACTTGGCCTGCTTAATACCAAGATTTCTAGCGAACGATGGTCCTCTCCGACCTTCAGAAAAAAATCTCAAATTTTTAACTTTTTTTGATAATTGACCAAGAATTTTAAGGGTTTCGTCTTCAGAATTATTGTCAACAACAATAATTTCATAATTTGAAGAAGGATAATCTAGTTTTGAAAGTTGTTCCACTTTTTTTTTAACAAGAGTTCCTCTGTTTCTAGTAGGGATAATAATTGAGAAATAAAGATGATTATTGTTTTTTCGACTCATGCCTGCAAATTTTATATTTAGATTAAAACAATAGTACACTTAGGAAGAAACAATAGTCAAGAAAAGCCAGATAACAAACATGTCCCCACCTAAAAGATACTACCCACTGTAATCGTCAATCGTCCCAAATTTCCCATTGAAACGCAGAGTACTTATCTTAACAACAGCAACTTGCATAGATAGATTATTTATTCTCCCAATTCATATGGGCAATAATCAAAACACTCTGATTTTAATCGACCGTTTTCCAAGCTCTGGCGAAGTTTCTTATATGATTCAGTATTCCAAATCTCTGAGATTGAAGCATCATTAACATTGCCCATTTTCTGACTAAGAAAACAACATGCATGAACATCACCCTCACTAGTAATGAAGATTGAGTTCGATACTTTTTTGCACTTTTTCCCAGAAAATCTATTTTTACGGAGAGAAACAGGAGAATTACTAGAAATGGGTCGTTCATACAATTTATTATACCTTTTAATAACCTCAAGAGCATTGTTGGGAAGCTTGGAGAACTGAGCTACTTTTTTTAAATCCTCCTGCACGACAATGATTTCCTTACCCCTCAACACCGTTTCGTGAACGAATGGAATCAAATTATCAAATTCTATTTCATCTACCTTTAGCTTTTCTGCTAAGACGTTAAATTTCCTGATTTTATTAAAATTTGCCCTTTGGATAACAAATAAAAGGGATATTTTAGGAAATTTTTTAGTTTTCCTCCTCAATTTGACAAGCGTTTTAACCACCCAGCAAACCTTTTCAAAATCGTTTTTTCCATGAATTGCTTGATAACTTTCTTCATCTCCAGCATGAAGTGAAATTCTAATCACGTCCCATTCAATGTTGATTAATTTTCTAATAATTGAGGGGGTCAATAACACGCCGTTAGTCATTAACTGTCCATAAAGTCCATTTTCTTTAATCGTTTCTAAAAGCTGTAATATCTGGGGATATAAAAATGGCTCTCCCCCCCCAGTGACATCAATCAATCTAGTTTTAAGGGGTAATTGTTTCAAAATCCTTTTATAGTCATTTAAAGTTAAACTGTGCTTTTCTCTCCTTTTATAGAGATCTCTTTCCCCAGAACTAAGTCTTCTTCGCCAGCACATGACGCAATCATGGTTACAAACAAAACCAATTGGATTAATCCGTACTTCCCAAGGGCCGGATAGTAATTTATCTAAAATCTTACTTTCTCTTGCCAAGCAATATGTTAATTTCCTTTTCAATCTATTAAAAGTTAGTTTTCTTCGTTTAGGAAACATCGTTTCTTTCCTCAGATTGAGACTTTTTCCCACATTTTTTCAATCTTCTTTTCCCAGCTATTTCTTAGGGCAATTTTTTTTCTTTTCTCCTCTTTCCTTTTATTATGGCTTTCTTTTAAGAATTTCTCTATTTCTCTTTCAAAACCAACGGCATTGTTAGCAATTTTAATGATTGGTGAGTATTTCCTTATCGCCTCAATTGGCGTTGAAACCACTGCTTTTCCCATAACTAAATACTCATAAAGCTTCATGGGATTACAACCCTTAACAAATTCCTGGGAAATATCGTAAGGAATCAAGCAAACATCAAGTCCAGCAATGAAGTTGGGTATTTTATCTTTAGGTTTTCGACCCAAGAAATGAACATTATTGAGTCCTTTAATTCTTTCAAGCCAGTAAGAAAGGCAAGTTATCTTAAATTGCGAGGAGTCATTAATAAAAGCGTCGCCAATAAAAACAAAACTCCAGTCTTTTCTTTTCTTAATCAACGAATAAAGAATTTGAAAATTCAAACGGTGATCAATACCGCCAACAAAACCTAAAATCGGACGGCTAATTTTTCTCATAGCTGAAATTATCTTTGATTTTCTAATTGAAAAAAGACTAAGATCACAACCACAAGGGACTAGAAATGAGCTTTCATTGTAATTTTTGATATATTTTAAGGCGTAGGGAGAGTTAGTAAAGACAATATCAGCTATTTTTAAAAATTCTTTGTCTCTCCTCTCTATTTTTTGATTATCTCTTATGTCTAAAGAAGAAATTTGATCAACACGATCATAAACCAAAATTTTTTCCCAACCAAAGTAACCCTTCAATTCTTCCGATGGATAACAAAAAAACCAAAAAATAGGCTTCTTAAAACCGAATTTTAGAAGATAAAAAAGGCGAAAAAAAAGACGATTTATCGAAATATTCAAAGACCTAATCCAACTAAATCTTTGAAGAGGAATAATTGCCAATGAGGGGAAATAAATTAAACCTTTTTCTTTAAACAAAGAAGCCCATTCTTTCCTCCTACTTTTATCAAAAATCAAATTCTTTAAGCTAAGAAAATCAAGAGAATTGTAAACGATAACCGTGGTTTTTTTAGCCAACTCAAGGGTTGTTTGTTTAATAAAATCACAGGGGAAATCCCATGGTAAATGAGGGAAAACAACAACTACCTCTTTGGCCATCTTAGTGAATATTATACAATATCCTTATGTCAAATAAAAAAATAGTTATCTTAGGAGCAGGAGTAACTGGGCTAGCAGCTGGAATCAAAACCGGTGCTTCAATTTATGAAGCTAATTCTTATCCGGGTGGACTCTGTCATTCCTATATTAAAAATGACTATTATTTTGAGAAAGGTGGCGGCCGTTGGATTTTCGGCACAGACAAAAAAACTTTAAAATTTATCAATTCTCTTAGCCCTCTAAAATATTACCAAAGGAAATCAGCAGTTTTTTTCCCGAAGGAAAAACTCTATATTCCTTATCCTTTACAAAATCATCTTTCTTATCTACCTAAAAGAATATCCCAAAAAGCTTTGTATGAAATGAAAAAAAATAATAATAAAAAGTTTTCTCCCGAAGCTAGCTTAGCCGATTGGTTAACTTTTAATTTCGGCAAAACTCTTTGCCAAACTTTTTTCTTTCCCTTACACCAACTCTATACTGCTGGTTTATACACCCAAATTGCGCCTCAAGACACATTCAAAACGCCTGTCAATAAAAGAAGTTCCGGTTATAACCAAACTTTTGCTTATCCCAAAAAGGGCTTATCTGATTTAATTAAAAAAATGGCTAAGAAATGCAAAATCAACTACAACAAAAAAGTAAAAAACATCAGCCTCAAGAAAAAAGAAATTTTTTTCACTGATGGAAGTAAGTTAAAGTATCAAAGAATAATTTCTACTTTACCTTTAAGCCAAATGATAAAAATAGCCAAAATTACTATTAATGAAACTCCTCTCCCTTACAATTCAATTATGGTAGTTAATATTGGCGCCAAAAAGGGGAAAAACTGCCCTTCTTACCATTGGCTTTATACCCCTAAAAATAAGCCTGGGTTCTATCGGGTTGGTTTCTATAGTAATGTCGAAAATCCACTTCTTCTTTCTCCTTCTAAAGAAAAAGTAAAATTATATGTTGAAAAAGCCTTTGTTGGGGGGGAAACCCCAAGTGACAAAAAGATTAAAAAAATCGTTGAAAAGATTATCAAAGAGCTTCAGGATTGGCAATTTATAAAAGAAGTTGAGGTTGTCGATGTCAACTGGATTGAAACTGCTTATACGTGGTCTCTACCTAATAACTCAAAATGGCGAGAGAAAGCCTTGAAGGTTTTCCAAGAAGAGAACATCTGGCAAATCGGCAGGTATGGCAGATGGCAATTCCAAGGAGTCCTAGAATCAATTAAAGAAGGTCTAAATTTCCTTTAAGACTAACTTCATAAAAACTTTTTAATTATCCTTTACTTTACTTCTTTTAAGAAAGACTGGACAAATTTATCAGGAGAGGGTTCTTTATAAACAATTCTTTTAACTCCAGCAGCAATTAATATTTTCGTACAGATAGTACAAGGCTGATGGGGACAATAGATGGTACTGTCTTTAGAAGGAATTCCATAAACAGCACATTGAATGATAGCATTTTGTTCTGCGTGAACACCCCGACAAATCTCCGCTTTTGTACCAGAAGGAATTTTTAATTTATCTCTAATACAACCAATATCTAAACAATGGGCCATTCCTAGAGGAGCGCCATTATAACCCGTGGCCAAGATTCTCTTATCTCTGACTAAAACAGCTCCAACATTATGCCTTAAACAAGTACTTCTGGTAGCCAGTAATTCGGCTATCCTCATAAAATAATCATCCCAAGAAGGACGTTTTCTTTTTGGAGAAGTTTTGCCTTTCTTCATCAAGCTTATTTTAACAAATCTTTCTATCTTTACAATTAGAAAATTTGGGTGATTAT
>Ga0307420_1000588_pt1 | contig 16746 bp, 19 predicted proteins | sample SalMarWE160240MG_2_FD_202167 | JGI IMG/M metagenome (GOLD analysis project Ga0307420, IMG submission 202167) | Salt marsh sediment microbial communities from the Plum Island Ecosystem LTER, Massachusetts, United States - WE1602-40 | ecosystem: Environmental > Aquatic > Marine > Intertidal zone >... | reverse complement strand
CGCCGTGCAATAGCCATAGCAGCGTATCACCTCCAACGAAGATGCCTATATTCTACCCCAGGATCGGCCTTCACGCCAGTTAGACAACAAGGGGCTGGAACGGCAGCTCTCCACAGCCTTGGGCAAAAAAGTTGATTTGTTAACCGAGGCCGCCATCAGCCCCTATCTCCGCGATCAGATCACGCGAGACCAGAGAGTTCTCTATGAAGCGTGACCCGTCGTTCTACTTGCGGTACATTCTCGACGCCATCGCCAGATCGAGATCATCGACGAGGCTGCCAAGCAACTTCCACGGGAGTTGCGCTCCAGGTATCCCCAAATTCCCTGGCAGGACGTCGCCGGCATGCGCGACAAACTGATTCATGGCTATTTTGGCGTAGACGTTGGAACCGTCTGGCTCACAGCCAAAGAAGACCTGCCGGTTTTGAAGGTCCGGATTCAGAGCATCCTCGCAGAGTTATAGGTCCCTCATCCGCTCCTTTCTCAATCCGCTGTTGTCATTTTGGGATGCGGCAGTACTGGCATACCCAGTATATCTTTGCTATTCCCTCCACTGCCGCCCGCACTGTTCAAGTGCCACTCTGCAAATGCCCTAAAGAACATCGGGCGAATGGCGCGGCATTCGTAGCCGCTGCGCATTCGCCTTAAGTGTGTCGTCCCGTTTAACGTTTCTGATCGCTGCGGCGCTTCTTGGCCGCCGCCTGGGTGATCTCCTGGATGTCGTAGAACGGGCCGTCCTTGGCGGAGACGACGCCAATGGATAAACTCATCAAGGGCGCTAAGGAGCCATCGGATTGAGGGATGCTACCCTGTTCCCTGTGCTCGGCCTTGTAGTACAACTGGATGCCCGCGCCAAAGCGCTCGCGCAGTTCATTGGCCATGATCGCCACCTGGCTGGATCGGGTGATGACGAGGAAAACCTCGTTGCTGGCCCGGCCGACGAAATCGTCTAGCGTGCCGAACTGGGTGACGGTATCCTGGATTACGTTGCCGGCAAACTGCAAGGCTTCATCCCCATTGACGAAACCGTACTCGGCGTTGAACGGTGCGAGGTAATCGACGCCGATGTACAGGAGCATCCAATCGGTCTCTCCAACCAACTTGCGTAATTGCTCCTCGATCAACCGCCCGCTGGGCAGGTTCGTCTTGGGATCGGTCATGCTAAAGTGCTGGTGGGCGCGGATGGCGGCCTTGATCCGCAGGTGCAGCTCGTCGACATCGAACGGCTTGACGACGTAATCGTCCGCCCCGGCTTCCAGGCCGGCGACGCGGCTCTCGAGGTCCTTCTCCTCGGACAAAAAGACGATGGGCAGCAAGCTGGTGCGCGTCGCCGCGCGCAACTCGCGGCACACGGTGTAGCCGTCGATATCGGGCAGGGTGGTGTCGAGCAAGACGAGATCGGGCAATTGCTGGCTGCAATAGTCCAGCGCCTCTTGCCCCTGGATGACGTGTTCGACCTGGTATCCCTGCTGCTTAAAGTACCCCTCCAATGTGCCGGCGACACCGAGATCGTCCTCCACCATCAGTATTCGATTGCCGTTCATGGGATTTCTCCTTGGCCCTGGTCAGGCAGCCGCCCTCTACCGACAGTCAGTCTATCGCAAATAGGCTCACGACAGGTAAAGTGTACCCCAAAAAAGGCCGATGGGCAAATGTCTATGCGCCGCCACGGCGGCGCACAATTGCACGCTGGGAAGCGGCGAGTATAATTAGCAATGGCAATGCAATTGACAAAAAAATCAGTGCAAACCTGTGTTAATCCGTGTCCTAAAAACCGACAGGAGGTGCCCCGATGTCCGACAAGAGTCCCAACCCGAAACAACCGCTGCACACCTGGCTGCCCAAGGTGCTTCTCACCTTCTTGGTGTTCGCCGCTCTATTCTTTGTCGTCTACCAGGTGACGGGCGGCATGAGCGGCGATCTGGGCAATAACAGCGTGTGGGTGCTCATCGTGGCGATGGCGCTGCTGGTGCTGCTGCCCGTGGTCGACCGCATCCAGACCCTCATCCTCTCCCCCGGCGGCTTTGAGGCGACCATGACCGAGACCAAGGCCCAGGCGCTGGAAAAGGTCGGCGCGATGGTAGAAGATCCTCATGCTGCAGAGACCGCGCGCGAGCAGATCCTACAGGCCCAGAGCGCCGAGCAGGTGCAGGCGGCAGTGGAGGAGGCGGTCAAGCTGAACGTGACCCGCATGGTGGACGTGGTGAAGGAGGCCATCCGGGGCAAGCGCAGGTGCTACGTGCGCTACCGTCCCGTGCCTGAAGAGCCGGTGCAGAGCTACTACGTCGCTCCACTGGATATCAAGCCGGGCAAGTCGGCGGCCACGAAAACCAACGACTACCTGTGGGCCTACTCCTACGAGCACGAGTCCGTCGTCTCACTGCGCCTGGACCGCGTCATCGGCGTTGAGCCGAGCGAGGAGACCTTTGACCCGGCGGAGGTGATGACGCCGGGAAAGAAGCCGGAGTGGAACGTGGCCAGGGAGTGGTAGTTGACAAATCCGCGCTGAGTGTTACAATCCCTCAAGCCGCCGAGCACCGTCTGTGTAGCTTGACGACGCTGCAAGCGGCTTTTTCTATGGAGAGAGAAAGGTGAGTCAAGAAACTATCACCCAAATACTGGCCATCGAGGAGCAGGCTGTCCAGATCCACGACGACGCCCGCCAGCAGGCCGAGCGTGTGACCGCGGAGGCCAAAAAGACGGCCACCGCGGTGCGCGAGCAGACGTTGGACAACATACGCCAGCAGGCCGAGCAGATCACCGCCGAGGGCCAGCACACCGCCGAAGTGACGCGAGGCCGCATCATCGCCCAAGCCGAGGCGGAGGCCCAACACCTGGAAAACGTGGCGGCGCAGCACCTCGACCGGGCCGTCAGTTTCGTGCTGGAGCAGATCGCGGGACGCGAGTAGGGGAAAATGTCCGTCGCGAGTGTGTCGACCTACTCGATGGTCCACGCCACGGTGCGCGCCTTGTACTCCAAGATGCTGGGGCCCGATACGTGGACCGCGCTGGTGCAGGCCAAGGACTTGGATACCGCCCTGAGCGTGCTGTCCAAGACCGCCTACTCCACCCACCTGCTGCTCAAGGGCATCACCCCGCGCCGGGCCGTCTACCAGATCAGGAGGCGCCTGGCCGACATCTACGAGAAACTCATCCGCCTGCTGCCGGGGGAGGGCAGCCAGTTGCTGCTGTGGCTGTGGCGGCTGTACGAGGTGGACGACATCAAGGCCGTCCTGCGCGGGATCGAGGCGCGCGCCTCCTGGGAACAGATCCTGCTGCTGCTCTACCCCAAGCCCAAGCACGCCCTGCTTTCTCTCGATACGATGCAGCGGATGGTGTTGAGCGGCGACGTGGCGCGCGCCGTCGAGCTCACGAGCCACACCCCCTACTACAACGCGCTGGTCCACGCCGTGGAGCGCTACAAGGCCGAAAGGAGCCTCTTCCCCCTGGAGGTGGCCCTGGATTTGGAGCACCACCGCCGGCTGTGGGAGAGCATTGAGGGATTCGGGGACCCGGATCGCACGTGGGCGCTGCGCATCGTGGGCAGCATGATCGACATGGACAACCTGCTGTGGGCGATCCGCTACCGCATCTACCATCATCTGTCGGAGGAAGAAATCATCAACTATACCCTGCCCTTCGGCTACCAGGTGGGCGACGAACACATCCGCGCCATCGCCGCCGGGGCAGACATCGCCGGGATCGTGAAAAGCGTCTATCCCGAGATCCCCGTGGCGGAAAAGATGGACGACGAGAGCACCGCCGGCAGGGGCCTGCAGGCGCTGGAGCTGACCCTGCAACGCCGCATCGCGGCCCAATGCCGCGCGGCCTTCATCGGCGATCCCTTCCACATCGGCATCCCGCTGGGCTACCTGGTTTTGAGCGAGTACGAGATCAAAGACCTGACAGTCTTGATCGAGGCAAAAGCGTCCCAGCTACCCATAGAGACATTCGAACGCATCATGGTTTTCCAATCGACGGCGTATGCAGACATGGCCGCATTGAGGTGACACTATGTTTCGAGCGCTAGCGATGAGCAAGGTGCAACTGGTCATACCGGAGCAGGTCGTCATTCCGACGACCGAAGCGCTGGCCGCTTCGGGTGTCTTTCACCCCACGCTGAACAGGTACTTTAGCCCCGAAGACACGCCGGACCACGCCAGCCAGTGGCGCGACTGGGTCAACGCTTTCACCACGCTGGAGCGGCGCATCATGGATGTGATGGAGGCCCTCGACGTGGACGAGGGAGCGCTCCCGACGGAGACGCCTCACCTGATCGAGCCCAACGAGGCCACCCTGGATGTGGAGCGCCTGGAACAGGAGACCCTGACATGCGTGCGAGAACTGGAGCAGCAGAAACAGCACCTGGCCCAATTGCAGCGTTACGTCAACCAGTTGCAGCCGGTCGCCAGCCTGAACGCGGACCTGGACACCGTGCGCAACCTGCAATATCTCTTTGCGATGATGGGGACGATTCCCATCGCCAACCTGGAACGGTTGCGCAGCAGCCTGGAGCACGTACCGTTCAAGCTGGTCACGCTGCGCCGCGACGAGTATCTGGCGACCGTGATGCTCTTTGGCACCAAGCGGGACGCCGAGGTATTGACCCGGGCCGCCCGCAGCGCCTACCTCAACCCGCTCAACCTGCCGGAGATGTATCACGGCACGCCGGCCGAGGCCATCGAGGCCCTGCAAACCGAAATCCAACGCACGCAGGAGCGTATCGACGGGCTCCAGGCTGACATCGACCGGCTGCACGAGGAGCGCATCGGCCATCTGCGGCTCTTGCTGTGGCGCGTGCGCGCCAGCCGCACCCTGGCCCAGACCATCGCCCACTACGGACGCCTGCGCTACACCTACCTGGTCGAGGGGTGGACGCCCGTTTCCAGAATCCCTCTGCTACAGGAGAAAATCAAACAGGTTTCGAACGAGGTGCTGATCGAGGTAGCGCCGCCCCAATCGCGAAACGAGGCCGAGACGCCCGTTGCCTTGGAGCAAGTATCCCCGCTCAGGGCCTTCCAGAGCCTGGTGACCACCTACAGCCAGCCGCTGTACGGCGAACTGGACCCCACCCCACTGCTGGCCATCACGTTCCCCCTTATCTTTGGCATCATGTTCGGCGACGTGGGGCACGGGCTTCTGCTGCTGCTCCTGGGGATATTGCTGGTCAGCCGGGTGATCAAAAAGCTGCGCGGAATGGCCAGCTTTGGCGCCATCGTCATCGCCTGCGGGGTAACCTCGATGATCTCTGGCTTCCTTTACGGCAGCGTGTTTGGTAACGAGAAGCTACTCACGGCTTTGTGGGTACAACCCCTTGAGGAGATCATGAGTATCCTGGTCGCCACCGTGGGCATCGGCGCGCTCCTGTTGAGCGTGGGGATGGTCGTCAACATCGCCAACGCCGCCCTGCTCAAGAGCTGGGGACACCTGCTCTTTGGCCACAACGGCCTGGCAAACCTGGTCTTTTACTGGGCGCTGCTGGGACTGGCGTGGAACGTCCTGCCCGAGATGCTGGGGTTGGCAGAGAGCTTCCGCCTTCCGGAATCCCTGGTCGCCACCCTGCCCCTGGTGGCTGTGGCAGGCGCGCTGATGGTCGCCTTCTCGGAGATATTGGAGAACCTGGTGGAGGGGCACCGACCGCTGGTCAAGGATAGCCTGGGGACCTACCTGGTGCAGTTGCCGGTCGAGATTTTCGAGATGCTCATCAGCCTGTTCAGCAACACCCTCTCCTACGTGCGCATGGGGGCCTTTGCCGTGGCCCACGGCACGCTGAGCCTGGTGATCTTTATCATCGCCGACATGGCCGGAGCAGGCAGCGTGGGGTATTGGGTCGTGGTCGTGCTGGGTAATTTGTTCGTCGTCGGCTTCGAAGGCATGATCGTCGGCATCCAGACGCTGCGCTTGGAGTATTACGAGTTCTTTAGCAAGTTTTTCGCCGGGGGTGGCGCAAGCTACCATCCTTTGATATTGGTTCCAAGAAAAGAGGTGTAGCCGCGCTTTCCAAAGCGCGATAGCCCGCGCGGTATGGAAACCGCGCCTACATTGAGAGTGTTTGATAGGAGGCATGCAATGACTTTGCTTATTCCAACCACCATCGGCTTGGCACTGTTGATCATGGCATTCATATTCGCGCCGAGGACGATGAAGGGCAAGACCGACGCGCAGATAGCCCGCAAGATGGTCCTGGGCCTGGGCGGCTTCAACCTGCTGTTGGCCCTGGCGATGATCATCCTGGGCGTCGTGTGGCTGGCCACGCCTTCCACCGCCGAGGCCTCAGGGTTGACCGAGGAGCCGGTAACGGGAGATCCCTACAAGTCGCTCTCCGCGGCGATCTCCGTGGGCTTGGGCTCCATCGGCGCGGCCTACGCCGTGGGCGCCACCGGGTCGGCGGCCATCGGCGTCATCGCTGAAAAACCGGAGACCTTTGGCCGCGTGCTGATCTTTGTCGGGTTGGCCGAAGGTGTGGCCATCTACGGGCTGATCATCGCCTTCATGATCCTGAGATAAGGCCACGCTTGAAGCGTGACCTGGAGGAGAATATGCTGGTCATCGGTAGCGAGGATGCCGTGTGGGGCTTTGCTCTGGCGGGCGTGCGCGGGCAGGTCGTCAAGTCGGACGAGGAACTCAACCTGGCCCTCGACACAGCCCTGGCAGACAAGACGGTCGACATCGTGCTGGTGACCGAGGACGTGGCGGATTGGGCTCGCCAGCGGGTGGACACGCTCAAGATACGCAGCACCCAGCCCCTGGTGATCGAGATTCCCGGCCCGGCGGGGCCCAATCCCGACCAACCGTCACTGAGCGAAATCATCAGACGAACGATTGGGGTAAAGATATGAAGGCGGAACAAACTGCGACACAAGGATGGCGCGGCGTCTCCTGGGCCGGCGAGCAGCCCGGCCTGAGACCTCAGGACAGCATCGAATCGCTGGAACAGGCGATCATCCAAGAGGCCAGGGAAGAGGCTCAGCAGATCGTGGAGAGCGCCCAAACCCAGGCCCAGATCATCTACCAGGAGGCCGAGTCCCAGGTCAAGACCGAGGGGAACGTCATCCTGGAGCGCGCGCGCAAAAAGGCCGATACGCTGCGCAGCCAGGCGGAGGCGTCGGCGCGCATCGACGCCCAGACGCTCAAACTCAAGCGTCGCGAGAAACTGCTGACCCAGGTCTTTGACCGCGCCCGCGAACAATTGGCCTCGGCCACTCAGTGGCCGGATTACGACCAGGTGGCGCGCCAGATGGTGCGCGACGCCGTCGCGCACCTGGGCTCCGATAACATCCTGGTCCGCGCCGATCCGCAGACGCAGAAGGTGCTCACGCCAGACGCCCTGGCCGAATTGGCGAACGAGATCGGCGTCTATATGCGCCCAGGGGAACCTCTCGCCGAAGGCACCGGCATCATCCTGGAGACACCCGACGGCCACTGCCGCTACGACAATCGGCTAGAGACGCGCCTGGCGCGCATCCAGAGCGCGCTGCGCACGTCCGTCTATCACATCCTGACCGGGGAGGAACCATGAGCGAGCGGATAGGCCAAGTCGGACATGTCACCTGGGTCAATGGGCCGGTGGTGCGCGCCCAAGGCTCGCGCAACGTTGGCATGCTCGAGGTCGTCGAGGTCGGCGACGAGCACCTGGTGGGCGAGGTCATCGGCTTGGAGCAGGACGTGATCACTATCCAGGTCTACGAGGAAACCTCAGGGCTACGCCCCGGCGCGCCGGTTTTTGGCACCGGCATGCCGCTCTCGGTGGAACTGGGGCCGGGCCTGCTGCGGTCCATCTTTGACGGCATCCAGCGCCCGCTGCCCGTGTTGGAGCTGCGCAGCGGCGCTTTTATCGGGCGTGGCATCAAAACCACGCCGCTGTATCGCAAGAACAAGTGGGCCTTTACCCCCTCCGCTGAGGCGGGCCAGGACGTGCAGGAGGGCATCGTGCTGGGCAGCGTGCCGGAGACCGCGCTGATCGAGCACCGCATCATGGTGCCGCCGGATGTTTTCGGGCGGCTGACGTGGGTGGCCCCTGCCGAGGAGTATACCATCGTCGACCCCATCGCTCGGATAGAGACGGCGCATGGTGAGCGAGAGATAACGATGCTCCAGCGTTGGTCTGTGCGCCGCCCGCGCCCCTACGCCCGCCGCTTGCCGCCCACCGAGATGCTGGTGACCGGGCAGCGCGTGCTCGATACGTTCTTTCCCCTGGCCAAGGGGGGCACCGCGGCCATCCCCGGCGGCTTTGGCGCGGGCAAGTCGATCACCCAGCAGCAGATTGCCAAGTGGAGCGACGCCGACATCATCGTCTACATCGGCTGCGGCGAGCGGGGCAACGAGATGACGGGCGTGCTGCTCGAGTTAACGGAGATGGCCGATCCGCACACCGGCCGCTCGCTGATCGAGCGCACGATCCTGATCGCCAACACCTCCAACATGCCGGTCGCCGCCCGCGAGGCATCTATCTACACCGGCGTCACGCTGGCCGAATACTACCGCGACATGGGCTACGACGTGGCACTGATAGCCGACTCCACCTCCCGCTGGGCCGAGGCGCTACGCGAGATCGCCGGCCGGCTGGAAGAGATGCCCGCCGAGGAGGGTTTCCCGGCCTACCTGGCCGCCCGCCTGGCCGAGTTCTACGAGCGGGCCGGGCGTGTGGAGACGTTCACCGGCGCAAAAGGCTCCGTCTCCATCATCGGCGCCGTCAGCCCTCCCGGCGGCGACTTTTCCGAGCCGGTGACCCAACACACGATGCGCTTCATCCGATGTTTCTGGGCGCTCGACAAAGACCTGGCCTCGGCGCGGCACTTTCCGGCCCTCAACTGGCTCGATAGCTACAGCGAATATGCCGACGAACTGGAAGACTGGTGGCGCGAGCAAGGGTTTGAACAGTGGCACGATCTGCGCGAGCAAGCGCTCGAGATCTTGCAGCGTGAGAGCCACCTGGATCAGATCGTCAAACTGGTGGGGCCAGACGCCCTGCCCGACGACCAGCGGTTGATCCTGGAGACAGCGCGCATGCTGCGCGAGGGGTTTCTGCAACAGAACGCCCTCGATGCGGTGGATTCGTATGCACCCATCAGCAAGCAAATCCACATGCTCGAAATTGTCCTGCACTTTCACGACCGCGCCGCGCGCATCATCGCCAAGGGCTGCCCCATCGTCGTCATCCGCGACCAGCCTATCGTAAACACGCTCCTGCGCATGAAGACATCCATACCGGATGAAGGGACAGAAAAGTTCGACGAGATTCACAAGCACTTGGACGAACAAATGGACGAGGTAGAGAGGCTGTACAAGTGAAAGAGACAGAGATAGGGTGGCAGAAAGAGGCAGAGCTTGGGTGGCAAGAGATAAATAGCGTGACCCGCATCGAGGGCCCCATCGTCGTGGTCGAGGGCATCGGCGACGTGGGCTACGACGAGATGGCCGAGGTCATCGACGCGCAGGGGCGCGTGCGCCGGGGCCGGGTGCTCGAGGTCGGCGAGGGTGTGGCCGTCATCGAGGTGTTCGCCGGCACGACCGGCCTGTCCATCGACGAGACCCACGTCCGCTTCCGGGGCGAGCCGATGCGGCTGCCGGTATCGGAGGAGATGCTGGGCCGCGTCTTTGACGGCCTGGGCACGCCCATGGACGACGGGCCGGAGCCCCTGGCGGAGCACTGGGCCGACGTCAACGGGCAGCCGATCAACCCCACCTCGCGCGTCTACCCCCGCGACTACATCCAGACCGGCATCGCGGCGGTGGACGGGATGAACACGCTGGTGCTGGGGCAAAAGCTGCCCATCTTTTCCGGCGCCGGTATGCCACATGACCAATTGGCGGCGCAGATCGTGCGCCAGGCCACGCTGCCCACCGCCGGGAGAAAGGTGGAGGGGGGCGAGTTTGCCATCGTCTTTGGCGCGATGGGCGTCAAGCACGACGTGGCCAACTACTTCCGCGAGTCCTTCATCTCCACCGGCGCGCTGACGCGCGTGGCCATGTTCCTCAACCTGGCCGACGACCCGCCCATCGAGCGGTTGGTGACGCCGCGCGCCGCCATGACGCTGGCCGAGTTTCTGGCCTTTGAGCGCGGCCTGCACGTGCTGGTGGTGCTGACCGACATGACCAACTACTGCGAGGCGCTGCGCCAAATCTCGAATATCCGCGGCGAGGTGCCCAGCCGCAAGGGCTACCCCGGCTATCTCTACAGCGACCTGGCCTCCATCTACGAGCGCTCGGGCCGCATCAAGGGCAGCGACGGCTCCGTCACCATGCTGCCTATCCTGACCATGCCCAACGACGACATCACCCACCCCGTGCCTGACCTGACCGGCTACATCACCGAGGGACAGATCGTGCTTGGCCGCGAGCTGCACCAGCGCGGCATTTATCCGCCCATCTCCGTCCTGCCTTCCCTCTCGCGGCTGATGAAGGACGGCATCGGGTCGGGACGCACGCGGGCAGACCACGCCCACGTATCGGCGCAGCTCTATGCCTGCTACGCCAACGTGCAGAGCGTGCGCTCGCTGGCCTCCATCATCGGCGAGGAGGAACTGACCGCCGTCGACCGGCAGTATCTCGAGTTCGGCAACAGCTTTGAACGCACGTTCGTCGGGCAGGACGTGATGGTACACCGCGACATCGAAGAGACGTTGGACGCCGGATGGCGCGTGCTCTCGGTCCTGCCGCAGGATGAGCTCACCCGCGTCTCCGAGGAAGAGATCGGGCAGTATTACGGCAAGCAGAAACAGACGGGCAAGTAGGCAAGTGAGATGGCACGACTTCGAGTTGCTCCAACACGCAGCAATCTGCTCCGTCTGCGCCAGACGCTAAAGTTTGCGCGGGAGGGGTACGAGGTTCTGGATCGCAAACGCGAGGTGTTGATCACCGAGCTATTGCGCGTGGCCCACGACGCAGCGATCCTCCAGGAAAAGGTGTGGGCCGAGCTGGCCGATGCCTACCGTGCGTTGGAGATTGCACGCCTTTCGATGGGGCGCGAGCACCTGGAGTGGGCGGCCCTCTCCGTGAAAGAAACCATCAGCATCGATATCAGGCTGCACAGCGTGATGGGCGTGGTGCTGCCCCTTGTAGAGGCCCACGGCACGCCGCCCGAGACGCCTTACGGCCTGGGCGACACGACCGTCTCCCTGGACGAGGCCGCCGCCCGCTTTCGCCGCGTGCTTTCCGAAGTCCCCACGCTGACCGAGACGATGACGTCCGTCTGGCGGCTGGCGCGGGAGCTGCAAAAGACCCAGCGGCGCGTCAACGCGCTGCAGTACATTTTCATCCCGCAGTACGAAGAGACCGTCGCCTTCATCGAGAGCACACTGGAGGAGCGGGAGCGCGAGGAGACCTTTCGTCTCAAGCGTCTCAAGTCGAAAGGCGCCGAGGTCACCACCGGCCCGGCAAGGCGCGAGTACGAGCAGCCCTACCGCGACATCTCTGGCGGCAAGTCGCCCATCTACCGCGACCTGGGTGGTGGCAAGCCCACATCGCGACAGTTTGGGTAGGAATGAGAGAGGAAACAAATGGAAGAACGTTCCCTTTTCAAGCACATCCTGGTACCCACCGATGGCTCGGAGAACTCGGTTCAGGCCGGCCGCATGGCCATCCAGATGGCTGGCTTGCATCGCTCGCAGATGACGCTGGCTTACGTGGTAGATAGCACCACTGTGGACGAGATCGCAGCGGCCACCGCCAAAACGTCGGCGGCCATACGCCGCGAATTGGAGCTCCAGGGCCGGCGGTACCTGGACTATTTGGTTCGGCTGGCCGGGGCCGGCAACGTGCAGGCGGAGCAAGTGATCCGGGAGGGCACCCCCTACCGGGAGATCGCCGACCTGGCGCGAGAGCGAGGGGTGGACCTGATCGTCATCGGACGGGTGGGCTGCCGGGGCGCACGTTGCGCCCTGGTTGGCAGCGTGGCCGAGCGGGTGATCGAGTACGCTCACTGCCCCGTGCTTGTCGTTAGTGATACCCCTTCTAGGCGCTGAGGCGAGGGGCGCGCCCAGCTACCCAACTTGCCCACCCTGCGGTATAATCTTTTCTTGCCGGGCAGCGTGTCCATCCGCGCTCCAGCAGCGATTATTTGTATTGAGGCGGAGACGAACCAATGGCTAACGATAGGCCCCAAGCCGGTGGCCTAATCCACAAAGATCATCTAGCGATGATCGGTATTATGGATATCCCGTCGCGCCCTGGCGTGAGCGGTAAGCTGTTCTCCGCGATGGACGAACAGGAGGTCACCGTCGAACTCATCGCCAACCTCGTCGGTTTGGGAGAACGGGATCACATCGTCCTGTGTGTGAACCGGGATGATCTGAATCGCGCTCTAGCGGTGGCGGAGCGTATTCGACAGGAGGTCGAGGGAGAAGCCATCACCAGCGAGGCCGACGTGGCGCTCGTGAGCATCTTTAGCATCGACTTCCGTGAGAGTCTCAGCGTCGCCAGCCATATGTTCAAAACGTTGGGCGATTGCGACATCAATATCCTCGGCATCAGCACCTCGCTCTCGACCATCACCTGTGTGATCGAAGCTCAGCACCTCGAAAAAGCCCTCCAAGCGCTGCGCGACGCGTTCACGTTGCCCTGAACAGATCGAAATGGACACGCAACAATCCAAGCTAGGCACCATCGTGCGCATTATCGGCCCGGTGGTGGACGTCTCCTTTGGGAACGGAGACCTGCCTCCTCTGCTGAATGCATTGGTCGTCCACAACAGCCAACACAGCATCACGATCGAGGTTCTGGAACATCTCGACCGTTACACCGTGCGTGGCATCGCGATGGAATCGACGGCCGGCCTGCGCCGCAACATGAAAGCCATGGACACCGGTTCCCAGATTCGGGTGCCCGTAGGAAAAGAGACGCTGGGGCGCGTGTTCAACGCACTGGGAAGGCCCATAGATGAAGGAGCTTTGTTGGAAGACGCGCAGACTCGGAGTATCCACCAGCCGCCGCCAGCCTTCGTGCAACAGCACCCCTCCACGGAGATTTTCGTCACCGGCCTGAAGGTGATCGACCTGCTGGCCCCCTACGTGCGCGGCGGAAAAGTCGGACTGCTGGGGGGCGCGGGCGTAGGCAAGACGCTGTTGATCATGGAGATGATCCGCCACACCTCGGCCGAACACCAGGGTGTGTCGGTCTTTGCCGGCGTGGGGGAACGCACCCGCGAGGGCAACGAGCTGTATCTGCAGATGAAGCGCGCGAATGTGCTGGACGACGCCGTGCTCGTCTTCGGAGAGATGAATGAGCCGCCAGGAGCGCGCTTTCGGGTGGCGCTCACAGCTCTGACCATGGCCGAGCATTTTCGCGACGTCGAGCGCCAGGACGTGCTGCTCTTCATCGATAACGTCTTCCGCTACATCCAGGCCGGCGGCGAGGTCTCGGCGCTGCTGGGCCGCATGACGAGCGCCGTGGGCTATCAGCCCACGCTGGCCACAGAAGTCGGCGCGCTGGAGGAACGCATCGTCTCCACAACCAGTGGGGCGATTACCTCCGTTCAGGCGATCTACGTGCCAGCCGACGACTTGACTGACCCAGCGCCTGCCTCCACCTTCGCCCACTTGGATGCGACGGTGGTCCTCTCGCGCCAACTGGCCAGCCAGGGGTTTTACCCGGCCGTCGACCCGCTGGAATCGAGCTCGCGCCTGCTCGACCCGCGCATCGTCGGTGAAGAGCACTACCGCGTGGCGACGCGCGCGAGAGAGATTTTGACGCGTTACAGGGAGTTGCGCGATGTGATCGCCATTCTGGGCATTGAGGAACTGGCGGAGGAGGACCGGCTACTGGTACAACGCGCGCGCAAGATGCAGCGTTTTCTCACCCAACCTTTCTTCGTGGCCGAGGAATTCACCGGGCAGCGGGGATTCTTCGTGCCCCTCGAGGAGACGGTGCGCGGCTTCAAGATGATCATCGAGGGCGAGTTGGATAGCGTCCCAGAGCAGGCCTTCTACATGACCGGAGACATCGACAGGGTCTTGCAGAAACACCAACAGGCGGCGCAGATACACGAGACGAGTCGCCCCGTGGAGGTTGCGTGACATGGCCCAGGCGATGCAGCTGGACGTCATCACTCCCGACGAAGTCGTTTTGACCACCGACGCGGAGGCGATTCGCGTGCAGCTGGCCGATGGCTGGTGGGGCATCCTGCCGGGACACGCGCCCTTTCTAGCACACATCGTCGCCGGCATCATGCTCTATCGCCGACAGGAAAAAACGCGCTACGTGGTCCTGTACCAGGGAACGGTCGAGGTGCAGCGGCGCGTCGGAAGGCCAAACCGCGTGTTGGTCCTGACCGCCGCCGCCGAGGAAGGGGAGGACCTGGCGGCGCTGGAACAAGCGCTGGAGCAACAGCGCGCCCAGATGAAAAAGATCACCCAGGAGGCCCACATCGAATTCACGCGGGCACAGATGGCCCTGGAGCACGCGCTGCGCGAGACTGCGGAACAGAATTTGTTTTGACCAAACTCATTCCAACAGCGAGGTCTAGATAGTGGGTGACGAACGAGACGACCGCGACAGTCGCCAGGAGCCAGCACCGCAACAGCCTGGGAAAGAATCCGGCGGCGTTCTGCAGCTGGCCGTCCAGGCGACCACGCTAGGGTGGAACCTGGTAATCCCCATCGTGGGCGGCGTGCTCCTGGGACGCTACCTCGACGACAAATTCGGCCAGGAATTCACGTGGACACTTTCACTATTGGTCCTGGGCGTGATCGTGGCTTTCAACAACCTGTACGTCATGTATATTGAGCACGGGCGCGTCAAGTCATCCCGGGAACGAGACAAGAAACACCACCGACGCGAGCCGGAAGAGAGTGAACACTATGCAGAGGATAAGTAACCCACGCACGCTGCTGATCGTGATCGCGCTGATCGTCGCCCTGGCCGTGATCAGCTACCTGCTGAAGAAGCCCGAGGCGGAGCCGCCCGACGTTGCCGCAGAGATCGCGCCATGCGTGGTTTTCACAGTCGGGCCGCTGCAGGTGACCTCGACGGTAGTCAACACGTGGGTGATGATCCTCTTACTCGGCGTGGCGACCTTTCTCATCGGGCGCAACCTCAAGGTACGCCCTGGCGGTATGCAGAATGCTCTGGAGTGGCTCGTCGAAGCCATCGAGGGCCTGATACGAAAGACGGTGGGCGTCGAGGACACGACGATCTTTTTGCCCGTGATAGGCACGCTGGCTTTCTTCATCGGCACGGCGAATCTGCTTGGCCTGATTCCCGGTCTGGCATGTCCCACGCCGGATATCAACACGCCGCTGGCGATGGCGCTGGTCGTCTTTTTCACCGTACATTATTGCGGCATCCGCACGCGCGGTCTGGGAAAGTACCTAAAGCATTACGTCGAACCGATCTTTTTGATGCTGCCCATCGAAATCGCCAGCGAGATCGCGCGCACGTTTTCGCTCACCTTTCGACTGTTCGGCAACATCCTGGGAGAAGAGATTATCATCATTATCCTGTTTATCATAGCGCCGTTCGTCGTACCAGTGCCCATGATGCTGTTCAGCATCTTTACCGGCCTGCTGCAGGCGTACATCTTCACACTTCTGACCTGCGTGTACATTGGCGGAGCGGTCAAGGCGCACAAGTAGAGCACAATACCATCTGCTCAACAAGTAGGGGAAGATGGGGGGTGTGAGGGCCGCTCCGAAGCGAAGCTTCGCCGCCGCTTCCTCACACCCCCCGCCCCCCGGATCATTGAGATGATACGCACAATACATCAAAGGAGCACAAAATGGATTGGAACGAGTTGCCGTGGGATAAGATTTTCATCATATTGACCGTCTTGGTGTCCGGCCCGGGCGTCATCATAGGTATCACTGTGCCGGCCATCGGGCAAATGATCGTCGCCACGAGTGGGCTGAAGGCCATCTCCCGACAGCCCGAAGCCGGTGAGCGCATCAACACCATCGTCCTACTCTCCCTGGCCATGTTAGAGTCGCTGGCCATCTACGTGTTGGCCGTCATCCTGATCCTGATCTTTGCAAACCCGATGCGCGGCGACATCATCGGGCAGTAAGGGCCGCTTCGCCGGACGGCTCGTCCACACGAGTCGCATCGGCGAGACACCAAACGATATACTGCGAGGTTATCATGCCAGAGTCCCCGGGTATGCTGGATATTAACTTGAGTACGCTGCTTCTGCAGGTTGCCAACTTTCTCATCCTGGCTTTTATCCTGACCCGTTTCCTCTTCAAGCCAGTGAAAAAGATATTGGACAAACGTGCACGCCGGGCGACACAGGAGATGGATGAAGCAGAGGCGGCCTCTCGCCAGGCCGAAGCATTAAGACAAGAATACGAAACAAAGCGGGATAGCATCGACGCCGAGTTCGCCGCGCTCAAAAACGAGGCGCGCATCGTCATCGACCAAACGCGACAGCAGATGCTTCAGGAGGCCTATAAGGAGATCGAGGCCATGCGCGCGCGCGCCAAGGAGGAGATCGAACAACAGCGCGCCGAGGCCCTGCGTCTACATCGCACCAAGATCGGCGAGTTGGTGGCGACACTCATCGTGCGCATGCTGAAGGATATCCTCACCCCCCAGATACAGGAAGCTTACCTGAAAACCTTTCTGGAGCAGTTGCGTGCGGTGCAACTGGAAGGACGTATCCCCACAAACGGCGAAGAGGCCGTCTCGGCTGAGTTCATCACGGCGGCCCCCCTGGCCCAAGAGGACGAGACACGGATCATGGCCACGCTGGAGACGGCGATATCTCACCCCGTGGATCTGACGACGCGCGTCGATTCCGGTTTGGTCGCCGGTGCG
>Ga0307420_1000587_pt1 | contig 16750 bp, 6 predicted proteins | sample SalMarWE160240MG_2_FD_202167 | JGI IMG/M metagenome (GOLD analysis project Ga0307420, IMG submission 202167) | Salt marsh sediment microbial communities from the Plum Island Ecosystem LTER, Massachusetts, United States - WE1602-40 | ecosystem: Environmental > Aquatic > Marine > Intertidal zone >... | reverse complement strand
TCTCCTCTCATTCCCCGATTACGCCCTATGCCCTCCGTCACCGGTCGTCTCCTCAACCGGTCATGGCGCTATCACCCAAACTCCCTGAAGCACGATGCGATCCTCGGGCTGGCGATCGCCGAATGGACTGACCGCCGGCAGCCGAACTCCGGTCAAATGATCATACATCCCAGTAGAAAGCGTGTAAACGCCGCCGGGCAGACTCGGGTCAATGCTCAGTATGTGCTCATCTTGGAAAACCTCCCCGTCTCGCCAATCCCAGGTAGGCCGCTCGCCCTCCACCGGAACGCCATCGTGCTGAGCGGCTATCCGTCCATCCGGGGCTACAAGATGTACAAAGACGTGACAGTCCTCGACCAATCGCCCGTCCGACTGCCAAAACAGCGTCACGGTCAGCGCATCTCGCGCCGAAAGCTGAGTGGAGTTCAGTCGATATCCCAGCAGACCGATGTGATCGCCTAACTGTACATCCAAGCGATGGTCGATGGTGAACACCGCCGGATCGTGCGGGTAAGCCGGACAAATCCAGACATAAGGCACGCTATCAAAGGCTACCGACCACAGCGATCCCTCTTGCTGGCAAGCTTCCCACATCCGCTCCCATTCCTCAGCGTTCAGTCCGCGTTGGTTGACGTTGACGGCAAAGACCCTGTAATCTACGCCAGGCTCGTTGATGCGCCGAGTACGCCCGACAAAGTCGCGCTCAAATGAATCGATGAATCTTTTCTGCAAACCGACTGTCCTCCGCTCCGCCCCCGGATAGCTGTTGAGGAAACGCGCGGCTAAATCCAAACCCTCTCCCTGATCGCCCAGAGAGAGAACCCTCTGCGCCACTCGCGAACCACCCAACAGGGAATTATGGTGCGTACTGTAGTAAGGGTAATGCTCAAGCACCACGCCAGATTGGACAACAAACGCCGTCGCAATCATCGCCGCCGGAACCCAGCTCTGGTTTCGCAGTCGATTGCATCGTCCAACGGTCCTCGCCATCCGGTTCAATCCCCAGGCGGCCAGTATATCCAATGGTAGAAAAGCGGGCAAGACATAGCGTTCTCCTTTCTTGGCCGCTAGAGTCATCATCAAAAGAAATCCCCCGGCATAAATCAACAGCCACCACATATGCCGGACGTCCCTCCCCCCTCTCCACTGCAGAACCAAAAAGACCAGGGCTATGCAGATTGCCGGTAGTGTAATGACGGTCGTCTTCCACGCTATGGTCGCTCCATAAAAGAGCCAACCCGGGTCATCAAACACTCGACCGGCAAAGAACACATCGTGATGAGGCACCTCGGCGCGGAAAAGTGCCTCTTGAACCACTTTGGAGAGCGTGTCCAAGGGGGCAAACCACGCCGCAGGCCATACAAGAAAGAAAACGAGGCCAGCGACAATCCCCCACCCGCCCATCGTGCGAACTACGCCCCATAGTAACTGGACACACCGATGTCCTTTCTCTGAACTCTTGACTGAGCTGTCCCGTAAGGTCAACGAATGAGAGAGAGAGAAATACCCAATCACCATTAGGGTGTAAGGCAATAGAAAACCGGAGGGGCTCTTGGTCAAAAAGGCCAACCCGGCAAATGCCCCGCCAAGAATCAAGTCCGACCTCATCTTGTGTTGCAAATAACATATAAGAAACAGCACGCTGATCAGCATAAAACTCGCCAATATAGCATCCAAATGAATCATCTTGCTCAAGTATATGTAAAACGGATCCAATGCCAGTAGACATCCGGAGCTAAACGCCACCGGCCAATCTGTCAGGCGGGTCAACAAGACGTAGGCCAATCCAACACAGGCGGCGATGACAATACTCAACGCAGCCACGCCTGCCTCATCTGGATAATCCCGGCGGCCCAGAGGACCCGGCGGTGGATTCAAGAGTTCATCACCCGACCAGCCGTGCGCGACTGCATATATGCGCAATCCCAGACCTGCGATCCACATCACACTAACACCCGGATGATATCGCTGGTAGGTGCCGCTCAGGTCTCCCTCCTGCAAAGCATCCCAAAAGCGCACAGAGCGTTTGTACCACAGCATAGGCCGCGTTACCGGATAGATTAAGCGTAGCAGGAGCGCCAAAAGAAAAACAAAGACCAAGCCCGCCCAAAAAAACCTTTGGCTTCTAGCCACCCTGGTCGCAGACAAATGGGAATCCACTTTTCGATATATCCTTCCTCGCTAAAATGATCTTTTACGGTGTTCCTTTTTCCGATATAGATTCGGTGCAGTAGACCATTAGCCTCTCGTCCTCGTAGAAAAGATGAGAGTCGCCAAGCCATCCCCGCCAATTCTCCACCTCGTCGGATTTGAGAAGATGTTTGTGCACGACAATGTATCGAATATCTTGAGCAGCCAACCGGGCGAACTCGACTTCCATATCCCAATCTGGATCGGGCGCGGTCCCTTCGTTCAGCCGCTCCAACAAGGGATTGGCCTCCAAAAAAGCCTCGGCATCCTGGGGAGTACGCGATACACGGCCACTGACGATCTTTTTTCCGTGAAATATCTGACAAAACATGGCATACTTTTCACTCTTATTATCCTTGGGAAAATCAGCCACGGCAAAATCTCCCTCTTCCTGAGCCAGTTGGTGCCAGAAAGAAGAGAGAGTCACCGGGGTAGTGGGAAAAGGGCAGATCAGATATTCCAACAGGATAAACGCTGCAACAGAAGCCAGGGCTATGTGAGCCAGCGCCCGGTTTCGCAATACAATCCTGTTATGCAGCCAACGACCACCGTAGCCGACCAAAACAGCGAAACAAAAGAAAACGAGTACGTGGAGACGGCGAGGGTGCCGCAAGATGCCGATAATGGGAACCGCCCAAGGCAACGAGAAGGAGTGCAGGGGAACCTCATTAAGATTGATCTGCGAGCCTAGCGAGAGCACGAAAAATATCACTCCCGCCAACAGCCAGAAACGTGGCTTTCGACGAGCCTGGACAACTCCAATAACAGCAAGCCCTAGGGCAACATAACTCAGGTAAGCCGAGTGCTTTCTGGTAAACCCGCTTTTGTCCTCAAGGCCTAACGTGTACACCAGAGAACCAAGCAATGGATTATGCTGATTGGGAACAATGAAAGAGAGCAAATCACATCCATGGCCGCTACTCTTGGTCACATAACCCGCATCCGAAGTCATCAGTTCACGCATCATCGGCCACAAGAAGGGGATCAGCACCAGACCAACGACGACGGCGAGCAAAGCCAGGGCACGAAACGCCCGCGGCGCCCACTCGGAGCGCTCAAAGATGATTTTATAGAGCAGATAGAGAAATGTCCACATAGACAGCATGATCATGAGATGCCAACTCGATAACGCTGTAACCAGAAACCACAGGGCAGCCAGCAGTACCTGCTTGACTCGACTTGAACCGGTACTGCGAAGCGACCGCATAAGAGCCAGCGCAAAAAGGGGCATCCATTGAGTGGTCACCAAAACTGGGTGGGCACTCTCAAAGATGTGATAGGGGTAAAAGGCAAAAACGAGGCCAGCGACAAAGGCAGCAGAACGGCAGCCCGTGAGATAGGTCACGAGCAAGTACATACTAAAACCGCTCAATACATATGCAAGCAATATGGTCAGGTTGTAAGCAGCGAAATAACCCACCAACGGAGCCAAAAACAATATGATGAAGGTGTTGATATGGGTAAAGCTATGGAAAGCAAGGCTGGTACCCTGTGGGTAGAACACATAGTCGGTGTAGTAAAAGTCCAGGCCTTCCGTCAGGGCTTTTTTCGTCCACCAGTCGGCCCAGGGATTGATGTAGACGTCGCTGCTCTGTCCAGCCAGCACCGTGTTCAAGTTCGAAGCCAACGATGAGGTTAATATCAAAGTCAACAGGCCATACAGTCCCAAGACTGCCCAATCATATTGCTTCATCCCGAATGCTCCACTAGCTTTCCGCACAATCATAGCCTCAAGGCGACGTCTTGCGAACAGTCCGAAGCACGATGCGGCCATCGGGAAAACGCTCGCCAGCCGGCCCAATCGCCGACAGCCGCACGCCGGTCGCATGATCGTACATTCCGACAGAGAGCGTGTACGCACCGCCGGGCAAACTTATGTCGGTAATGAGGTTGTGCTCGTCCTCCAACACCTCCCTATCCCGCCAGTCCCAGGTCGGTCGCGCGCCCTGCATCGGCACGCCGTCGTCCTGCGCCACCATCTGCCCATCGGCGTCTTGCAGGTGCACAAAGACGTGATAGTCCTCGGTCACTCGGCCATCCGACTGCCAGAAGAGCGTCGCCGTCAGCGTATCTCCCGCCGAGAAGTCGTCCGAAGCCAAGTCGTAACCCAGCAGGCGCACGTGATCGCCCAGTTGCACGTCCAGGCGGTGGTCAACGTCGAACACCTCCGGATCGGTCTGGTACGCCGGGTAGACCCACACATAAGGCACCCCATCGAAGGAGATCGTCCACAGGGGCTCCTTCTCCTGGCAGGCATCCCAGGCCTCGCCCCAGTACTCGACGCGGTTCCGACGCTGGATAGAATTGATGGTAAAGACGTAATAATCCGCCTCGGGCAGCTCTATGCCGTCGCTGCGCCCGACAAAGATGCGCTCCGACAGTTCCTCCAACCGCCGGTGCACGCCGGCCAATCTGCGCTCCGCCCCCGGATAGCCGTTAAGGAAGCGCGCGGCCAGATCCGCACCCTCCCCTTGATCGCCCAAGGGAAGAACGTGCTGCGCCACTCGCGAGCCGCCCAACAGCAGGTTGTGATGGGTGCCATAGTAGGGATGGAGCCTGAGAACCGCGACGGCCTGAAAGGTTAGCGCGGCCACGATGATCGCCGCTGGAATCCACCCACGCTTCCGAAGCCACCCCAGTTTCCCGACCGCGCTCGCCACTTGCACCAGCCCCCAGGCCGCCAGCACATCCAGGGCGGGAAAGACAGGAATCAGGTAGCGCAGCTCCTTTCTGGCCGCGAGCATCATCGCCGCCGTAAACCCGCAGGCATACACTAGCATCCCCCACACCGATACATTGTCCCGCCAACGTCTCAAGCGTCGTATCAGGAGCGCAGCCGCCAGCAAAACTGACGGCAGCGTGATCGCGGTCGTCTTCCAGCCGAGCGTGGCCAGGTAAAAGAGAGGCCCGGGGTCGTCGGTGATCACTTGCCCGGCGAAAAAGTTGGGGTTACGGTGCACCGTCTCCATGTGAAACTCGACCCGCTGCACCAACTTGGACAGCGCTTCCCCCGGCATGACCCACATGGCAGGCCACAACAGCACGAATATACACGCCGCCGTAGACCCCCAAATCACGAGATCACGAGCGATCTCGCCGATTCTACCCGGCCAAGAGATACGAGTGTCCGCCAGATGGCGATAGGACACAGCCAGAGCCAACAGAGGAATCAGGACACCGGCCGGGCTCTTGGTCAGGAAAGCCAGCCCGGCGAAAATCCCGCTGAGGACGAGGGACACCCGGCGCTCCCGCTGTACGTAGTCGAGCAGGAACAGCACGCTCACCAGCATCAACGTCGCCAGCATCGCGTCTATGTGAAGGACCTTGCTCTCTTCCAGGTAGAAAGGATCCAATGCCAGCAAGCATCCACCGACGACGCCGACCCGCCAATTCCACAACCGAACCAACAGCACATAAGCCAGACCGATGCACAGGGCAATGGCCACGCCCAGCGCCGCCACGCCCGCCCCGATGGGGTAAGGCCGATAGTCCGCGGACGACTGAGGCGGGTCCAATAGATCATCTCCCGACAAACCGTGCGCCGCCGCGTAAACCCGCAGCCCCAGGCCCGCCACCCACATCGTGGTGACGCCGGGATGGTATCGCTGATAGGTACCGGCGGGGTCCCCCGCCAGCAGCGCATCCCAGAAGCGCACCGAGCGCTCGTACCACTCCAGGGGCCGCGAGACGGGATAGATCACGCGCAGGATCAGCGCCAGGAGGAATACGACCACCAGGCCGTACCAGAACAGGCGCGCGTTTTTATCGCTACACATCAGGGCCCGACCTCCACGCGGCCCAGGATGATCCGGTCCTGAGCCAAGCGGTCCCCATCCGGCCCATACGCGGCTAACCGATCTCCGCTCCCCTCGTCGTACATCCCCACCGCCACCCGGTACTCACCCGCCGCCACGTCCTCTCCCACCGGCACGATGTGCCGATCCGCCACCACCTCGCCCGCTGCCCACCCCGATGTCGGCTTTACACCCAACCCCGGCAGCCAGTCCCGCTGTGCCACGATGTTCCCCGCGTCATCGTACACGTGCACGAACACCTTGTAGCTCTGCGCCATCTCGCGCTGTCCCTGCCAGTACAGCGTCACGTAGAGATTCCCGCCCGCCCTCGCCGGCCCGGGGGCTAAATCATAGCCCAACAGTTTCACTTTGTCGCCCAGCGTGACCCCGGACGCTGTCTCCATTTCCTGGGGCTTGCCGAAATTCGGCTCGGTCGACTGTATCCACACGACGCCCACCATCACCGGCTCGTCCAGTACCCGCTCGTCTTCCTCACCCACCAAATCCACTACCAGAGCCATCTCGCCCGTCGGCGCTCCCTCGCTAACCGCCACGTCGTACACACCGCGCAACACCTCGCCCTCCCGCCACTCTGTCGTCGCATACGCTGTGTTCACCAACCCGTACTCGCCGCTCCCGTACACCTCACCATCCGCGCCCCGCAGGTCCACCACCAGCCGGTACGACTGCGCCATCTTTCCCAGCGCCTCCCAGACCACGCGCAGCGTCACCGTCTGCCCCGCCAGCACAGCCTCCCGATCGATGCCATAGCCCACCAAGCTTAGCTCCGGGACCACCTCCCGCTCCATCACGTACGGCACGTCCAGTTCCTCTACCGTCGGCGCCCCCTCTGCGACGCCTACCCCGGCTTTCACCCGTACTGCCGTTTCACCCTGCGGACCCTCCAGCGGCAGCCGTTTCCCCGTTTCCTGGTCGTACACCCCTAGCTCCAGATCGTACTCACCGGGCGGCGTGCCCGGCCCGATCGGCAGATGGTACAGCACCACGCTCGATGTCCCCGCCTGCCACTGCGACGTCGGGCGTAGCGCCCGATCCAGTACCGGCTCGTCCTCCTGCGCCACGCGCTCCCCGCGCGCGTCGTACAGGTGCAGGAACACTGCATAGTCCTTCCCCATCTCTTCCATCGCCTCCCACGCCAGAACCACGCCCCCATCCCGTCCCCACGCCGGCAGCGGCTGTGTCGCTCCGTAGCCCGTCAACCGCAATCCGCCGAACTGCACGTCCAACGGCCGGGTCGCCACGCCAGCACCCACCAACCGGTGCAGCGTCACCTCCATGTGTGGGAAGCTCGCCCGCTCCAGCAGCGCGCCGTGCATGTCGAGCACATCCAGATATGCCCCCGGTTCCCACTCCGAGTAGCGCGCGTACCACACCCGCTCGCACTCGGACGACATATCCTCCAACATTCCCGCCACCCGTTCGGCGCTCCAGTAGGCATAGGACTCGTCCTCGGAGATCCAGTCGGCCTGGAACGCGTACACGGAGAGTCGCCCCTTGTAATTCTCGGCGAACAGGGAATCGCCATTGACCAGGAGGCACTCCCCCTCGCCGGGCCGCGCGCGCGCCTCGATGTACGCCATCGGCTCGACGTAATGCCGGTCGTTACGATAGATCCACAAGTAGTCCACGCCGTGCAGATTGACCACGTACTCGGGCTCAACCTGGGGATTGACCACGTACTCTGCCAGCAGGTCGTCAAACCGCTGGCGCTGCACGTAGGAGAGGTAAAAGATCACATAGTCGTTGTCCCAAACGCAGTACCGCTGCAGACGGCGGGTCTCACCGTCAAACTGCGGCGCAAAGACGGGAAAGACCGCCTCGCTGACCTGCAGTCGTTCGACGCCGGGTTTGGCGTTCAGATACGCCGCCGCCCGCTCGTATCCCTCGCCCCAGCCCATCAAGAGCACCCGCTCGGCCTGCCGAATCCCGCCCAGCAGCGGGTTGTAATACGTCAGATAGTACGGATAGTGGAGCACAACCAACGCGATCTGGACAACCAGCACCACCACAGTGACGGCCAGGTAAGATGGCAGGGAGCGCTTAAGGCCCTCTAGCCGCTGCCACACGGCCTCCGCTGCCCACAGCAACCCTACCCCCGCCACGATATCCAGCGCGGGAAACACGGGCAGTAGGTACCGGTCGAACTTTTTGGCGCCCAGGCTCATGAATATGCCAAAGAGCAAGCTGTAGGCCAAGAGCACGCCCATCCCAAAACGCCGCCCGGCATCGTTCCTTGAACTCACCATCCACACGACGCCCGCGACCAAGCCCACGAGCGCCAGAGGGCTCAGGCGGAACGCCAGCGCTACCGGGTAGAACAGCCAGCCGGGATCGTCCACCGGGCGGCCAAAGAAATAGCTCCCCGACGAGTGGCCCTCTTCCGCATACCCGATGGCCTGGCCCAACACCCCCTGCATCGTGCCCACCGGGTCCACCCACGCCGCCGGCCACAGCGCCACGTACACCGCCGCCGCCACCAGCCCCCAGATCGCCACGCCTCGCGCAGCCTGCAACAGCCGCTCTCGCCGCGCGGTCCCGCGCAGCGCGTCCCATCCCTCCACCAACGCCACAAAAGGAGCCAGGAACATCGCCGGCGACTTTTGCAGGATGGCCAGCCCACCCAACACGCCCGATAGCGCCAGAAAAGCCAGCCGCCAGAGGGACGACCGCGAGCGGCCGAGAGAGACCAGCAGGCTCAACACCGACACCGTCATCGCGCCGGTCAGCACGGCATCCAGATGTAGAAAGCGCGACATGGCCAGGTAGAACGGGTCCAGGGCCACCAGCGCCAGGCCCACCACGGCGACCTTCGAGCCCCACAGCAGCCGCGCCAGGACGTAGATACCCACGATGCACACCCAACTGAACAAAGCCACACCGACCCGCGCCTCGAGCAGCAGGTGGTTCAACTCGCCCAGAAGCCGGTGCCGCTCTGCCTGAGAGCCGCCGGCTTTTTCGAGCTGCCTGCCATCCAGGCTGTCCCGGCACATGGCGCGGAGGCCGTCGCTTTCGGCTGGGGCGAAGATGGCGCCCAACCAGGTGGTCACCACGCCGGGATGGCCGACGCGGAAGGTGTTCGCCCAATCCCCTCGCAGCAGGGCATGCCGGAACCCGACGACGCGACACGTCCAGCGCGCCTCATCGGCGACCCGAAAGGCGTCCAGGCCGATGAGGCGCGCCGCGAGGCTCGCCAGCAACACGAGGGCAACTATCGCAATTTCCAAGCGTGAGAATCGTTTCATAGTCGCGTCAGCCGTCACCGCCAGGGGGTCTCCATCGCATCGAACGGGACAGCATTATACCGTGTCCAGTTGGGGCTGACAAGGAGTAAGAATTTGCGTCTTTGGGGTGAAAATCCCTGGGCTCACCTGACAACCCTCCCCGGCAGCATCAACCGGCCATCGCGTGTAGTGAGGGCGGGAGAAATGATCTCAATGGACAGGCGCTCTCCGGTATCGGGCCGGTAGACGCCCACCCACAGCGTGTACTCGCCCGCAGGCACTCCCTCCAGCGAGAGGGTGATCTCGTCGGGCACGATCTCCCCCACCCGCCACTGGGAGGTAGGATACGCCCACCCACGGGGCATCACGTCCGCCTGCGCTGCAAGCGCGCCGCTCTCGGCGTCATCGAGGTGCACAAAGAACTTGAAGTCTTCCATCCGCCCCAGCGCTTGCCAGTGCAGGGTGACACGCGCCTCGTCACCCGCCACCTCCACACCGTATCCCAGGAGGCGCATCGCGTCGCCAAAGCGTGCGTCCATCCTACGCGCCAATGGGAACACGCCGCGCCCCTCGTCGGCCCCCGCCACGACCAAGTCCCCGACCGTCGCCTCCCGGCCCACCGCTTGACCATCGCGCACCAGATTCAAGACGATGGCATAGACCCCTTCGTCCAAGTCCGGCGCGGGCTGGATGGGAAACTCGTCCCGCACGACGGCGTTGGCCGGCCACTCCCGTGAGGGCCAGGCGGGCGAAATCTTGAATCGCCGGACCTGACTCACGTGACCCGCTTCATCCACCAGGGCGATGTCGACCTGGTGGTCCATTCCCGGCGCGGCCGTCGTGCCCCAGACGATCTCCAATGCCAGGGCCGAGCCGAGCCGCTTCAAGTCGATCCGGACAATGCCCACCCCCGCCCCCAGGTCGTGCGCCAGGGTGAAATCCCCACCCGCGACAGGGGCCGTCGAGTAGACGGCCACCTCGCTATCTTCGTAGTGGGGCGCTATCACCAGATAGGACCGCCACTCCTCGACGAGCGCCGCCTGGGTCAGTTCCTTGTGTATGACAATGTACCGAAAACCGGCCTCAGATAGCGCGGCCAATTGGCGCGAGATATCGGAAAGCTCCGTGTTTATCCCCCCCGTTGAGCTCCTGTACGCGCCCGCTATCAGCGGCACCGAATCGGAGAATGCCATCGCCTGAGGAGGGAGGCGGGAGACGTGGCCGCTGAGGAGAGGCCGGCCGTGGACCGTCTGGTAGAACATGTAGCGCTCGGTGATCTGCCGCTTGCCCGGCAGCCCCACGATGGCAAAGTCGCCCGGTTCCTCGGCCAGCGCAGCGTAAAAGGCCGGCACGCGGGCCGAGACCATGTCGGTGGGAATGCTAAGATAGTCCACCAGAATCAGCGCTCCCAGGAGAACCGTGACTGCTGCTCCGAAAATATGTAGGGCAAATTGCCAATTTGCCCTACGCCGACGGCACACCAGCCACGTTTTGAGGGCCGATGCCCCACACCCGGCCAAGACCGCGACGGGCAGGCCGAGGAGAGCGGTAAAGCGATGTGGATGCCGCAACATCTGGACGGGCGGCAGCCAGCCGATCAACCGGTATGGCAAAGGGATGTGGGGATACTCGACGCCGTCGAACCGCAGGTAAGGTCCCAGGGCGAATACAAAGCACACGATCGCCAGCCCCACCCAGAACCAGGTCTCTCGGTGACCGCGCTGCTTGACGATCCCCACCACGCTCAACCCGACGGCGACGTAGCCCAAGAAAGCCGAATGATGCGCACGCGCCTCGTCCTGACCGTATCCCGGAAAAACCCGCGTGTACAGCCCGCCCAAGAGGTGCTGATGCTGGGGGATGATCCACGCCAAGAGGTCCTGCTCAGGGTCCGACGTACTCACGACGTACAGCTCTTCGGCGGAATCGCCCGCCAGCGCCTCGCGCGCCATGGGCAGTAAGGCAGGCGTCATCAGCGCCAGGGCAACCACAGCCATCAGGGCCAGCCCGCCCATCACACGCCGGTTCCACCGCCGCCGCTCGCCGATGAGGGAGTAGAGCAAGTAAAGGACGATCAAGAAACTGGCCAGGATCAACAACTGCCAGCGCATGTATCCAATCAGCGCCAGAAGCACGCCGGCGATCAGGCCGTCCCGAACCGGCCTCCCGCTGCGGAACAGGTTCCACAGGGCCAGCATGAGCAGCGGGAACCCCTCGGTAGAGACCATGTTGGGATGATTGGTGTCCAGCATGCGGTAGGGCCAGAAGGCATACACCAAACCGGCGATAAAGGCCGCGGCGTGCGACCCGGTCAGGCGGTGTGCCAACGCGAACATCGCCAGGCCACACAGGGGAACGTGGACCAGGTGAACGAGGTTGTACGCGGCGACGCCACCCGTGAGCGGCTCCAGCACCAACCACAGGGCGATGTTGACCCAGGCAAAGTTGTGGTACACCAGGCTGACGCCGGTGGGGTGAAACAGCAGCGGCGTGTAGTAGACGTTTCCCCCATGCTGCAACACGCGCTTGACCCACCAGTTGTTCCAATAGTGCACCCACATGTCGTCGCCGCTGCCCAGCAGATGCGTGCCCAGTTGGCCAGCCGCCGGCCACGTCATCGCCAGGGTGAGGAGGGCGTAGACCAGGAAAATGCCCGCATAGATCCACGGCGCCTGCTTCCAGCCCTTCACGGCAGCACTATCTCCTGCAGGATCAAGACGTCGGAGGAGGCCTCAGCGCCACGCACGGGCAACCGCTCGCTGGTATCAGGGTCGTACACGCCGACCGCCAGATCATACCTCCCCGCCGGCACCTCACTCAAGGGCAGGTGCAATTCATCGGAGACCGTCTCCCCCGCCTGCCACGACGTGGTGGGATAGGTCCAGTCGCGCGGCACCACGTCCACCTGGGCCGCCAGCGCGCCGCTCTCCGCGTCGTACAGGTGCAGGAAGAACTTGTAGCTCTCTTCCATACTGCGCAACGCCTGCCAGTGAAGCGTCACCATCAACGCGTCGCCCTCTGGCCGCAGGTCATACCCCAGCAATTCGAGCGCGTCGCCGAACGCGGCCCCTGTCTCAATCTGCACGGGTGGCCGGACAAAGGTACGAAGCTGCCACGGCACGTCCAGCGCGGCGATGGTCACGACCGACTCCTCCACCCGCTCGCCCGTATCGGCCCGGACCAGCGCCAGGGTCAACGCGTAGGAACCGCTGGGCAGTTGCGGATCGACCTGCAGCGCGTAGCGCCCGCGGCCCAGCGCGCCGGACGACCACTCGTCGGTGGGCCAGCCATCCACCAGGGGGAAAACGGCGGTCTGCAGCCGCCGCCCGGCCTTGTCCACCAGGGCCAGCTCTACCATCCAATCCTCGCGCTGCGGCTCCACCGCGCCCCATAGCACCGAAACCTCCACCTGGCCCGGCGCGCGTTCCACATCCGTATCCGTTGACACGGTCGCCTGCACGAACCCCAGCCCGGGGACAAGCTCCCGCGCCAGATCGAACTCCCGTCCGTGGGCGGGCTCGGTGTGGTAGGCCAGGAGCAAATCGTCCTCATACGCCGGGCGGAAGCCAAACCAGCGCCGCCAGCCCGCCACCGCCTCGGCCTCGGTGCGATCTTTGTGGACGATCACATAGCGCACCCCCGCCTCGGTCAGCGGCTCCAACTGCCGCGAGACGTCCGCGAGATCGCCCGGCGCGGGCGGCCCCTCCCGGGCCGCGGCCAGAAGCGGCACGCTCTCGACGAAGGCGTGCGCGTCCGTCGGCGGCCGCGATACGTGCCCGCCGACGATGGGACGCTCGTGAAGAGTCTGCACGAACAAATAGATCTTGTCCTCGGAGAGGTCGATGGGGAAATCAGCCACGGCGAACGTCCCCGCCTCCTCCCGCAGGCGCTGGTAAAAGGCCGAGTCGGGCGGGCGCACGGTGGGCACCGGCGCGACGCTGTACTCGAACAGGATCAGCAGGGCCAGACCGAGGGCTGTACCGCGCGTTCGCCAGCGCTCCAGGATCGCCTGCACCCCCATCGCCGCCAGCACGGAGATGGGCAGCGGCAGGACGATGTTGAACCGATTGGGGTGACGGATAAAATCGCCGACGATGGTGGGCTTGATCAGCGCATACGGCAGAGGGAAACCCGGCACCACGCGTCCGTTCACTTGCAGCTCGGGGCCCAGCGCCAGGACGGCGAGGATCGCGGCGGAGAGGAGCCAGGGCAGCGCCTCCCTGCACCGCTTGAGCGCCCCCCATCCTGCCAGCAGCAGGGTCACCCACCCCACCGCCGCAGCGGGTCCACCAAAGTGAAAGTAACGGTCGTACAGGCCGCCGAGTCCGTCGAGCAGGAAGAGTGAATGCTCCCGGTTGGGGAGCATGTAAGCCAACAGGTCCGTGCTCTTCTCATTCGACCCCGAAGGCACCAGGTCCGCTTCCTGGGCCCGCCCTAGCGCCGCGAGCATGGGTACCAGGAACGGCGCGATCAACGCGACGCACAGCAACCCGCCAAGCGCCAACGCCATGAGCGTACGCCGATTCCACCGCCGGCGCTCGCTCAGCAGGCTCCACGCCAGCCACATCGCGCCCCACAGGCCCGAAAGCAGCATCTGGTGCCAGCCGCACAACGCGGCGAGCGCCAGCCCCACACCGGCCCCCACGCCGTCACGCAGCCGTCCGCGCCGCGTCAGCCGGACGAGGAAAAAGGCGAACAGTGGATTCCACTGGTTGCTGAGCAACTTGAGCTGGCCGCGGTGGGAGAAGCGATGCGGATAGAAAGCATAGATCAGCCCTGCCACAAAAGCCGCTGGATGGGAGCGCGTGACCTCGTAGGCCAGCAGATAGGTCGTGTAGGCGCCCACGACGTAGGTGAGCAGGATGGTGACGTTGTGCCCCGCCAGCGCGCCGAACACGGCTTGGAGAGGCAGCCACACCAGGGTACTGAACCAGTTGAACCCGTGCCAGTACAGCTCGACGCCCCGGGGGTAGAAAAGGCAGGGTGTCCTATATACACTGTGACCCTCGGTCAGCGCCTTTTTGACCCACCAGTTGTTCCAGGGATAGATCCAAAAGTCGTTGGTGCTGCTCAGCAGATGCGTGTTCAGCCTGACGCTGAACGGGTACGTCATCACCAGCGTCAGGAGCAGATAGGCTCCCAGGATAGCCAGGTGCCGATAGCGCCCTTTCACGGCACCGTCACCTCTTGCAGGATCAGTGCATCCGAGAGCACGGGCAACGTCTCACTGGAGACCGTGAGCCGGTCGCCAGTCTCGGGATGATACACCCCCACGGCCAGCCGGTACGTCCCCGGCGACACCTCCCCCTCTAGGGGCAACTGTATCTCGTCGGAGACGATCTCTCCCGCCTCCCACCAGGTCGTGATATAGGTCCAATTGCGCGGCACGACGTCCACCTGGGCCGCCAACTCGTTGCTCTCGGCGTCGTACAGGTGCAGGAAGAACTTGTAGCTCTTGTCCATGCGGCGCAAAGCTTGCCAGTGTAGCATCACGCTCAATGCGTCGCCCGCCGGCTCCAGATCGTATCCCAGCAAGCTCAGATCCTCGCCGAACGTGGCATCCACCTCGGTCTGCATGGCGGGCGGTGTAAAGACGCGCGGGGGAATGGGCATCTCCAGCCCCTCCTGGATCACGACCGTTTCGCCCACCCGCTCGAGCGTGTCCTCTTCGACCAGCGATAGGGTCAGCACGTAGGTGCCGCTGGGGAGCCGAGGATCGACCTTGAAGACGTAGCGTCCGTGGCTCAGCGCGCTGGCCGGCCACTCGCTGGTGGGCCAGCCTGCAACCGGGGGAAAGATGGCGCGCTGCTGGGCCTGGCTCGCCTCGTCCACCAGCGCCAGCTCGACCGCGAAATCCTCGCGCTGCGCCGCCGTCGTCCCCCACACGACCGCCACCTCCATCGTGCTCTCCGGGGCAATGGAGTCGGTTACGGAAACGACCTGCGTCAGGCCGATGCCATCGAGCAACTCACGGCTCACGTCAAAGTCCCGCCCGGCCTTTAGGTCCGTGTGGTAGACCTCGATGAATTCGTCTTCATAGAAGGGACGAAAGGCCAGGTACGCGTGCCAGTTTTCCTTATCCCAGGGGAAGGCGTACTGCTCGTTGAGAATCACGTACCGGACACCGGCCTCCGCAAGGACGGCCAACTGGCGCGACACGTCCGGCAGATCGGGGTTCATCTTGCGGGTGTCGCGCAGGTGAAGGAGGAACGGGTTATCTTCCACGAACGCTCGCGCCTCGCGCGGCGGGCGGGCGATGCTGCCCTCGACGATGGGCTTGCCGTGCGTCGTCTGGCACAGCATCAAGAAAGGGCTCCTGTCGCGCCCGGTGGGCAGGTTGAGCAGGGCAAAGCGACCCGGCTCCTCGGCCAGCGACTGATAGAAAGGTGAAATCTCGGTATCGAACGTCTGCACGGGGATCTGTAGGTAATCCAGACTGAGCAGCAGCACCAGCGCCGCGAACAGGGTCGACTTGTAGCGAGGCGCGACGTTGTTCCTGCGTGCCCAATCCCGCAGGAACACGACGCCGTAGGCCGCCATCGCGGCGACGGGCAGCGCCAGCAGGATATTGAAGCGGCGCTCCTCGCGCATGATCTTGACCGGCAAAAAGTCCTTCACCAGCACGTATGGCAAGGGGAGGCTATCGTATATCTGCTTGTTGAACCGCACCGACGGCCCCATGGCCAGCAGCCAGGCCACGAGCCCCAGCCCCGCCCAGAACCACCGCATCCGGCGCGCTCGACCGACGCCGAGAATGACGAGGAGAATCACGAAATACCCCAGGTAGGCGTTGCTGTACCAGGCCCGGGTGTAGGAATCGGCGTACAGCAGCCCGTCAAAGAGGCCATCGAGCAGGTGATTGTGCGGCACCACCACGTAGGCCAGCAGGTCGGTCTGCTTGGATATGAGGCTGGGGACGAACAGGTCCTCGGGATGCTGCCGCGTGAGCTGCGCTCGAACCAGCGGGTAGAGCGCGGGAGTCATCAATGCCAGGGAAATGACGCCCATCATGCCAAGTGCGAGGACGACGTGCAAGCTCCAATGCCGGCGCTCAAACACCAGGCTATACACGACATACAGCCCGGCGACGATGGCCACGAAAACCAGCAACTGCCAGCGCGTATAGCCGGTGAGGGCTAGGAAAAGGGCCGCCAGTGTGGCATGCCGGAACTTTTCTTCACGCACGACGCGCATCAGGTACAGCAGGAAAAGGGGCAGCCACTGCACGGCGATCAGGTTGGAGTGGTCGATCTCGAACAGGCGATAGGGAAAGAAAGCGTACACCAAGCCGGCGACAAAGGCCGCGCCCGTCGAGCGCGTGAGGTAACGCGCCAGGACGTACATCCCCACGGCGCTCAGGAAGAGGTTGAGCAAATAGATCAGATTGAAGGCCACGATCCCGCCGACCAGGAATTGCAGCGGCAGCCACAGCGCAATGTTGGCCCAGGCGATGTTGTGATAGAGCAGGTTCACGCCGGTGGGGTAAAAGATCATGTCGGTGTAGAACAGGTCGCCCCCTTGGGT
>Ga0307420_1000586_pt1 | contig 16753 bp, 17 predicted proteins | sample SalMarWE160240MG_2_FD_202167 | JGI IMG/M metagenome (GOLD analysis project Ga0307420, IMG submission 202167) | Salt marsh sediment microbial communities from the Plum Island Ecosystem LTER, Massachusetts, United States - WE1602-40 | ecosystem: Environmental > Aquatic > Marine > Intertidal zone >... | reverse complement strand
AGATATCAAGACGCAAAGTAGCTGGCTGCCGACGCAATGAGCACTTGCCCGCCGTAGTAGAACGCCAGGCCGATGCGATGGTATTTCCACGGCCTCCAGAAGCGATCTGCAGCCAGGATCGCATCCGAGACGTAGAAAAGCACCGCTCCGATCACGATCATCAAAGCCTGCCCCGTGCTGAAAACCGGACTGGTCAACGTCGCGGCAGCGCGGCTGACCATCACCGAGATCACCACGATGTATGCAGCGACCGGCATCTGCATCTGGCCCAGGTTTGGCCGGAGCAAGATGTAGAAACCTACGCCTACTGCCGATAGTACCGCTACCGAGACAACGTCCCACGTAGAGAACCATCCCAGGAGCACGAACACCACGGTGTAGGCGACGTGGGCCAACAGGAACAAACCCAAGCCCAGCGTGAAGGCTTTGGAGCTCTGAAACATCAGCGCGATATCCCCGCCCAAGGACAGAAACAGCCCGACTACCATGCCGGCGGTGTAGGTCAGGTTCCGCGCCGGCTCCAGGAGTGACAGCGCTGCCACCGTGATCACCAGCAGCGTGGAGAGCGGCTTGAGGATAAAAACCTGCCGCCGCCAGCCCAGGATCTCTGCCCGAATCAAGAGGGCGACTGTGACGACCAAAGCGGGAATTGGATAAAGGGCTGCTTTCATCGTTTCCCCCATTTTACCTTGTGTCTGTTCAGCTCTCGATATACGTCCACATCCACCTTCCTCTCTGTTAACCTGCGAGAGGCTATCCCTTGGCTATCTCGATCACCGGCGCGTCGATCAGAAACGACCCCTCCGCTTCCATGCCCTGCTGCGCCAGCGCCTCGACGTACTCGGGATGAAATCGAAACACCCCGTCTTGCAATATCTCTCGATCCCACGGGTTGAGGAGTAGCTCGTCCGTAATCAGGCCGATGTAATCGGGCAGCGCCGCGCTCTTGGTGTGGGCGTACAGAACCGCGCTCTTGACCGCCAGGGCACCCATTGCCTCGACCTTCTTTTCGACTATAGAGATCGTCTCGCCCGTGCTGCAGACCTCGTCGACGACCAGCACGCGTTGACCCTCGACCGCCGCTGGCGGTTCCACGAACCACCGCGGGCTTGAGTAGGTGATGACGTCCTCGACCCGCCTGGAGAGGCGCACTGGGTAGAGCTCGACCTGCAGCACGTGGGCCAGGAGGGTGCCGGGGTAGTAGCCCGCACGGCCTATGGGGAGGATGATCTGTGGACGGAAGCGGGACACAGCCAGGGCCAACCCCTTGCACAGGCCGTGAAAATCCCGCCACGAAATGGGCCGGATGCCGGCCCGGTTTTCATAATCGTAGGGATTCTGCGACACGTCACCTCCAAACTTGTGATAGTATACTTAATCAGCGTGCGAAGGGCAAGTCTTGAATCGCGGTCTTGAGCGGCGGGCGCAAGGCCCGCGTTTACAGATCGCGTAATATGATTCGTAATGTTCTTGGGGTACAATCATTGTGGAATTATCACGCCAACAGGGGGGGCGGGGAAAATGACTAGACCGATTGCTTTGATCGTTGAGGACGAACACGATTTGTCCTTTCTTCTGGCCCAGGTGGCCAAGCTGGCGGGCTACGAACCCGAGGTCATTCACTCGGGCGACATAGCGCTTGAACGGCTTTCCCAGGTGATTCCAGACCTGATTCTCCTGGACCTCAACCTGCCCAAGGTATTGGGGACGGATATTCTGAAACACATCCGCAGCGAGCAGCGTCTGCTCGGGGTTTACGTCATCGTCGTGACCGCCTACAAGCACCTGGCCGAGACGATCTACGAGCAGGCTGACCACGTCTTGAACAAGCCTTTCGAATTCGATCAACTGGCCCAATTAGTCACCGCCGCGCGGCCGTTGACAGGGTAGCAAGGGCGGGATAGACTGCAAGCTCGGCGGGCACGCCTGCCGGGCTTTTTATCGGACTTTTTGTCCGCCGACTGGCAAACCAAAAGCCCCTGCGCGATGGCAGGGGCCACGGTCAAGCAAGTGGGCCCACGAGGATTCGAACCTCGGACCAACCGGTTATGCATCCCATCTACAGCTTTCGCTGCCCCTTTCGGGTTTGTGGGCTGGACTATCCCTTCACCCTACTAAAGAGGTTTATCACTTCGCAGGGTGCCTGCCGTCTAGTCTCTACACCTTCCCCGGCCAACCGGGGCTTGGCTCGGGATTACCCTACCTATACACACCTCGGCGTAGGCTTCCCCGAATTTGACAGGTATCGCCTGAGAATCTCTTCCCAGGCAGCCCGCTGACAAGGCAACTTATCAATCCGTGCTTACTTAGCTGACCTTGTCCCCTGAGCCGGCCGCTCTGACCGCTGAGCTATGGGCCCTAGACAATGCGCGACACATCGCGCGTATTCAATTGTCAAGAGCGGGCGGTGGGAATCGAACCCACAACAACAGCTTGGAAGGCTGGGGCAATACCATTTTGCAACGCCCGCGTAGGTACGCCTCTGGAAAACACCCGAGGTCGGGGCGGCCGGACTTGAACCGGCGACCTCCGCGTCCCAAACGCGGCGCGCTTCCATCTGCGCCACGCCCCGAAAAGCAACGTAAGTATACCGCTGTTGACCGCTTCCGTCAAGGGTTTGGTCGGGGTCACTGGCCCCAGGAGAGGCGCTGCGACGTCCAACCGGGCAGGTCGGGGCCGAGCTTGAGGATGATGTGCGGGTCTGCGCCGTCAGCGTTCATCAGGTACACGCCCCACTCCCCGTCGCGATTGGAGACAAAGGCCACCTTGGAGCCATCGGGCGACCATGTGGGGAGACCGTCGGAGGCTGCGTCGTCGGTGAGCTGTACGAATCGGCGGTCGGTATACACCCGGTAGACCTCCCAGTTGCCGGTGTGGTTGGCCATATAGACCAGGCTTCCGCTGTCGGGGTGCCAGCTCAGGGCGATGTCATTGGCACTGGTGCTGAGTTGGATCGGCGCATCTTCGTTATCGGGGTTGTCGATAAAGATGCCGCATTCGCCGCTGGCGTTGCAGCCGGTCCAGGCCAGCCAGCCGTTGGGCGCCCAGGCGGGCCACTTGCCCTGCGCGTGCACCTGCGGCTCGGACGAGCCATCCGTGGGCGCGATGTAGATCTGCCAGTCGCCGGAGGCGTCCTGTGCGGCGTAGGCCATGCGCTCCCCGACGGGGGAGAAAACGGGCCAGGCCAGGCCGCTGCCCGAACGCAGTTGATGGGGTACGGCTCCCTCGTTGGTCAGCAGCGATATGCCGGCCGAGACGTGATTGCGATATCCCAGTGCGCCGCTGCTGCGCATCCAGCCCGGTTGATCGGCCCCGGTAGCCCACCTCACGATACGCCTGTCGGTGGACAGGACGAATATGCTATAGTAGCCCGTGTCGTCGTTGTAGGATGGGTAGGCCAAGCGGCCCGTGCCAAAGCCGGGCGGCAGGTTGGTCAGCGTGATGACGTCCGTGTTCTCCATCTTGATGGGGGCCGGCGTCGCCACCAGGCACACCTGCTCGGCGGCGTTCCGCTTTTCCATCACGTCGGCGCTTTCGGCCAGTTGCAGCGCCAGGTCGTATTGCTCCTGCGCCGGGCACATCTCGTCTTTGGCGTACCACTCGTCACCGTAGGCCACGTGGGCCTGGTAGAGTCGCTGATAGACGTCCTTGTAGCCGGGCGCGAGGGCGTAGAGCTGCTCGAAACGCTCAATGCACTCTTCCCAATCACCCCAGTAATTCACTGCGTCCATATACATCTTGGCTAAGCTAAGCTCCCACTGCGCCTCCTCCGAAGCCGGATCGTCTGGGCGGAGTGCTATCGCCTGGTCGAGGTAAAAGATACCCTCCTCGAAACGATCCTCTTCCAAGAGCGCCATCCCGGCGTTGTAGAGGCTGTCAAAGAGCATGTCCTCGACGGCCCGCGCCTCGTAGGTTGGGTCCAGTGCGCGCACCTGGGTAAGCGTGGCAGCCGCATCCGTCCATTCCTCGGCTTCGTACTGCTGCGTGGCTTCTTGGTACAGGTCTTTTACGACCTGCTCGGGGTTGAACTCTGGGGTCGGGGTGGGGCGGGCGGCGATGCGCGCCTCCGCCTTCTCGATACCCTGCCTGGCGAAAGCGTGATCGGGGTCGATGCGCAGGATGTACTCGAATTCTTCGATGGCCAACTCATACTCGCCGGCGTCCAGCTTCTGCAACCCGGCCAGGTAGCGCTGGGCGATGATCTCGTCGATGCGCTGGCGAGCCTCGACCAGGCTGGGATCGATTTCGAGCGCGTACTCGAACTCGGCGACGGCGAGCTTGTAGGTGCCCTGTTCGAGGTGGGCCTCCCCTTTCTGATAATGCTCCCGAGCCTGGGCCAGGCGGGCCTGCCGCCGATCTTGCTCGCCCTGATAGAGACCGGAGTAACTTCCCAGCCCGATGCTCAGTCCCAGAACCAAGAGAGCGCCCACGATTGCCAGGAGAATAGTCAGCACGCGCCGCCAGATGGGGGACCGCTCTCGTGGCTTGGCTGGTGCGGTGGTCCGCTCGATGATGTGCAGCGGCTGTGTCTCCTCAAGCTCCTTGAGCTCTTTGGAGCGGGCGCGCGTGGGACGCGTATCCTGTATCATCTCCCCACACACGGGGCACAGCGATAGATGATCGGGGACCTCGGCTTTACACTCGGGACAGCGCATACTTTCCTCGTTGATCAGAAGGCGAAACGAGAGAGATTATAGCCTCTTTGGCCCAACTTGTCCAGTGCACTTTGCCAAGCTTCTCTCTCGTGCTATACTCTCTGCCAGGGAGGAAGACGATGGAACGATACAACCTGTTGGTCGTGAGCGATCTGCACCTGTGCGAGGGTGTCGATCCAGAGAGCGGCAAGTATGCCCGACAGGAGGACTTTTTGTTCGACGATGCCTTTGCCCGTTTCCTGCGCTACCACGAGCGGGTCAAGCAGCAGCCTCGCTTCGGTGGACGTCCGTGGCTGCTGATCTTTAACGGCGATCTGTGCGACTTTCCTCAGGTGGACGCTCTGCCTGAGGAAGGGGAGCCGCTTGTGAGGGTCAAGGGGGTAGCGCACTATAAAGATCTGAGCGACGACGAGCGAAACTTTGGCTTGGGCACATCGGAGAAAGAGTCCGCCTGGAAGCTCGAGCGGATCGCGCGCGGGCATCCGTCTTTCTTTGCAGCGCTGGGGTGGTTCGTCGCGCACGGCAACCACATCGCCGTCATCAAGGGCAACCACGACCTCGAGCTCCACTGGCCCGCCGTGCAGCAGCGGTTCATCGCCGAGGTGGATCGGGCGTACGCCCATCAGCGGCAGATGCTGGGTGAGGGACCGCCCATCACCCCGGGAGAGATTGAGGAACGCACGCGCTTTTACCCCTGGTTCTACTACGAGCCCGACCGCGTCTACATCGAGCACGGCGGCCAGTACGAGTCGAGCTGTCACGTGTGCGACTATTTGGACCCGGTGTCTTGCGACAATCCCAAATGCCTCCAAGCACTGTGGGGGAATCTGTTCGTCCGCTATCTGTTCAACCAGATCGAGGACGTGCACCCTTTCGCCGACAACGTCAAGCCCCCCGTTCGTTATCTGGCATGGGCATTCGACAAGGATCCGCTCATGACACTCAAGCTGATCGTGACCCGGGGCAGTACTTTCCTGCGAGCATTCTGGAAAGTCACGCGGGTCGCTCTTGGAACGGCGCAGATCTACAAACAATCACAGGAGTCCGATTTCGTCCCACTGCCATCGGAGGTGACGCAGCAGATCGCCGAACTGGCGCAACGGCAGGCCGAGGATTCGCGGCGGGAGTGGATCGGGGGGATACTGATGATCGGGCTGACCCTGGCGGTGATCGTGTGTGCCGTCGTGGCGGTCGTGAACGTTCTCCTCGGCAGTTGGGTGGGAGGGGCGATATGGGTGGGGGCGGCGGCGGTTTTCTTTGCCGCGCAGCGTATTACACGCCTCAGAATCCCCTCTTTTGACGATCTCATGCTGCGCGTGGCTAAAAACCTGGAGCACATTCTGAAACCCCCTCACGCCGTTCGCTACATCGTCGTGGGGCACGACCACGTAGCCGATGTAGAGTGGATGGAGGATGCCTGGTACGTCAACACCGGCGCGTGGGTGCAGGTGTTTGAAAAGAAAGGCCCTATCGAGGGAAAGGAGAAGCTGACGTTCTTCCGCCTGGCTTGGGGATACGAGGGCGTGCCGCAGCTTTTGCGCTGGGACGATGCGGTGGGTGAGCCGGCGTCGCTGAGGATGGGGTTGGTCGAGTAGGGTTGGCCTAGTAGCCGCCGAGTGTGACGCCGCGCGGCGCGTTGTTCAGCACGCTTCCCACGATGCGAATGTGTCCCCTCTCCAAGAGTTCCTTGGCCCGCTGGGTGTGCTCGCGCCGGGTGCGGCCGGCGCTGACCACCAGCAGCACACCGTCTACCTTGGTGCCCAGCACGACGGCGTCGGTCACAGAGACGACGGGCGGCGCGTCAAAGATGATCACGTCGGCGCGGTTCTTGAGGGCGGCGATGGCTTGCTCCATCCTTTGCGAGCCCAGGAGGTCGGTGGGATTGGGAGGCTGTTGGCCGCAGGGCAATAGCCACAGGTCCTGCACGCCGGTGTCTTGCAGCGGTGGATCGTTCAGCCTGGTTTGATCGACGATCATCGTGGTCAGTCCCGGCTCGCTGGCGACCCCAAAGACCTTGTGTAGGGTGGGGCGGCGCAGGTCGGCCTCGACCAGGATGGTGCGGCGCTCGCTTTGCGCCATGACGACCGCCAAGTTGGCCAGGACCTTGGCCTTTTCCTTGTCCGGCGCAGCGGAGGTGACCACCAGGGTCTCCAGGGGCGCGTCGAGCGCGGCAAAGGTCAAATTGGCGCGCAGCGCGCGGTAGGCCTCGGCGGCCGGGCTGCGGGGATTGGTCAGGGTGATTAGATCGGGTTGGTTAGCCATGGGTTACACCTCTTGGTTGGTTAGTTTGCCGGTGGGATGGTGCCCAGGACGGGTAGATCGAGTTCACGCTCCAAATCCTGGGGCGTGCGGATGACGCCCACCTCGACCCATTCCAGGAAAAAGATGACCACGCCTGCGACCACCAAGCCAAAGACGGCGCCTGCCGCTCCCAAGATACGTCGGCTCGGTGGCCAGGATTGCACGCCGGGCGTAGCAGGGTCGCGCAGTTCGGCGTAGACGCGGTCTTCTTTGCGCTGATCGTTGTTCTTCTCGTTGCGCCAGCGGACGAGCTCCTCTCCCCAAGCCTGGGCGATGCGGTTGGCCTGGGTGGCGTCGTAATTCTCGACCTCGATCTTGATCACCATGCGGTCGTCCAAAGCGGCAAAGCGCACGTTGCCGCGCAGCTCCTGGTCGGTCATTGACAGGTCTAACGCGTCGATGACTTTCTGCGCCCATTTGTTCGAGTCGGCCACGGTCATGTAGGTGCGCAGGAGCCACTTGGTCGATTGGGTGAGCCCCAGGTCCGGGCGGGCCGGCTCGATGATGATCTCGACGGTGGAGGTGTATTCCTTATCCTGGAGCTCGCCAAAGACGAGCGCGCTGGCAGTGGTCAGCACGACGGCAACGGCGACGATCCACCAGCGTTTTCGGACGATGCGGATATAGTCTGCAAGTTCCATAATCTAGTGCCTCCTTGGGCAAGCGGGCGATATTGTACCATATCAATGAACAATTAACAATGATCCATTGTTCATTTCTTTGGAATCTCTGCCAACACCGCCAGCCCCATCTCCTCCAGTTCCCGGGCCTCTCGTATCGTGGGATCGAGATAGTGCCACAGCAGCGCCAGTGCAACGCCGATAACCAACGCCAGCCCGATCTTGACCGCCGGCCCCATCAGTTGCGTGCGCAGCCCGGGGGTCAGGGCGACGGGCGAGGGGGCATCCAGCCTGCGGACGGCGGGCTCGACGCCGGTCAACTGCGGAAAGTAGGCCGCACCGTTGTGGGTCAACTCGGCGCTGACAGCGTCGGCCACGTCGACGATCTGCTCTACGTCGGGCCAGGTGAGGTAGACGACCATCACGGACTGGGCGCTGTCGGTGACGATACCTCCCTGGATGGCGCCGGCGAGGCTCGGATCTCCCACCCGCTCGGCCACCGCTGCGGCAAAGGCGCCTGTCCGGGCCACGTCGGATAGACCGTTGGCGACGTACTCGGAGGCCAGCCACGGGTAGTAGCGGTCATAGTCCAGGCTGAAACCGGCAGGTTGCGTCCCGGCCGCGAAACGCATCGTCACCTGGTAGACGGGCCCCGGCGGCGTGTAGGTCCCGACGGCGTAGATGGCGACGACGACCACGGGCACGACAACGAGCCACCAGCGGCGGAGTAGGATTTTCCAGTAGGTTCGTAGTTCCATGGATTACGCTCCTTGATCTGTGACCAGGATACCGGGAGATGGGGAGACAAGGCGCGATACTTGTCTACCTGTCTACTTGTTTCCTTCTTTCCTCGTCACTTTGTCTATAAACTCGCTCAACTGCCGCTTGAACACGCGCGCGTCAAACCGTGTTGCGTTGCGGACGCACGCTTGCGGGTCTATTGCAGCGGTATCGAATTCACGCACGGCTTCCGCCAGCGCCTCGGGCGTCAGCTCGGGGAAGAACACGCCGGTCTCTCCCTCGATCACCGTGTCGAGCGCGCCGCCGGCACCGCAGGCGATCACGGGCCGTCCGGCAGCCTGGGCCTGCACTGGGGTGATGGCGAAATCCTCTATTCCAGGCAGGATGGCGGCCTTGCAGCGGGCGAACAGATCGGGCAGGTCCGCGTCGGGCACGTAGCCCAGGAAGGTGACCGTGGGACCGGCGAGCGCCTCCAGCGCCTCTCGATCTCGCCCATCCCCGGCGATGACGAGCGGCAGTCCGAGTTGGTTGAAAGCGCGCACCGCCAGGTCGATGCGTTTGTAGGGGATCAGGCGGGAGACGATGAGGTAGTAGTCGTCTTGGACCGCAGCGGGTTCAAAGCGGGAGGTATTAACCGGCGGGTAGATAATGACGGATGGCAACTGATAGTGGCGGTAGATGCGTGTTTGGATCTCGCGCGAGATGGCGATAAAGTGATCGACCCGTTGGGCGGCTGCATGATCCCAGCGGCGCAGAAGCGCGACCAACGGGCGCAGCGCAGTTCTGATCGCAGGGGGTAATGCCTCGCGGGCAGCGTAGGCGTCGAAATCCCACACATAGCGGGTGGGGGCCAGGCAGTAGCAGATGTGCGTCGCCTCGCCGGTACGTACCCCGTGGCAGAAGCCGGACTTGTTGCTCAACACGAGGTCGTAGCCGGAGAGATCCAACCCGGCAAAGGCCACGGGATACAGCGGCAGATAGGGCTGGTGGTGGCGATAGATGCCCGGCAGGCGATCCATCCAGGTGGTGCGGATGTCCCACGCGCGGTAGGCGGGGTTCATCTTTTCCGGCCAGTACATTGAGGTGTAGACCGGTGCGCCAGGGAACATCTCGACGAGGGTTTCCAGCACGTCCTCCGCGCCGCCGATCTGATTGAGCCAGTCGTGGACGAGAGCGAGGTGCATTGATGAGGGCTATGCTTTGTATACTTTGCTGCGATGACCGATCGCATGTACGATTAATGTTTCGCGAGCCGAATCTAGTGTGTAGATTGCTCGGTAGTCACCTGCGCGCAACTTGTACATGCCTTGCCACTGACCTGTGAGGGGTTCTGGGGAGAGGGAATCTAGATTTTCGGCCAACCATCGCAGTTTGTTCAAAACTCTCAGGCGAACTGGTTTATCTAGTTGCCTGAGATCGCGTTCGACGGATGGAACGAAGGCTATCCGGTACACTTTCTACTCCGAGCCCAAACGCTGGAGCATTTCATCCCAGGCGATCAATTCACCCCCATCTTCAACATAAGCCTGCGATTCGCGCAACTGAGCCTCGAACTCGGGGCATAACTCTAGTCCAGCATCTGGGTCACGGAGAGTTTCTAGTAATGTTTCTTTGACTGTATCGTGAATCAGTGTCTTCAACTCGTCTACCGTTATCTGTGCTACTGTAGTACTCATTCGTTGACTACCTCCAAACTGATTATACCACAGTTACCACTGTTTGTCCGAGTGTGGTCTCCAGCACGGTCGTCGCCTGCGCCAGCGCGTCGACGGCTGCGCTTGTCTCCGCTGATGGTGGGATGCTGATTGCCAGGATGTACGTCTTCCCGACCGGTCGTACGATGAGCACGCCGGCGTCGCCGGCGAGCGTCAGGTGGGTCAATTGGCCGTGCTGCAGCTTGTGGAACACACGCTCCCCCAGTGCGAGCACGGCGGAGGCCGCTGCCAGGATGCGGTCGGGCTGCGCCCTGTGGAAAGGATCGTACGTTGCCTGCACGACGCCGTTCAGCGAGGCGATAGTGGCCCAGTGCAGTTCGGGCACCCGGCGGGCCACGTCGCGCAGGATCTGCTCCAGTGTGAGGGAGGGGACGTGCATGCGTGGCATGGGTGTGAGGAGATTGTCCTGGATCATGTCTTTAAAGCCTTCAGCGGCTCCCAGCTCATCCGGTGGATGGGCGAGGGGCCCAACCGCGCCAGGGCCTGACGGTGCTGGGGCGTGCCGTATCCCTTGTGCTGGGCGAACCCATAGTCGGGGAATCGCGTGTCCAGTTGCACCATCAGCCGGTCACGGGCAACTTTGGCCACGACGCTGGCGGCGGCGACGCTCAGACAGCGGACGTCCGCTTTTGGAAGCACACGCTGGTGCAGGTCGCTCTCCGGCAGGTGCACGTAGTCGATCAACAGCGCGCTGACTTGGCCGTTCAACCCGGAAAGCGCGCGCAGCATTGCCTGGCGCGCGGCCGGAGCGATGCCGATCTCGTCTATCTCGGCCGGGTCGGCCCAGCCCACGCCCATGGCGACTGCCACGTCCTCGATGATGGGCAGCAGCGCTTCCCGCCGCGCCGGACTCAGCAGCTTGGAATCGCGGACGCCGTCCAATAGCTGGGCTAGGTTCGGGCGGTCGACGGGCAGCACCACCGCCGCCGCATAGACGGGTCCGGCCCACGCGCCGCGTCCGGCCTCGTCGAGCCCGGCTACGTGGGCATAACCGGCGGCAAACAGAGCGTGTTCTTCGGATAGATTGGGAAACATGATTAGTTGGTTGGCGGGCAGTCGTACAGGCCCTTGATCTGATTGAGCTTGACGCGAACGATTTCCTTGATCATCTCGATCGATTCCTTGAAATAGCGAGCCAGCTCCCCCGACTGGTCCTTGGTATCGCTCTCGTCGCGATTCTGCCACGCGACCGTTACTTCCTTCATCGAATAGCCACATCTCTCAAAGAGATACAGCAGTTCGACGTCGTAGGCCGAGACCTTCCACCCGGTGGGTCTGTTCGCTTGTTTGAAGAACTGGAGGCGCGGAAAGACACTCTTGGCCGCCTCGCGGCGGCACGATTTAAAGCCGCATTGTGTGTCGCTGATATCGCGCAGCAGAAAGAGGCGGCGAAAGGCTCGAAAAACGACGCTGCCAATTCGCCTGATGATCGAAAAACCCTCTCGCGTGGCCCCTCGGGAACCGATCACCACGTCAAAGCCCTTCTCATACCACGGGAGGAGTTTGCTCAACTCGTGAATAGGCGTCGATTGGTCCATATCGGTGAAAAGCACGATCTCGCCCCTGGCCTTTTGGATGCCTGCCCAAACCGCTGCCGGTTTGCCTCCGTGGGGAATGTCAATCAGCGAGAAATTGGCCGTGTTGTGGACAAAATCCTCGACCAGCCCTCTGCTGTTGTCCGTGGATTCGTCGTTGACGATGATGGCCTCCCACGGATAGTCTTGCCCGGCGATGTATTGGTGCACCTCGCCCAATACGCCTCGTTTCAGGTTTCCTTCTTCGTTGTAGCAGGGGATGATGACAGAGACGTAGGGTTCTTGAGTTTGCATAGGGTATCTCGTAGGTGTTCGGGATGGAAAGTTTTTCGTATGATAACCGCTTCAGGGGCTTTCGTCAACCTCGGTCAGGATGCTTTCGAGGTACGATCGGTCGACGATTCGGCTACGCTGCACCTGTCGCCGCTTGCGCAGCATCTTGAGGATGGTCAGCAGCCCAGCCAGTTGGCCACGCAGGCGTGCGCGCGCTGCCGCCCCGCGCCAGGCGCGCAGTGCCTGGGCAGCGATGCGTAGTTGCGCGCACAGGATGGCGCGCCAATGCACGCACCACAGGTCACCGGGGTAGTCTTTGGTCAGCAGGTAGATAAAGTTGCGTCCATCGTGAAAGCTGGCGGTCACGCCGCCGCCGCTGGCTTTGAGCTTGTGGTAGACGACGGCGCGGGGCGCGTAGATGCACTTCCAACCTGCCAACTGCGCCCGCCAGGCCAGGTCCAGGTCCTCGCAGGAGAAGAAGAAATCCTCGTCGAGGAGGTCGATCTGATCCAACATCGTCCTGCGGTAGGTGGCGCTGCCCCCACAGGCGTTGAACACATACTCTTCTTGATTGTACTGGCCCTCGTCCTGCTGCCACACGCCCCGGTTGCCGGGGATGCCGTCCACGCGGTAATAGTCGCCTGCGGTGTGGAACGTATCGCGCCGGTCAAAGAGCAGCATCTTGGAGGCCACCAGCCCGGCCTCGGGATGGCGCTCAAAAGCGGCGACGATTTCTTTCACCCAATGCGGATCGGCCTCGGTGTCGTTGTTCAGGAGCGCGACGAACTTGCCCTGTGCGGCCCGCATCCCGGCGTTGCACGCGCCGGTGAAACCCCGATTCTCGTCCAGCGCCAGCACGCGCACCCACGCATAGTCCCGGGCCAACAGCTCCAGCGAGCCGTCGGTGGAGCCGTTGTCGGCGACGATGACCTTGATGCGCGGGTAGGTTTGGGCACGCAGGCTGTCCAGGCAGGTGGGCAGGTGATGCGCGCCGTTCCAGTTGGGGATGATCACACTGGCCAGGGGGTGGCTATCAGCGGGTGAAACGCTTGCAGGTGTGACCTCCGAGCTTTGCGCTTGGAGATTGGAGATTGGAGATTGAGTCATTGGGCTTGTAGGAACTCTTCTACAGCTTCTTGCCACGGTCGCAGCGTGATGCCCAGCGCCGCCGCCGCCGTGTTGGCCAGCGGGGCGAAGCGGGGTGGGGTGGACGGGCGCAGAAAGTCGTCCAGGCGGATGGGCTCGACGGGGATGTGCTCCCGCCCGGCCAGGCGCAGCACCTCGCGCACGTAATCGTAGCGGGAGGTGTAGCCGGCATTGGTCAGGTGGTAGACGCCGTAGGCCCCGGTTTGGATCAGCGCCGCGACAGCCTCGGCCAGATCGACCGCGTATGTGGGGTTGCCCACCTCGTCGGTGACGACCTTGAGCGCGCCCCGTTCGTCGGCGACCTGAACGATGCGGCTGGGGGTGGAAAAGTTGCGTCCCCCGATGCTATAGAGCCAGGCGGTGCGGACGATGTAGAAGCAGGTGAGCAGGTTTTGCGCGAACCACTCCCCGGCGGCCTTCGATCTGGCGTAGGCGTTGAGCGGGTTCTGGGCATCCCACTCGCGATAGGGCTGCGTGGCCGTGCCGTCGAAAACCTCGTTGGTGCTCACATAGACCAGCGCCGCGTCGCAGTCGGCGCAGGCCAGGGCCACGTTCTGCGTGCCGATACCGTTGACCAGGTAGGCTTTGTCGGGCTCGCGGGCGCAGCCGTCTACATCAGCCCAGACGGCGCAGTGGATCACCACGTCGGGGGCAAAGTCTGCGATGGCCATGCCGATGGCCTCGCGGCGGGTCACGTCCAACTCCGGCAGGTCGCAGCCTGCTAGCTCGTGCCCGACCAGCGCGTCCTGTAGTGCGCGGCCCAGTTGTCCTTTGTCGCCGGTGATAAAGATGCGCAAGATGACCTCCTGATTGTAGGGTGGTAGGCAACTTCGCGACCACGGTCGCGCGGTTGCACGCTAACCGCCTGGTCAAGCAAAAAACTTTACGAGCATGCGAGGTCTCAAAAGATCGCTATAGTCAGCCGTGTCCGCTAGGATAGCGTGCGCCAGGCGACCAAACGCCTCATCGTGGCCGAGCAAGTGTACGACGCGGTTGAGAATGTACTCGTGCCCAAACAGCCGCTGGACGAATCGGCGCAAGGCATGCTGCCTGCCGAACCGCGCTCCTAGCTCACGGGCATACGCTGCGAGACCATTGGCCGAGCAATCACCGTTCATCAGCGCGGATCTGGCGTGCCGGGCAGCCACCTCACCGCTGATCAAGGCCCTACTGATACCAGCGCCGGTCAAAGGGCTGACCAGGCCAGCGGCGTCGCCCGCGACGAGCAGCCGCTCCCGATAGACCTGCGATGGGCGAAAACCGGCGTAGAGGCCAAAACCCCGTGGTTTGCCCACCACCTGGCAGTTCGACAACCTGCGCAGAACGCGGGGGTTCGTGCGCAAAAAAGTCTCGAGCCGTTCTATCAGGCTCCTGCGGCGGGCGTATTCGATCGTCATCCCCATCCCAACATTGTACATTCCATTACCGACCGGAAACACCCATCCATAACAGGGTACGATGTCCGGTTCAAAGAGCATATCCAGCAAACCCTCAGAGTGGTCGTCTCCGGTGACGTACATCCGAGCGGCGACACATAGCAAAGGCCCGCTCTGTAAGCCGATCCTAGAACTAAAGCCACCCCGAGTGCCATCAGCAGCGATCACGACGTGGCCGCGCAGCGTCTCACGCTTGCCGTTGTTCATCACGTAGACGTCCGCACTGCCACCTTCTGAAGACATCCCCGCAGCCCGCACACCATCCAAGAACTCGGCGCCGGCCTCGACCGCCGCCTGTATAAGAACAACATCCAGCTTTCGGCGAGGCATGATTCTGCCAAAGATGTAATCTCGCTCATCACAGTGAGACGCTCCTACGACGGCGATATCTCCGTTGGGAGCCCCCAGGCGTATTCCGCTGGGGGCGTGGGCACCTTCGGCATCGAGCCGACCACCAAGCCCCATGCGATCCAGTTGTCTCAGAGAGCTCGCGCTGATACCGTCACCGCAAACCTTGTCTCTTGGGAATGTCTCCTTATCCAGCAGTGTCACCCGCACACCTGACCGGGCCAGGAAATACGCGGCTGAGGACCCTGCCGGCCCGGCGCCTACGATGACGACGTCAGATCGTTTCACGTTGGCCATCCCCAACTACCCGATCGGCCAGAACGGTTGAAAAGGATTGCAATACGTGGCGCATCGTTACCCTCAAAGTAGTCCACAGGGCTCTTCCGAGAAATCGGAGCCTTTCCAGCCCTCCCGGAACGTAGCTCTCCCGCAGACGGCAGCCATCCCTCTCAATGGTATCGAGCACCGCCTCGTAACGCAGGCAATAGAGATATCCGAGGAGCTTGCACCGCCATACCCCCAGGCGATCCAGGTAGGTCTTTCCCAGGCGGCACTCTTCCCGATCCGCCCGTACTTTATCGCGGACCCACTTTCGGAAGCGCACATCGTTCACGCGGGCCAGGTCGATCTGATAGGTGTCTAGATCTTCTTTAGAGATGTTCACGTATCCAAACGAGAGGTCGGACAAAAAGTCGCGTAGAATGTGCACGCGATGGGCCACGGTGCCGGTTACGTACTGATCGGGCCCGCGTGGATATCTGTGACCACGGGCTATAAAGTACTGTTGCGAATCTGTGTACGAGCGGCCCAGCGCTCTGGAATACCAGTCCAACTGCTCGTGGCTCAATATATGGCCCCTACGCCCCCCGTCAAAGGCCAGGCACTCGAACATTGGGGAAATGACCTGGCGTATCTCGGAACCATGAGCCAAGTCGTAGATGACCAGTTGGGCCAGCATCTGCTCCTGGGGGCAGATGTGAGGTAGTGCCTCTTCCTGATAAAGAAGATGCAGGAGAGCACGCTGCCGACGGAGAAAAACTCGACCCTCGTCAGCACCGATCGCCGGGTCGTCCACGTGATCGTCAACCCAACGAAAGTAGGCGTAGCACAGGAAAAAATAGTCCGCCAGTCCACGGTCGTAGAGCAACCTACCCAGGAAGTATGTCTCCGGATTCTCAGCCTTGACTATTCTCCTGGCAAGTACGAGGACCTGTCGAGGATCAAGTTCGCCTTTGTCCATTGAGAAATCATCTGATGACGACTTAGTCAGGCGGGTTTTGACAACAACTACTGGAGGGGTCGAAATCACAATTCGTGCTGCAGCAGCCTTCTGTACATTTCCCCCATTCTATCGAGCTACAGCAATCACTGCCCATATCACCGCAATCAAGCGGGGTACATTCACAACCGGGTTGACAGTCAGGTTGACAGTTGGGTTCACAGCCATCACCACCCTGTAACAGAACTATTGGAACGAGCGTCGCAACAGCGGAGAGAGGGTTTCGCAACAAAACACCCGGCCGCTGCCCCAGGATCTTTGTGCTCCCATCCAAGGCCTCGGAATTCCCCTCGATCAACACCCGCCTGGCGGTCTCCTCCAGGGAGGTCACGAGCACGTTCTCGACGATGCTCGCGTGCTGTCTCCAGCCAATCGCGCCAAACAGATCCTGTATGGATTGCAGCGAGTCTTGGACCCGCCGCTGCACCTGTTCCATCTGCTCGGGCGGGACACCCTGCGCGTTCGCCCGCACCGCTTCAAAGTCCATACACTCTCGCAAGGCATTGAAGCGGTGGAATTGGACGTCCAGCGGATAGTCACGGTAGCTGTCCAGCAGACAGGTGACCTTTCCCAGCTCGTAGCCAAGTTCGTGCAACAGCTCTTTATTCTCGGGTCGCCCCGCCAGGTCTGCGGTGTGGGCCACGATGGTCGCATAGGCCCGGCCACTGGGCTCGACGGCTTGCATCAGGTCGAGATCGTCCGGC
>Ga0307420_1000584_pt1 | contig 16761 bp, 15 predicted proteins | sample SalMarWE160240MG_2_FD_202167 | JGI IMG/M metagenome (GOLD analysis project Ga0307420, IMG submission 202167) | Salt marsh sediment microbial communities from the Plum Island Ecosystem LTER, Massachusetts, United States - WE1602-40 | ecosystem: Environmental > Aquatic > Marine > Intertidal zone >... | reverse complement strand
TGGCGGTCTTAAGGGACATGGCGGTTGAACAGGGCTATGTGCCCCCGGATATGCGGGAGAGAATCAAACGTGTAGATGTGCTGGCCCAGGAGATCCGCCACGGGCTTGCCGAGGCGCTCTGGGCGAACGTGAAAAGCAACGACCCGGTGGAGATCGAGAAAACAGTCAAGAGCAAACTAACACGTGGCCTGAAGGAGATGCAGCAGTCATGAGTCAAAACGGCAGCGGTTCGGTACTGGTGGTCGGAGGAGGAATCGCCGGTATCCAGGCTTCCCTCGACCTCGCGGAGACTGGATTTCGTGTCGACTTGGTGGAATCCTCCCCCGCGATCGGCGGCGTCATGGCCCAGCTGGACAAGACCTTTCCCACCAATGATTGCTCGATGTGCATCATGAGCCCCAAACTGGTTGATTGCGCCCGCCACTTGAACATCAACCTGATGACCCTCTCCGAGGTCGAGTCGGTGAGAGGCGAGCCCGGGAACTTCAACGTCAAGGTGCTGCGCAAGGCACGCTATGTGGACGAAGCCAAGTGCACCGGCTGCGGTGAATGCGAGAAGCACTGCCCGGTTCCCATGGCAAGCGAGTTCGATGAAAAGCTGGGGACCCGCCGGGCGATCTACCGTCCCTTTCCCCAAGCCGCCCCCAATGTGTTCGCCATCGAAAAGAGGGGCAAGAGTCCCTGCAGCGCGGCCTGCCCGGCGGAGTGCAACGCTCATGGCTACGTTTCCCTCATCAGGGAAGGCAGGTTCAAAGACGCCGTCGAGCTGATTCGCAAGCGCATCCCCCTGCCCGCGGTATGCGGACGGGTCTGCGGTTTGTGCGAAGATGCCTGTAACCGCGCCAATCTCGACCAGGCCGTCGAGATCCGGGCTCTCAAGCGCTTTGCCTCGGATTGGGAGATGAGTCACCAGGAGGAAGTCGCCGAGTACCTGGAGGCGGCCAAGCCAAAGGGGAAGAAGAAGGCCAAAGTCGCCGTCATCGGAGCCGGACCGGCGGGGCTGACCGCGGCCTACGATCTGGCCAAGCTCGGATACCAGCCGGTTGTCTTCGAAGCCCTGCCGAAAACCGGAGGAATGCTGCGCTACGGGATCCCTCAGTACCGCCTGCCCGACGATGTTCTGGATTACGAAGTGGGGGTAATCGAGAAAGCGGGGGTCGAAATCAGGACCAACGCGCCCTTCGGCGGCAAGACGACGATTCAAAGCCTGCGCGCGCAGGGTTTCAAAGCCGTGTTTATCGCCGCCGGCACCCAGAAAAGCAGGAAGCTGGCCGTTGATGGGGAACAGCTGGAGGGAGTGCTGCCCGCCCTCGAGTTCCTGCGCTACGCGCGAAACGGAAAGTCCTCCGCGGCGGTTAAGGGCAAAGTCGTTGCGGTAATCGGAGGCGGCAACACCGCCATCGACTCCGTGCGCACGGCCCGCAGGCTCGGGGCCAAAGAGGCGCTGCTGATCTACCGGCGTACGCGGGCGGAAATGCCGGCCCAGGCGGAGGAGGTGGAGGCCGCCGAGGAAGAGGGAATCAAGCTGCACTTCCTGCTCGCTCCCCGGGAGATCCGGGGCAAGAGCGGAAAGGTGAACGAGCTGCTCTGTTCCAAAATGCGCCTGGGACCACCGGACGCTTCGGACCGACGCCGTCCGATACCCATCTCGGGTCAGACCGAGACGATTTCCGCGGATGTGATCATCTCGGCTCTCGGTCAGGAGGTGGATACCGCCTTCATCGACTCTGAAGGGGGAAAGATCGACATGGTCAAGGGTCTGGTCAAAGCGGACCCGGTAACCCTGGAGACCAGCATACCCGGCGTGTTTGCCGGAGGAGACGTGGCCGGCGCCGGCGGATACGTGGTCCATGCCATCGCCCACGGTCACGCCGCGGCGCAGTCCATCGATCGCTACCTGAACAAGAAGGATCTGCGCGAGGGACGCGCGGCCGAACCGGTCCTGACCGCCTCCATGCCCCAGGAGTATCACGAGAAAAAGGCCCGGACCCCTATCCCGATGCTCGCTGCAGCCGAGCGGGTCGGCAGCTTCGCCGAAGTGGAGCTGGGTTTAACTGAACAGCAGGCCATGGAAGAGGCGAGCCGCTGTCTGAACTGCGGCGGGTGCTGCGAGTGCCTGCAGTGCGAGGAACACTGCGAGGCCGATGCCATCGATCACGCTCAAAAGGATCGGGAAGTGGAGCTTCACGTCGGCGCCATCCTGGTTGCTTCGGGCTGCGAGAAATACGATCCCAAACCCATGTACCACCTCGGCTACGGGAAGTATCCCGACGTGGTAACCAGCATTCAGTTCGAACGCATCCTTTCCGCCTCCGGTCCGTTCGAGGGGCACATTCAACGCCCCTCCGATGGGATGTTGCCGAAAAAAGTGGCATTCATTCAGTGCGTGGGTTCCCGGGACCCCGTGGCCGGGAACGAGCACTGCTCCTCGGTGTGCTGCATGTACGCCATCAAAGAAGCGGTCATCGCCAAAGAGCATGAGCACGAAATCGAGCCCACGATCTTCTACATGGACATCCGGGCCCACGGCAAGGACTTCGATCGTTACTTCGAGAGGGCCAGGAACGAATACGGGATCAAGTTCACCCGCGCCCGACCTTCCGGGGTCGTCCGTGATGAGGCCACCGGAAAGCTTATCCTGGAATACGAAGCCGAGGGCGGTCCGGTTGTCCATGAGGAGTTCGACCTGGTCGTGCTTTCGATCGGCTTTCAGGGCGGCGAAAGCGTCCGCAGGATAGGCAGCCAGCTGGGCTTGCCCCTGAATCGCTACGGATTCATCGCCACCAATCCCTTCAATACCGTGGAGACCAAGGTCCCGGGCATCTATGTCTGCGGGCCGGCACAGGAACCTAAAGACATCCCCGAGACGGTGATGCAGGCCTCCGCTGGGGCCGCAGCGGCTGGAGAGATCCTGGCGGCCAACCGTTGGACTGAGATAGTCGAAAAGACCTACCCAGAGGAGAAGAACGTTCGGGGCCAGCCGCTTCGCGTCGGTGTGTTTATCTGTCACTGCGGCATCAACATCGCCGCCACCGTGAAGGTGCCCGAGGTAGTGGAGTACGCGAAAACTCTGCCCTTTGTAGCCTACGCAGAGGCGAATCTCTATACCTGTTCCCAGGATACCCAGGCACATATTCGCGACATGATCGAAGAGCACCGTCTGAACCGGGTCGTGGTCGCTTCCTGTACGCCCCGCACGCACGAACCCTTGTTCCAGGAGACGATCCGCGAGGCCGGGTTGAACAGGCATCTGTTCGAGATGGCCAATATCCGGGATCAGTGCTCCTGGGTGCACATGGGGCTTTCCGACGAGGCCACCGAGAAGGCCAAGGACCTGATGCGCATGGCTGTAGCCAAGGTACGATTGGCCGAGCCCCTGCCGACGATTACGCTCGACGTCACGCAGAGCGCTCTGGTGCTGGGCGGAGGTCCCGCCGGAATGTCGGCGTCTCTGAGCCTGGCGGCCCAGGGATTCACAGTGGATCTGGTCGAGAAGTCGGACAGGCTGGGAGGGAACCTGAACAGCGTCCTTTCGACGGTGGAGGGACGGGACACTCAGCCTCTGTTGAACGACATGCGCAGCCGCATCGAAGCCAACGACAAAATCAGCGTGCACCTGGAAAGCACGCTGGAGACGGTGGAAGGTTTTGTGGGGCAGTTCAAGACAACAATCAACGGAAACGGAAGGGGCAGCCGGGTGATCGAGCATGGTGTGGCGATCATCGCTACCGGCGCGCGGGAGTCCAAACCCACCGAATACCTCTACGGCCAGGACAAACGTGTGGTGACCGGCCAGGAGTTCGAGAAGCTTCTGCACAGCACAGCGCCGGAGCAGCTGCCCGGACGCGTGGTGTTCATTCAGTGCGTCGGCTCCCGGGAAGAGGAGCATATGTACTGCAGCCGAGTTTGCTGCCGGGAGAGCATCAAGAACGCCCTGACGCTGAAGAAGAGGAAGCCCGATGCGGAAGTCTATATCCTCTTCCGGGATATCCGCAGCTACGGTTTTTCCGAGAGCTACTATCAGCAGGCCCGTGAGGCCGGGGTGAGCTTCCTTCGCTACGATCCGGAGGCCAAGCCCGTTGTCGAGAACAAGGGCGGCAAGCTCCTCGTCTCCGTGAAGGATATCCAAAGCGGGGAGATGATTCAGATAGCCGATCCCGATGCACTGGTGCTGGCCGCGAGGATCGATGCCGAACCGGGCAATGAGGCAGTCTCCCAGCTGTTCAAGGTGCCTCTGAATCAGGACGGCTTCTTCCTCGAGGCGCACGTCAAACTCCGTCCCGTGGATTTTGCCACCGAAGGGGTGTACCTCGCCGGCATGGCGCACAATCCCAAGACGATCGAAGAGGCAATCGTGCAGGGACGGGCCGCCGCCGCCCGCGCGGCCACGGTGATCAGCAAAGATCACTATCGCGGCGAGGCTACGGTTTCGGAGGTCAACGAGCTGCTGTGCATCGGTTGCGGCACCTGCGTGGAGATTTGTCCTTACAGCGCCGTCAGCCTCGATGAGGAAAGCGGCAAGGCGAAAGTCAATCCCGCCCTCTGCAAGTGCTGCGGATCCTGTACAGCCGCCTGCCGAATGGGGGCTATCCAGCAGAAGGGTTTCGACGATCGGGAGATCCTGGACATGATTGATTCAGCATTATTGGAGGAATACAGGTGACAGACCCTCAGGCTATCAGCACAAAGGTCGACGAGCATCAGTGGCAACCCAAGATCATCGCCTTTCTCTGCAACTGGTGCTCCTACGCCGGGGCCGACCTGGCCGGAGTGAGCCGGCTGCAGTATCCATCCACCGTACGGGTCATTCGGGTGATGTGCTCCGGACGGATGAACCCCTCGTTTGTGATCCGCGCCTTTCAAGACGGTGCGGACGGGGTGATGGTGGCCGGCTGTCATCCCGGAGATTGTCACTACATCCAGGGCAACCTCTATGCCCGCCGCCGCTACGCGCTGCTTGCCGGGGTGTTCGATTTTCTCGGGATCGAGCGCGATCGCTTTTTGATGAGTTGGGTTTCGGCCAGCGAGGGCGGGCGTTTTGCCGGGCTGGTGACCGAGCTTACCGAGCGAGTGCGGGCCCTGGGACCGCAAACACAACTATCTGGACGTAAACATGCAACCGGATGAGATCAAAAAACTACTGGCCGAAAAGCTGAGCAAAGGCGAGCTGCGGGCGGTGATCGGGTACCGACGGGGAACGAACCCGTTTTTCCGCCGTCCGCTGATCACCTCCGCACCAGAGGAGGTCGAGGAGCTGGATTTTTCGCCTCTCGGAGTCGAAAATCTCTGCAACTACATCACCATTGAGGTGCGCAAGCGTCGCAACCGGCGCCACGACCCGGAGGAACAATACAAGCCCACGGCGTTGGTGGTCCGGGGGTGTCACTCCCGCGCATTGAACGTACTGCTGCAGGAGAAGCTGATTCCGCGGGAGGAGTTGTTTGTGGTGGGGCTGCCCTGCCGGGGTGTGGTGGATCCGCGCAAAGCTCAGGCCTTGTGGCATTCCCGGGCCGAGAACAGGGATCAACGCAACGTGGTGATCGATGAACAGGGGCTGTTCGAGCTGAAAAACGGTGAGAGAGTCCAGCTGGCCAAGTATGAGGAAATCTCGGATCAGCGCCACGATCACTGCCGCACCCCCAATCCTCTCTCCTATGACGTCATGGTGGGCGAGCCTGTTGCCGATGAGCCTGTGGAGGCGGAGAAGCAATTCAGCGATGTAGAGCAATTCCTGCAGAAGACGCCCGAGGAACGCTGGAGCTTCTGGTCCGAACAATTTTCCCGCTGCATCCGCTGCTACGCCTGCAAGAACATCTGTCCCGCCTGTTCCTGTCAGGAGTGCAGCCTGGCCAAGGACACGGAGCAGCCCGTGGATGCGGACGCCAAGGTGCGCAAGACCTTCTGGCTGAGCAAGGAAACGGACACGGCCGACAATGCCTCCTACCACATCAACCGGGCGCTTCACCTGGCTGGCCGCTGCGTGAGCTGCGGTGAATGCGAGCGGGCCTGCCCCATGGGAATTCCTCTGCTGCTGCTGTACAGGTCGCTGGCCAAACAGGTGTTCGACGACTATCACTACGAGGCAGGCATGGATCCCGAGGCCAAGCCCATCATGACTCGCTTCAACGCTGAAGACAGAGAAGACTTCATGGAAGAGTGACAGGATGAGAGAATCAATATGACAAGGTATATAGAGAATTTGAAACAGTTTTTAAACGAGGTAGCCGAGGGATACAGGCTTCTTGTTCCGCGCGAAAGAACGGAGGGGTGGTTCTTCGAACCATACGGGGATGGGCAAGTACAGCTGGAGGGTTATCCCAATACTGTCAGTTCCCCTAAAGAGTACCTGTTTCCGCAGACCGAGACCCTCTATCAGTATCACGGCGGCGAAGCGGGCCTGGAATACGAAAACCGGATCCCCGAACAGACCAGGCAGGTGATCTTCGGAGCCCGGCCCTGTGACTGTGCCGCTGTGACCCGGCTGGACAAGGTCTTCCTGGAGGATGACAAGGATCCCTACTACGCCCTGCGCAGAGAAAACACGCTGATGATAGGTCTGGTCTGTCCCGGTGCGGTGGGGCCGAATTGTTTCTGTACCGAAGTCGGATTGAGCCCCGCGGGCTCGGAAGGCATGGACCTGCGGGCGACCGAGGTGGGGGGTGGATTGGTGATCGAAGAGATCAGCGATCAAGGTGCGGCCCTGTTCGATTCCTCCTCTCTGAAAAACAGCAAATCCTGGCGGGAGGCCTCTGAGGAGGAAGCAGCCGAAGCCAGGCGTGTGCAGGAGAAGGCGATCCGGGACATGGCTCCGGCGCGGAATCTAGCCGAAGTCGAGCTGGAGTTTGACGCTCCCGTATGGGCCCGGGAAGCCGAATACTGCATCGGCTGCGGTATCTGTTCGTTTCTCTGTCCTACCTGTCACTGTTTCACCATCGAGCACAGCGGATCTAAGAAAAAGGGGAAAGCGATCAGGACCTGGGATACCTGCCAGTTCCAGGACTACTCCCTGGAGGCCAGCGGTTTCAACCCCCGGCCGGACCGGGTGCAGAGACTGAAACAGCGGCTTTATCACAAGTTCAAGTACTTCAACGACCGATACGGAATGTTGCTCTGCATCGGCTGCGGTCGCTGTGTGAGCTCCTGCCCTGTAAACATCGATATCCGAAAGATTCTCGCTGCGTTTGAGAGGAAGAAAAGTGTTGCAAGCTAAGCAAGCAAATCCCGTTCAGGAAGACAACCCCTACCTGCCCAACTCGGTCAAACTCCTGGAAATAAAGACCGAGGTTGGCGGCCCGCGGCCGATCAAGCGGTTGAAGATAGAAAAGTGCTTCGATTATCGACCGGGACAGTGCGCCATGCTCTCACTGCCGGGAGTCGGGGAGGTGATGCTGGCCATCAGCTCTTCCCCCACCCGGGAAACCATGGAGTTCGGAATCATGAAGGCCGGAGTGGCTACCGCCGGGCTGCACGGACTGAGCGCCGGTGAGTACATCGGGATCAGGGGCCCTTACGGCAACGGCTTTCCCCTCGACTCGTGGGAGGGAAAGAATATCGTGCTGATCGGCGGCGGAATCGGCATCACGCCGGTGTGGTCGATCCTGCGGTACGTGCTGGACAATCGGGATCCCTATGGAGCTCTGGACTTCATCTATGGAGCACGCAGCTCCGCCGATCTTTGCTATCACGAAGACCTGGACCAACTGCGGGGCAGCAAGGAGCTGCATCTTCACCTGTCCATCGACGTGGAGGAGCCCGGCTGGAAGGATTTCACCGGGTTCGTGCCTCAGAACCTGCTCGAGGTCTCGCCCAAGGCCGAAGGGGCGGTGGCCGTCACCTGCGGCCCGCCGATCATGATCAAGTTCGTGATCAAGAATCTGATCCAGCTGGGTTTTCAACCCTCGCAGATCTTCACAACTCTGGAGCGGAGGATGAAGTGCGGAATCGGCAAGTGCGGCCGCTGCAATATCGGCGATCTGTATGTATGCAAAGACGGCCCCGTGTTCAGTTACGAGACCCTCCAGCGCTATCCGGAGGCCATGGAGTAGCAGCCCAGTTCTCTAGTTCTCCGCCATGACTTCATTGTCGTACTCCACCTCGAAGCGAAGCTTGTGCTTCGCCTCTTCCTGGGCCAGATTCAGGAAAGTGTTCTTCAGGTCGTCGCTCGGCGCCTTGGCGGCAAGATCCGTATAAAGCCTGAAGGAAACCTTCTCCTTCTTCATGGCCAGAATGAGAGCATTCTGATAGGTCATCTCCTCCGTTGGTTTTTCAAAAACCAGGTAGTCACTCATCTGCAAATCCAAAACCTGCCTCTCGGCCGGGAGTAACTGTCTGCCCTGCTTGACACCCTGGAGCTTGGCCTTGTGACCCTTCTCCTCTTCTGCGAACTGTTCGAACAGGGTCTTCATATCGGGTCTTTTTACCTTGGCAGCCAGATCCGTATAAAAAACAGAAGCCTCCTGCTCCCTCTCTATTGCAAAGTCCAAGACGGCATCCACTGATTCGAAATTTTCCATGAGGTCCTCCTGTAGGGTGTGTGATCATCTTAGTATATTTCCCGTTTCCCTCCAAGGCGATTGTTGCTTGTCCACTCACCGATAGTGTTTTAACATCATGTCGCAAACCGACATGATCAAGGAGAAGTCCATGGACAAAAAACGAATCCGGAGCTTGAGCGAATCCTTCTACTCGGAACTCGTGAACAACACAATACCGTTTTGGATCGAGCACGCAACCGACAGAGAACACGGGGGATTTACTACCTGTCTGGATCGCAGGGGAGATCTGCTCAGTCCGGACAAGCCCATGTGGGTTCTGAGCAGAATCAGCTGGCTCTTCGCCAGGCTCTACAATGACCTGGAGCCCAGGAAGGAATGGCTCGATCTGGCCCGCCACGGCATCGAGTTCATCCGTAAATACGGCTTTGACAGAGATGGGCGGATGTTCTATGCGGTGACGCGGGAGGGCCAACCGCTGCGCAAGCGGAGGTACCTGTTCACAGAAACCTTCGGGGTCATCGCCCTGGCCGAATACGCCCGCGCATCCGGTGATGCCGACTGTCTCGCTCTTGCGAAAAAGACTATGCATCTTGTCCTCGATTTGTACGACAAACCCGGTGCCCTGGAACCCAAGGTTTTTCCCGATGCCTTGAAAACCCGGGGCCATTCCATGGCCATGATCCGGATCAACACTCTCCAGGTACTGAGGAGCGCCGAAAGGAACACAGAGTACGACAGATGGATCGACAAGGCGATCGAGGAGGTGTTTCGCTATTTCGTGAAGCCCGAGAAGAAGGCGCTCCTCGAGACCGTCGGTGAGAACGGAGAGTACCTGGGACATCTTCCAGAGGGCCGCTGTGTGAATCCGGGACATGCGATCGAGACAGCCTGGTTCATCATGGAGGAAGGCCGGCATCGAAACGACATGGAGCTGGTCAAGCGGGCCTTGCCTATACTCGATTGGTCCCTGGAGATGGGTTGGGATAAGAAACACGGGGGAATCCTCTATTTCCTCGATATCGAGGGAAGGCAGCCGTTTCAGCTCGAATGGGATATGAAGCTGTGGTGGCCGCACAATGAGGCGATCTACGCCACTTTGCTGGCCTACGCGCTCACCGGAGAACAGAAGTACGAGAGGTGGTTCGAAAAGATCCTCGACTGGTCTCTGAAGCATTTCCCCGACAAAAAGCATGGGGAATGGATCGGCTATCTGCATCGCGACGGAACGGTGGCGCTCGATCTGAAGGGGAGCTACTTCAAGGGCCCGTTCCATCTGCCCCGGCAGCAGTTGTTCTGCCACCTGTTGCTCAAAGAGATGCTGGCGAAAGCGTAAAAAGAGCTTTACAATCCCACTCCCATCTGCTATGCTTTTTATGACCACCCTTGGGAGGGGAACATGGACACCATTAAGGAAGAATTGCTCAAAAAAGCAATGGCGCTTCACGGCAGGATCGAGCCGACCCGCACGCGGCGAACCCTGGAAGAGTGCTTCACCACCGAGGACTCCAAACTGATCTTCTGGTTCAACGACGAAACCGGAACGACCAAGGTGCTCGTCCAGGAGCAGTCTCCGCAGCGCTGATCGCTCGGCGGCCCTCTAGGCGTTCCGTCCTCGCCGCACAAACACCCCGTATACGACGCTGAGGATGATTCCCAGCCCGACGTAATACCAGACCCAGAGGGGCAGTCCGATTAAGCGAAGCGGTTCGCGACTCCAGGCCCAGAAATCATTGCCGAGGATGAACAGAAGCCCGAAAATCGCAACCCATGGCCAGATACCCGGCCGGATCGGAAACACGATATCGGTGTTTTCCCCCGGCTGTCTGCATAGGTAGCTGACCGCCGCAAATACAATGGCAGTGACGGCCAGAACGGGGACGACCGGAAGGATCCCCGGAACGTTCAGAATCTTGAAGTAGAAGGCCAGGACCATCCCCTCGCCGACAATAATGCTGGCCGCGGCCGCGTAGCGGTTGGCCCGCTTCCAGTACAGGCCGCCGATAACAGTGGGGGCCAAAACCGCCAGACCGTTGAAGGTAGTCTTGCTGATAAAATCCAGAATCGTCTGCGGTGGTCTGACAGCTATGAGAAATCCCAGCACACCGAGCAGGACAGTAACCACTTTCTCCTTGAGCACCTCCCTCTTCCTGAACTGAACAAAGTCCACAGTGATCAGGGAGGTCAACGTGAGTAGCTGGGAATCCATCGTAGACATCAGGGCGGCCAGGGAACCGGTAATCAGCAGGGTGCTGAGGAACACCCCGGCGTAGCGCTGCAGCAGCAGGGGGAACACGGCATCCGATTCGGCGGCTGACAGATTTGGAAAGGTGTACCTGCCCAACACCCCTATAGACACGGTGAGGAAGAAGAGAAAGGTTGTTATCAGCGGATAGAGTACCACCGTGGTGTTCAGGGATTTCTGATCTCTGGCGGCGATGAAGCGTTGGAAGAGTTGAGGGAACATGGGATCTGCAAAAAACCAGAGAAACAGGTAGCCGAACCAGATTCCGAACAGCATCGAGCCGTCCTGGCCCGGACGGGAGAACAGAGCCGGGAAGGAACCGTACACCTCGTCTTGGGTACGTACGAATCCTCCGCTCCCGCGGAGAATGATGAAGAACGCGGTCAGGGTAAACCCGATCATCATCAAGGCCTGGATCAGATCGGTCCAGACGATGGAGCGCATTCCCCCCAGGGCAACATAGACCACGATGAATGCCGTGATCAGCGCAGCTCCGGAAAGGTAGGGAATGCCGACCAGGGTGTTGAGGGACTTGCCGCTGGCGATGGCCTGTATGGCGATATACGGCAGAGTGAAAACGATCATGACGGCGGAGAACAGCCGCTTCAGCCAGGGAGCCCCGTAGCGATCGGCGATGAAATCCGAAGGCGTGATGTAGCCCCTCTCTTTGGAAAGAGATAGGATCGGCTTTCCAATGAGCAGGAAGGACAGGGCCATGAATCCGGTGCCGAAGCCCATGACCGGGTAGAAGGCGTAGCCGATCCGGTAGCCCGCTCCGGACAGCCCGAAGATGGTGAAGGCGCTGAAGTTGGTGGCCGCCATGGTGAAAAACAGCAGCAGCCTGCCCACGCCCCTGCCGGCCAGGAAGAACTCGACCTTGTTCGCCGACGACCGCTTGCGGAAGACGATACCGACGATCAGGGTGATCAATAGGTAGGCCAGGATGATGCTCAACCGCTGCCACATAGTTCCCTCCGGTTTCGCCTAAGATTTCGCGGCTCCTCTAAGCCCTCCTTCCGACTCGCTGTCCGAACCATCATTACCCTTCCAACCTCGATAGAAAAGCCACCCAGAGCCGCAGTACGGGTCTGGATGGCTTCCTCATGAGCCTAGAGCATAACCCGGGATTCGTGTTGATTTGCTCAACAGTATAGCGGCTCGCTGGTGACCTGACAAGATCGAAGGGGGCCACGTTTCTTTGACAGATCCACCTCGCTCGTGATACACATATGGACCATGGACTGGAAACGCTTCGTCGACGGGGAGGTCCACCGGCACTACTGGGACCATGACGATACCTGTGCCTTCACCACCCTCTCCATCGTATCCGCTCTATTCGCCCTCCCCCTCGAATCCCAGGTAATGGATTCAGCTTTAGGCATGTGGGGTGCAGGCGGGCACCGCGCCCAGTGCGGCCTGGTGGAGGGAGCCCTGATGTTCATCGGGATTCTGGGCAGCCGCCGCGGTTTGAAGCGCGATCGGATCTCGGTATTCTGTAAGGATTTTGCCCAGGGCTTCGAAAAGCAGTTCGGCAGCCTGATCTGCAGTGAGCTGCGGCCCGAAGGCTTTACACCCGACAACCCGCCCCATATCTGTGAGGATCTATCCAGGCGAGCTATCCACTACACTACCCGCTTCCTTGCCGATACGCTTCAGCTGGAACCGAAACCGCCGGTTACCGGCGGCTGATCCAAGCCTTAGAACGACCCCGAAATCCCCAGATACACCCCGATCGAATGAAAGCTGATATCCAGATCGTCTCCGTAGGGGGTGATACCGAGAATCCAGCCTGCGAGTACATAGAACGGTTCGTCCTCAGCAACAGCCAATCCTCCGAGGGAATAACGGTAGGCTTTCGTGGCAAAAAAAGCTCTATATTGAACGGTGAGATAGGCGAGAAGCCTCGGGGAAAGGAAATATTCGACTTTGAATGCCGCCACCGGACCGTACATCAGCGCGTTCCCGCCTTCGATCACAAAGTCCTGGCGTAGCCAGTTCGCTGGTAATGCCGGATCACCCGGGACACCGCCCGACAATATTGGTCCTATATATATTGGCACGTTGCTGATCTTGATGTAGTTATTGTACATCCCGACCAAGCCTCCTGCTCCGAGAGAAAGGGTCAGCCCTTTAAAGGGCTGATATACGTAGAAGGCAGTCAGGTCTAAATACTTCTGCGAATACTCGATCGAGTAGCTAGGAAAGTTGGTGTCGCCCGAAAAATATAACTCAAAGTAGGCCTCAACCAAATCGGCATTTTGATACTCGGATGAGCGCGGATTAAACTCCCCGTATTGGAACTCGCCCCAGGTCACATTCATCGAGGCGGCGATCTGGAGAAAACGCCGGGGACGGTAGGATACCCCTATTCCGGTATGGAGAAGGGAGGAGAATGCCGCTAAACGGGATGTCCGCGCCTGCCAGGGCCTGAAACCCCAGGCCGTAGCGGGTGACGTACTCGTACTTGAAGGCTTCAGCCTCGGTAATCAATTCCTCCTTGGGAACGGAAACCGACTGGGCACCGATGACAACCCCGGTTTCGACGTCGACAAGCCGGCCGTTGAGCAGGAAACTCGAACCCGACTCGGTTACGCTTCCGGCCAGGAGGATCCTGGCGCCGGTCAGCTGTCCCACCTCTACGGTCTGACCGGTATCTGCCAGATCGGAGAGGGAGAACTCGATCTCCTCGAGGATTTGCTCCAGGTTCTCCCGCTCGGTGAGAATGAAGTAGGTGGAATTGGTGATCTCGCCACGTATCAGCTCGTCCACAACGGCTCCGATCTCGTGTTGTTTGGCCAGCGGACCGGAGTTGACGAAGGGGACAACCGCCAGGGGAACTTTGAAATACACCGCCTCACGGTACTGCACATAATCCCTGGAAAGCTTGGTTAGCAGGTCGAGCACACTCTGCTGGATGTCTGCAAACAGCGGCGATCCGCAGACTGCGAGCGATAATAGAAGTACGATCCAGCGACGGTTCCACCGATTCATAGACGTCTCCTTCCCGTTGAGGGTACGACAAGAATAGACCTGGAAATCACTGTGTGCAATGAAACGAATTGTGACGGCTGCGTGAAATCTGGACTTGCCCAGGAGACTCAACATGACTACAATTATGGTCAATGAGGCGTCGCGGAAGATTCTCGGTTCTCTATGCTCCTGAGGTTTTCGGGCATACCGACACCGTCGAGCGTAGATATCACCACCTCATCAAAAAGACCGTCGAGGAGCAGCTAACCACTACTCCGAGTAGGAAAACCCGAAACAGGAAGCCGCTTGAAGAGTTGCCAGGACCATTCGGCTCAACGTGGGAACTGCGATTCGGTCCTGACAACCGATTCCGCCTGTTCTATGAGGTTGATGAAGAGAATAGAACAGTCTGGATACTGGCGATGGGAATCAAGAAACGAAACCGCCTGATGATCGGCGGAGAGGAGTTGATGCCATGAGAATTGCTTCTGTGGCCGAGGTGAAAGCCAAACTAAGCAAGTATCTGAAGGAAGCCAAAGAATCGGGACCCGTTGTTATCACACGCAACGGAAAAGCTGTAGCGGTAATACTCACGCCGGCTGATGACGACGATCTGGAACGTCTCTTACTGTCACGATCCCCTCACTTCCAATCTTTACTCGACAAATCACGTAAAAGCATAAAAGCCGGTAGCGGAGTATCTCACGACGAGTTTTGGGATAACGTGAAACAGAGAAGTATCAACGAGCACAATACGCAGGGTCGGTCCGAGTAAGCATATCACCGTATTCGTACTCGAATCTTGCAATGATCCTCGAAAGTCCATATTTTAGGAACAATCGAGCAGCAGCCAGGAGTAAAAACCATGAAGCTGGGAACCGAGACCGATGTTACCGGCCCGGGGGACGGATACGTAAAGAACTGGCTGCACGCCTTCTCCGTGTCCCTGGGTGTGACAGTCCGGTAGGATTGTTCGCTTCGCCTCAGCCGACGCAGCGCGCGATGATTCAGCCAAGCCGGATCAAACAGCTCAACGATCTGCCAATTCGAAAAGGCGGCTACGTCCTGTACTGGATGCAGGCTTCGGTGCGGGTGATCGACAATCCGGCTCTGCTGTACGCGATTCAGCAGGCGGACGAGCTCGGCATTCCCGTCCTGGCTGTTTTCGGGTTGACAGACCGCTATCCGGAGGCCAACCTCCGCCACTTCACCTTCCTCGTGGAGGGACTCCGGGATGCAGAGCAGGAGCTGGAAAAGCTCGGCATCCGACTCACCGTCCTGGACGCACAGCCGGATGAGGCGGCCCTGCGATTGACTCCGGAAGCCGCGCTGCTCGTCACCGACCGCGGCTACCTGACCCACCAGCGCCGCTGGCGTACTAAAGTAGCTCGGCGAGCGCCCTGTCCGGTGCGGCAGGTCGAGGGGGATCTGGTGTTGCCGGTCGAAGAGGTGTCCGACAAGAGCGAGTGGGCCGCTGCAACGATCCGGCGAAAGATCAACAGAATTCGGGATCGGTTTCTCCTGCCCGGTGGTCCGCTGTATTCTCCCCGCAAAGATTCGCTGGGCATACGGACCGACGGTGCGCTCCAGCCGGGCCAGGAGCTGATCGGCAGACTCGACATCGACCGCTCCGTGCAGCCGGTTGCCCAGTTCAAGGGCGGCAGCAGCCGGGCATTTAAACACCTTGAGCAGTTCTGCAGGAACTCCCTGCGCTACTACCACAGCCTGCGCAACGATCCGGCTCAAGAGCATCAATCCAACCTGAGCCCGTACCTGCACTTCGGGCAGATAAGTCCGCTCACCGTTGCCCTGGCGGTCAAGGCGGTTCGGGGAGCACCGAAGGAAGCCAAGGACGCGTTTCTCGAAGAGCTGATCGTTCGCCGTGAGCTAGCCTTCAACTTCGTGTACTATGAGCAGCACTACGGCGGCTACGCCTGCCTGCCGGAGTGGGCGAAGCGGACATTGGAGGAACACAGGAAGGACAGCCGTCCCTATCTGTACAGCCGGGAACAGCTGGAGGGTGCAGACACCCACGATCCGTACTGGAATGCAGCCATGGAGGAGATGCGGCTGACCGGAAAGATGCACGGCTACATGCGCATGTACTGGGGCAAGAAGATCCTCGAGTGGAGTGAGAGCCCGGAGCAGGCCTATCAGACCGCTTTACATCTGAACAACCGCTACTTTCTCGACGGGCGGGACCCCAATTCCTACGCCGGTGTGGCCTGGTGTTTCGGCAAGCACGACCGGCCGTGGATGGAGCGACCGATCTTCGGGAAAGTCCGCTACATGGCGGATTCAGGCCTACACCGCAAGTTCGACATGGACGGCTATCTGCGGCGCGTCAACGCCCTCTTGGTCGATTGATTCGCCCACGGGTGCGGCCCTCACCGATCCGGCGATCATCGGCATGCTGATGACGTTGCGGCGGCTCTCTTCTTGACCAGACGGTTGGCAAGCTTCACCGCCTCCTCGGCACTGGGGGCAAAGCCATCGGCCTCGACCTTCCTCCATAGCTCCGGATCCTGATTGAACGGGCGGCCCCCAACCAAAATGACCGGATCCCCCAAGCCGTCGACGGCACGGATCGCTCGAATAGCCCGAGCTATCGACTTCACGTTGAAAAACATGGTAGCCGAAAGGGCCAGTATGTCGGGTTTGTGATCTACCGCGGCTTTCACGATATCTTCATTGCAGAGATTGTTGCCGAGGAAAAAGGTTCTCCATCCGTCCATCTCCATGAAATCCGCAACCATGCGGGCGCCGATATCGTGGAACTCGCCACACACGGCGATGGCCAGACAGACCGCTTCTTTTTTCACCCGCGAGGCGCCTGTGATGTAGGGATACAGCTGGGACATTATGAGCTGGGTGGAGGCGGAAAAGTAGTGTTCCATGGCCACGTCCACCCTGTTCTGCATCCACATTAGACCGACTTCCTTCAGGGTCCGCTCGAAAACGGTCCTGTAGATTTCCCTTACTCCGTGTCCCTCCTTGACTGCCCCATGTATCAGCTTGCTCGCCTCCTCCCGCTCTCCCGCCAGCAGCAGGTCC
>Ga0307420_1000579_pt1 | contig 16854 bp, 17 predicted proteins | sample SalMarWE160240MG_2_FD_202167 | JGI IMG/M metagenome (GOLD analysis project Ga0307420, IMG submission 202167) | Salt marsh sediment microbial communities from the Plum Island Ecosystem LTER, Massachusetts, United States - WE1602-40 | ecosystem: Environmental > Aquatic > Marine > Intertidal zone >... | reverse complement strand
GAGAACATGCTTTACTCAAAATTCGAAATCTCAAGCATAGACGAAACCGCTGAAGGTTTCAGAGTCAAAGCGGCAGTGTGGGGCGAAAAGTTCAACGCGGAAAAGCACACGCAAAAAGTCGGAGTGAAGGCGGTTACCTACCACAGAATGGAAATCATCAAGGACATAGATAACGTTCGATTAGAGTTTATTCTGGACATCTAAGCCGAGTTTAGCTTTTTTAACTCCGCAATCATCTTTTCGACAACGGTTTCCGGTTTTGTCTCCAGAGCCGTGATGCTGGAAATAACGAACGGCACGTTTTTCTCCTTGAAATGCTGCAGGATTGGGCTAGTTTGTTCCTGGTAAACCTGGATTCTTTTCTTTATGACCTCTGGCTTGTCGTCTGAACGCTGGTACAATGGTCCTCCGCATTTGTCGCAGACGCCCTCCACTTTCGGCTTTAAGAAACGAACGTTGTAGACCGTGCCGCAGATACGGCATATTCTCCGCGAAGATAACCGTTCAATTATGATCCAGTCTGGAACCATCTGCAACAAGATAACATCTATCTTGACAATATCCTCAAGAACTTTAGCCTGGTCAATAGTGCGTGGGTAACCATCCAAGATGAAGCCTTTATCTTTCGGAACTTTAGCTAAGCGCTGCTTCAGCACATCTATCACGATGTCGTCGGGGACAAGCAGCCCCTTTTCCACGTAACCCTTAACCTTCCTTCCCAACGGCGTGTCTTCTTTCAGCATCTCTCGAAAAATATCGCCCATGGAAATTACGTATACGCCAAGCCTTGATTGAAGCCGTGAGGCGTAGGTGCCCTTTCCAGAGCCTGGAGGTCCGAATATGATAGCGTTCATTTTTGCTGTTCTCCTCTTCCTACATTTTCTCTTAATGTAAAATTTATATGTTCTTCGAAAAACCTCTGAGAGGAAACGTTTATGGCAAGTAAAAACGCTCTTTTCTTGTCTAACGCCGTACGGTGGGAACATTGCACACAAAAGAAATCGGAAAAAACCTGTTTCTAATAGACCTCGAAACCGGCGGGATCCAAAAAATAATAGCTAGCTACGTCCTCAAAGGAGATAAAACCATAATCGTGGAAACTGGTCCTTCTTCTTCGATTCCCAACCTGCTTTCTGGCTTGAAAGAGGTAAACGTGAAAACGGAGGATGTGGCGTACGTTGCCCTCTCTCATGTGCATATTGACCATGGTGGTGGCGCTGGCACTTTGCTGGGTTCGCTGCCGAACGCCAAGGTAATTGTTCATCCCAGAGGCGCGTCCCACTTGGTTAATCCTGAGAAGCTTTGGCGGCAGTCAAGAGCTGTCCTTGGAGAGGTGGCTGAGATGTTCGGCGAGCCCGTGCCGGTTCCTGAAGAACGGGTAATCGCTGCCGCCGACGGCGTGACTTTTGAGGCTGGAAACATGAAGCTGAAAGCCATAGAAACCTTAGGTCATGCTTCGCATCATCTTAGCTATTACGAACCCGTGAACAAAGCTGTGTTTCCAGGAGATGCCGCGGGCATTTACCTCAGCCAGTTTGACGTGGTTGTACCTACGTCCCCTCCTCCCTTCCGTCCTGACGTTGCCATGTCTTCTTTGAACAAGCTTATTCGCCTTAACCCTCAGATATTGTATTTTAGTCATTTTGGAAATGCGTCTGACGCTGTGAAACGGCTTCAAGACTACGCGCTGCAAATACGGTTGTGGGCGGAAATCGCGCGAGAAGGAGTAAAGAACAAGCAAAGCCTCGGAGAAATACGGGAGAGAATCCTCTCAGAAGACAAAGCGGCGCAGAAAATTGCTGGGTATCTCTGGTCGCATCCGATTTACGTGAAAACCGTGCTTGAGAACAGCGTGCTAGGCTTTATCGAGTTTGCAGAAGCGGGTCAAAGCTAGTTCGCGTTCAAAACTGTTTTATATTCAGCTTCGTTTTTCTGTTTGAAGGGAAAGATTATGAACACAGATAGATTCGAGCGGGAACAGGTTCCTCTTGAAAAAATAAACGATTGCATGTGGTGTATTCCGAAACATAAAGGTATGAGGGTTCCAGGCATGGTTTTTGCTAACGAAAGCCTCTTGGAGAAGATGCAGACTGATAGGACCCTTTGGCAGTGCACTAACGTGGCGCATTTGCCGGGAATTTACAAGTATGCCGTGACCTTGCCGGACGGGCATGAAGGCTACGGTTTTCCCATAGGCGGTGTAGCCGCAACGGATTATGATGAGGGTGTAATCAGCCCAGGCGGCGTAGGCTACGACATCAACTGTGGCGTGCGCCTTTTAACCACGAATCTTTCGGAAAAAGATGTGCGGCCTAAACTTGCTCAGCTTGCAAACGCCATTTTCGCTAATGTGCCTTCGGGTCTCGGGAGCCGCCGAAAAGACTTCACTCTGTCCGCGGGGGACTTAGACCGCTTGGTGGTTGAGGGTGTGCAGTGGCTTATTGACCGCGGGTTGGGCTGGGCTGAAGATGCGGAGCACTGTGAAGAAGGCGGATGCATGAAAAACGCTGATCCCACAAAGGTCTCACCAACCGCGAAGAAAAGGGGGCTGACGCAGATAGGAACTTTGGGTTCGGGAAACCACTTCCTTGAAATTCAAAAGGTGGATAAAATTTTGAATCCGCGAACAGCCAAGGTTTTCGGGATTGAGGAGGAAGGGCAGGTTACGGTTATGATTCACTGCGGCTCACGGGGCTTTGGGCATCAGGTCTGCTCTGATTACTTGCGGGTTATGGAGCGGGCTGTGCACAGGTACGGGATAGAGTTGCCTGACCGCGAATTGGCGTGTGCTCCGGGAAGCAGTAGCGAGGCAGGGGATTATATTCAGGCGATGGCTTGCGCGGTTAACTACGCTTTTTCGAACCGGCAAGCGATTATGCATTGGGTGCGGCAGAGCTTCCAGCAGGTTTACCGTGAAGACCCGGAGAAGTTTGGTTTGAAACTGGTTTACGACGTGGCGCATAACATCGCCAAAGTGGAAACTCACAAGGTCAACGGCGGACAGAAGAAGGTTTGGGTTCACCGCAAAGGCGCTACACGGGCTTTCCCCGCAGGGCATATGGCGGTTCCCGCGGATTATCGCAGTGAAGGGCAGCCTGTGCTTATTCCCGGCAGCATGGGCACAGGCTCCTGGGTTCTGGTTGGCACCGACAAGGCTATGGAGTTGACTTTCGGGTCTACGGCGCACGGCGCGGGCAGGATGATGAGTCGGTCAGCTGCGAAGCGCAAGTACTGGGGAGGCGACATAAAAGCTGCTTTGGAGAAGCGGGGGATTGTTGTGCGTGCGGCGAGCGCTTCGGTTTTGGCTGAGGAAGCTGATTCTGCGTACAAGGATGTGGATGTTGTTGCTGAGGTCAGTGACGAGGTTGGGATTGCCACGAAGGTTGCGAGGCTCGTTCCCATAGCCGTTGTTAAGGGTTGAGGGTGAAGGTTAATATCGCGAGTTCTGCAATAGAACAATTGCAATGGTCAAGGATGAATGTGGCATCTGCCAAAGGGTACTTCGCGTGTCTTACATGCGGCGTTGCCAAAGATGCAAGCAGCTGTTCTGTCGGAACTGCATGGTTCCTGACGTCGCCACGGGAGACCCAACCGCGATGCTGTGCCTGAATTGTGCGAGGCGCGTGGTTTCGCCGCGGGCGCGGTCAAAGTACGGTGGGCTTACGGGTCACTTGAAGTTCAGGGGTTCTTTCACCAGTGTTGTTAAGTTGTCTTTTGCGCGGATTGACGGGTTAATCGGCAGTAATCTTCCGATGAGCGCGTACAGGGATGAAAAGTGGTGGGGCAACTCCGCTGCCTCGGCTCATGCGCGGGCGTGGTTGGACGCGGGCTGGGAGGTGCAGGAAGTAAACCTGAAAGAAGGGTTCGTGGTCTTCAAAAAAGTGCGGCAGGTGCCCTTCAAAAAAGGCCAACTTGCCAAGAACAGGATTGACAAGCCGTTTAAGCCTGTCAGGGTTCGTTCGCGGCGGAAGCCGCCGTCTAAGACGAAGGTGTCTCAGCTTTACGCTCGCATCAAGAATCTGGAGCGCCAACGGGCTGAAGGACGACGAAACATTAGGGGTCTTAAGCGTAGACCGCCGCATGAGAAGAAGCTTTTCAAGCCCGATGAAAAACCACAATAAGCCCTAGGCAAATACTGTGTCTTGGAGCGGTGTCTCTTTGCTTGAGCGAACTGTCGACTTGGAAATCGAGAAAGCGCACACGGACTTGAAGGCGCTCCTGCTAAAGAAGAGCTGCCGCGTAACCGCCGAGGAACCGCCCACGCTTATCTCGGTACAGCAGGGTTCGCTTTGGGGCATATCTCCCCGAACCGCCAAGAAAACGGTGACTTGCCACCTTGCTTCGGTTGATTCTGGAACGCGGATAACCTGTTCTTCCTCTCTGGCTTCGGACTGGAAAAACCTAACCGTAATCGGCACTGCCCTCGCCGTGCTTGTCGCGGCTCTGTGCTGGTGGATCGCCACGGACCTGGACGCAGTTGTAACCACGCAGCGGTCGAGTTACTGGAGCTGGCTTGTCACGGTTGACGGCGGTTACATAGACTTCCAGACGGCGCAGATGTTAGCTGGTGTGACGCGTATGCTCGCGGTTTTCTTGGTGATTATCATAATTGTGGAGGCGGTGGTTGCCGTTTACGCGTATTTCAGGATAAACGTGTTTGCAGACGAAACCTTACATGAGCTGCGCTAGAGAAGCTTAAAATAGGCTTTTTTCATGAAACTAATGTCAAGCGGTCGTCGTCTAGTCTGGTTTAGGACATTAGCCTTCCAAGCTAATGATCCCGGGTTCAAATCCCGGCGACCGCACCAACTAACTTTTTTTACTTGCTGAATAGATACTTTGGTCATTTCTGGAGTCAATGATTTTCTAATTTCTAACTGAATTTTCATAATAGAAAATGCGTTACCTCTTTTGGCGCGCACATCACTTTAGTTCTGCTCCGCAACGAGGGCATCTTAATTTATTTGCGTCTACTTCCTTAAGCAAGTCAGCTCCACAGTAGAAACATATACAGGCTCCACATTTTTGACAGTAGTAATTTGCGCCATGAATAATCTTTTGACAGACTAGGCAAGGTTTACCTAAACATCTTTCAGACATAGCTATTCTTCTTTCCCGTTTTCATTAAGTAACTAACGAGATTTATTATTCAGATTAAACAAGGCGCGTTATGAAACTTTACAATTTTTGTAGTAACAATAGAAAGAGTGAAAAGGACGTTGTGATGTCTTTTTGAGAATGGTGATTTAAATGAGTGAAATGAATATGGCGACAATAATGTTGAACGGGGAAAAACAGAATTTTATACTGAATAAGAAGGATTTTAAAACTGGAAGCAGAGGCTACCACGGTCAAGGGAAAATGCAGGTCGGCGAAAAGAACTATCAAATCAACATCCTCTGCGTCGAAATCGGTTCAAAACCCAAAGAAAAATAGAAATTGAAACACTCACATATTCTAAGTTTGCGCCGTTAATTAATCATGACGCGCGAGCAATGTTTGCTGGCGCCTTCCTCAGACAATCATCCTTCCTTTTTACGTTTCTTTTTCAAATATTTTCCGGATACTACTCCAGCAACATCAGAAAGCGCCTTTTTGTCCCCTCTCTTTTCAGCCCTTCGAAGCCTTCCATACTCTCTGTTATAGGCTTTGAGACCCACAGTAGTGTTTTTACGTTTTAAGTCTTCAGCGATGCGCTTAGCATAGTCGTAAGGCAACCAGGGATGCTTAAGCAGGACTTTTCGGATGTCTTTCTCAGTTACAGACACTGTTATCAGCTCTCTATTGTGTAAAAGAAAATTTACATATAAACCATACTGAGCGAGCGAGGTTCCCTTAAGAATTAATCAAGAATCATTTGCTAAGGTAACGAATAGAATTCTAATTTTATAATTTTCTAAGCTGGTAAGCGCGGGTCTTGTGCACAAGCAGTCTAAAACTCTCAAAGGGCGGTGGATACTATCATGTTTACAGCATTGAAGACCTTTCAAAATCAAGGAACACGCAAGGCAGGGAGTGAAAGAAATCCGGGCGAGCCTTGAAAGTCTCATAGAGAACTTCGAATCTGACCTTACAAAGCACTTAGTGCCTGAACCCAGAGCTAAACAACCGCATTAAACATTTTTGCCGCCGTTAACGCTTGTTTCTAAACTCTAATATGCAATGTTCTGAACCCTCACATTTCTGAGTGCTGAGCCTGAACTTCACCTTTTCATCAAACTCAGAAGCCCAAACAGAATACTCCACGCCGCAGATGGTTGTTCCCACTTTCCCAGCAAACTTTTCTCTTCCGCTTTTCACAATCAAGTTGTGCCACGGGCAATCGCTGACTCGTATTCTGAACCCGTTCTCGCCTTGCTCCACCTTAAACTTGAAGCCTTCCAGCGCCAGCTTCGTTTCCAAACTTTTCCGAAGCGCCGCTTCACCCATGTCTATTTTCAGCATGGATTTAATCATCCGCGCCTGAATCTTGGGCATAACCTTCCAAACTTCCTTATCCATCTGCAGGGCAGTGTCAAAACCGTATTTTTCCTCTACCTTCATAAACCATAACCCATCCACCGCTTGGTAGCTGCGGTGAAAATACTCCGCAACTTGTTCATCGCTCAAGGCAGCCATCTTTACGCACACTCCTGCCTTAAGATGTGCCTTGGAAATATTAAGCGCTGTCCCTAAATGCATCGGGTCTGCAAGAAATGAGTTTCTTGAAAAAACAAAAAAGGAAAAAGTGAGGCAGCTGTTAGTAGGGCATTCCGCCCATACCCATACCGCCCATTCCACCCATGCCACCAGGGGGCATCGGGGGTGCTTTTCCGCCGCCTTTAATGCTGATGAGGTCGTCGATTTTCAGGATCATGTTTGCTGCTTCCGTGGCGGATTTGATGACTTGCTGCTTCACGCGCAATGGTTCCAGAACCAGCAGGTCAAGCATGTTCTTGATTTTTCCTGTGGTGACTTCAATGCCGAAGTATTTGCTATCTGCTTTTTCGTGTTCAGCTCTTAAGGCTACCATGATGTCGATGGGGTCTAACCCGGCGTTTTCAGCCAGTGTTAACGGAATCGCCTCAACAGCCTCTGCGAAGGCTTCAACAGCTAATTGTTCTCTTCCGCCGACCTTAACCGCGAAGTTTCTCAGGTTCTTGGCTAATTCTGCCTCTGGTGCGCCGCCGCCAGCCACGATTTTCCCGTCTTCCACCACGTTTCTAACCACGCACAAACCGTCATGCAACGACCGTTCAGCCTCATCTAACACTTGGGCTGAGGCGCCTCGGATGACTATTGTCACGGCTTTCGGGTTTTTGCATTCGCGCACGTAAATGAGTTTGTCGTCGCCGATTTTGACTTCTTCAACCTTCTTGGCTTTTCCAAGAGTTTTAGCCGTCAAGTCTTTGACGCTGGCTAATATTTCGCCGCCTGTGGCTCTGGCTAATTTTTCCATGTCGCTGCTGCTTACGCTTTTAACTGTGAACACGCTTGCTTTCGCAAGAAAGTGCAGGGCCATGTCATCTATGCCTTTCTCGCAGAAAACCACGTTCGCGCCAGCTTTGGATATTGCCTCAACCATTTCTTTGAGCATGCGCTCTTCCTCATCCAAGAACATCTGAATCTGGTCTGGGCTTTCAATGTTGATTTTCGCGTCAAACTCTGTCTTCTCAATCTCCAGCTTCTCATTCAGCAACGCGATTTTGGCGTCGTTGATGAGCTTAGGCATCTGCGAGCTTGCAACTTCCTTGTCGATGACCATGCCTTTCACGAGTTCTGTTTCGTCCAGGCTTTTGCCGTGCTTCTTAACGACTTTAATTAAGTCGATGTCCGCTTTGAGTTTGCCGTCGATTTTCTCAGCCACTTGTTTGACCGCGTCAACAATCAGTTTGGAGAAGTGATCTTCCGCTACGTTGATGCCTTTGCTGGATAAAGAAGTGATGGCGACTTCCCGCAGAGTCTTGTCGTCACTGAAGTTTACGGGTATGGCGATTTTATCCAAAACTTCTTGAGCTTTGTCGCTGGCTTTCTTGTAGCCTTCGATAATAACGGTCGGATGAATGTTTTGGTCCAGCAGACCTTCCGCTTGTGCAAGCAGTTCTCCGGCTAAAACCACCGCGGTTGTTGTTCCGTCGCCGACCTCGTTGTCCTGAGCTTTAGCTACTTCCACAAGCATCTTTGCCGCGGGGTGCTGCACGTCAAGCTCATTCATTATGGTTGCGCCGTCGTTCGTTATGGCGACGTCGCCGAAGCTGGTGACTAGCATCTTGTCCATGCCGCATGGACCCAGCGTGGTCTTGACGGCTTCAGCCACTATTTTAGCAGCCATTATATTGTTTTTTTGTGCTTCGCGTCCGGTTGTTCTTCCTGTGCCTTCTTTAAGCACTATAACTGGAATGTTTCCTCCACCTGTAGACATAATTTTCACCAATTTTTCCATTTACACAACATGTTGAATTCTAAACGGAACAATTAAGCCTACGATATAAATTTTTCCCAGCATTACGCTACCTTGACAATATTATAACCCGAAGCTTTACGAAGCCTGTTCATAACAGCCAAGCCCAACTCCTGGGTCGGCACACCCTCGGCTATTATCACGTCCACGCCTTCAGCGTCGAATTCACGCAGCAGACGGAACAGGTTTTGGGCAACAACCGCCAAGTTGAAGCGGCTGCCCAAAGACTTCACCACATCCGCTTCGTACGCCGCTTTGGTTTCGTCAGTAGCCAAAACACCCACTTTAACGCCCTTAAGCCTATACGATTCCGCTAATTCTTTAACCTTGGTGCGGACAGCGGGAACCGTACCTTCCACTACAATAACCTGAGCCTTCGGCGCGTAATGCTTATGCTTCATACCAGGCGACCTCGCCTTTTCAACGGGCACCTCTTTTTCGGCAGTCACAAACGGGTGAAGCTTCACGTCGCCCAAAACTCGCTTTAACGCTTCAAGCGGTGTTCCTCCAGGACGCAGAACCAGCGGAGGCTCAACGCTTAAGTCCAGAACAGTGGACTCCACGCCGATGCGTGTAGGACCGCTGTCTAAAATCGCGTCGATTCGCCCGTTAAGGTCGTCAAAAACGTGTTTGGCAGACGTTGGGCTGGGCTTGCCTGCTAGGTTGGCGCTTGGAGCCGCGATGGGACGGTAGCTTTCTCTGATCAACGCTAAAGCAACGGCGTGCTGGGGCATTCTGACGGCGATGGTGCTTAAGCCTGCAACCGTCACGTCTGGAACGGTGGCTGACCGTTTGAAAACTAGGGTTAAGGGTCCAGGCCAAAACATTTTCATCAGCTTGTCTGCTTTCGGCGGAACCTGCTCAGCTAACCCGTAAACGTCATCTGCGTTCGCCACGTGAACGATAGGCGGGTTATCTAATGGTCGCTTTTTCGCCTCAAACAGCTTCAAAACGGCGTCAGGGTTCAGAGCATCTGCGCCTAAGCCGTAAACTGTTTCGGTTGGGAAGGCTACTAATCCGCCTTTTCGGATGATGTCGGCTGCTGCTTGGATTTTCTTGATGTCTGGTTGTTGAGCATCGACTTTTAACATGAGGGTTTGCTTCATTTACGCTGCCTTATCCATAATACGCGTGTGCGTTCTTAAACCTCAGGCTTCGGTTGGTCGTTTGAACTTTAAAAGGGTTATACGATGTAGTAGTTCAGGACTTTTTTCATGCTTTCGGGCGTGTCTTGGGCTGCGGCGAAGGTCTTTAAGAGTTTGATTATGGCGGGTTGGCAGCGGGCGATGTCGGTCAGGCTGACCAAGCCTATTATGTTGTCCTTGTCCACGACGGGTATCTTCTTTATTTTCTTCTGAAACATCATCTTTATAGCGTCTTCCAATTCCGTGCCTGAAGCAACCACTTCCAGAGGGGTTGACATGACCTGCTTAACTTTTGTTTTTTCAGGGTTCTTTGCTTCAACGATTACGCGTTTCAAGAGGTCTCTTTCTGTTATTATGTCGATGGCTCTTCCCTTTCTAGCTGCAATCAAGCAGCTTATCTCGTTTTTGTCCATGATGTCGGCTGCGTCTTTAACGGTGGCTTTCTCATCTACGGTAATGACTTCAACGGTCATCACGTCATCCACTTTCAGCGAAACCTGATTTTTCCCTGTTTTATCCTCTGACACCCGAAGCACCTGAAACTTAGCTCTAGTACTTTACGTATAAAAAATAACCGCCTTTGTTCAAATCGGGAATCAGTTTTGCTTTTGGAGTTTCAGCACCACGGAAGTTTCGACCTGTCGTTCAGGAATGTTCCAGTATTTCCGAAGAAGCCTGTTCTTCTCTTCGTTAGAAACCAGTCGGAAGCCGTGTTTCTCGTAGAAGCGGATAGCCCAGGAGGCGGCTTTCCAAGTTCCCACAAGAACCTCCGAGGTGCGAGCCATGCTTAGCAAGTTCCTGAGCAGTTTCTCTCCTATCCCCCTGCGTTGGCGACTTGTAAGCACGTAAGCATGCCTAATCAAAGTAACATCGTTGACCTGTTGGATTCCCATAACCGCCACCAACACGCCGTCTTCCTTCCAACCGTAGAATATTACGCCGCTTTCGATTTCTTCCTTGAGTTCTTCCGCTGGCATGTAAGGTTCCTTCCACCTGTCCTGTGGAATTACGCCTCTGTAAGCCTCAGCGGCATCATTCACAACATGCAAGATGGCTTTAAAATCGGCGGGTTGCAGCCTGCTTATCATCTGTTCATCCACTGGGAAGTGCTGTTGGCGCTTAGGTTGTTGCGGCTTCTTTTTCAGTTTCCGCGCGAAGAATCTTCTCGATCAGGTGCATGAAAAACGCTTGCGCCTGCATCTCATTTAGCCTATCCAGATATACGGAGACCATGGCGATTTTTCCTTTTTTAGAGGCTACGTACTCAGCGAACATGCGTGCTGAAACCGCGTTTTTGTCGCCTAACAGCACCGAAGAGGAAACTGGACCCAGCAGGTCTTTGGGTTTTGGAACGGCGATGGCTAAGGTTCCAAGCTTGTCCTCTTTCTCGCTCAGCATGATGAGGCATGAGTTTTTGGTTTCAACGTAAACTGCGAGGAACCTGTTGTCCTGCTCGCAAAGCTCTTCTTTCACGACTTTTGCGCGTTCCATTTTGCTTATCTCACGTGCGGATTTTGATGACTGACTGGATTATGCAGTGATTGCCCTTAAAAAGACTTCATAAAGCCGAGGTTAGCTTGCGAAACTGCGTGTAGACCCCCTCTATCTTTTCTGCAATGAACTGCTATTAGGCTCCAAATATGTTGGCTGGCTTTTTAGAACTTGGATAGCGATGGTATTTAAGCCTGCGTGATTCAGTATTAGCAATTCCAGAGGAAGGAGGCGGCAACGTGAAAGAGGAAAAGCGAGCGGCAACGGTATTGCAGATACTGCGCCAAACCTTTGCAATGCCCAAATGGGCCGAATCAAAGCGCAAGCCGTTTGAAACGTTGATTGTGACCGTTATTTCACAGAACACGGCGGACAGAAACACGGCAAGAGCCTTCGAACGCCTCTCGAACAGGTTCGAAATCAAGCCCGAAGTGTTGGCGAAAGCAGAAACCAGCCAGATTGAAGACGCCCTGAAAACCGCTGGTCTCTACAGGAACAAAGCCAAAACGATAAAACAGGTTTCAAGAATAATTCTCGAAAAATTTCACGGCTCCCTGCAGCCTATATTGGCGTTGCCGCTTGAGGAAGCAAGAGAAACGCTTATGGCGCTTCCTGGGATAGGACCGAAAACGGCGGATGTAGTCTTGCTTTTTTCCGCGAAGCAAAGCACGGTTCCTGTGGATACGCACGTGAACCGCGTGTCAAAACGACTTGGTTTTGCGCCTGCCAACGGCGATTACGAGGCTGTCCGCACAAGCCTTCAATCGCTTTATGACCCGAGTGACTATTTGGCTGTTCATGTGCTGCTGATTGCACACGGAAGGCGGTACTGCAAGGCTAGGCGCCCGTTATGCGAGCAGTGCCCCGTGAACATTTACTGCCCTTCAAGGGGACTATGGGATAAAAATGATTAAGCTGCCACTAGACGTTGCCGAGTATTTTCCTTACGCGAGCGTGCGCCCTAATCAAGACCAGTTTATAAAAACCGTTTTCGACGCGGTTGAAGCCCGCCGTTCCGTTCTCATTGAAGGAAGCAACGGGTTAGGCAAGACTATCTCAGCGATTTCCGCGTGTCTCCCAACCGCCATCAAAAAAGATTTGAAGATACTGTACGTGGCTCGCACTCACCGGCAGCATGACCGCGTAATAGAAGAGTTAAGAGCGGTCTTCAAGAAACACCATGTTTCGGGCATCTCGATTCGGGGGCGCAATCAGATGTGCCTCAACAACATCGCGGCTAAAAATGCCTACGACGCCAAATCACTCATGGAAGCCTGCGAAATGCTGAAAGCCAAAGGCCGATGCCCCTACCACAAGGCTCCCGACGAGCAAACGTACGAGTATCTTCAGCTTCAACAGCAGTTAGCTGCTCGCCCGTACACGGCGTCTGAGATTCAAAAAGTCTGCCGAAGAAGAAGCGTATGCTCCTATGAGCTTGTGAAAGCCGCCCTCGCCGATGTGAAGGTGGTTGCGCTGAGCTACCTTTACGTCTTTGACCCCGTAATCCGCACGACATTTTTGAAGAACCTTAATTCTCAACTGCAGAAGACCATCCTGATCGTGGATGAAGCCCATAACCTGCCGGAAACCGCCATAGACATCTCAAGCAGCAACCTGTCCCTTTTCGTTATAAAACAAGCTGAGCTTGAAGCCCAGAAATACGAAAACAAGCAGATTGAAGAGTTCGCCAGCTTTCTTAGGAACGAAATCGAAATACTCACGGAAGACATAGGCAGAGAGCAGATAATCTCTCCTGAATCCATAATTGAAATTATCCAAAAACACGGCGGCATACCTAACCCCCGAGACTATTTCGAGCAGTTGCATGAGATTGGCGGTTCCATAAGGCGGCAGTTGCTTGCGGAAGGCAAGAATCCGCGTTCGTACATTCACGGCATGAGCGAGTTTCTGCTTCGTTGGCTGGACACGTTAGGCGACGATTCCTTCATCCACGTGGCAAGCAGCTACACCACTCGGGAAAACGCGAAAACTGCAAAGCTGGAAATAGTCGCGTTAGACCCGGCGAAAGTCACCTCACCCGTTTTCTCGTTCACCTACTCCAACATAATCATGTCAGGCACGCTCCAGCCCTTGGAAGCTTACGCGCGAATAACTAGGCTTCCAGAAAACACCGTGCAATGCGTAGTGCCCTCGCCTTTCCCCAAGGAACACATACTCAGCTGCGTGTGCCTCGGCGTGTCCACCGCCATGGAAAAAAGAACCCCCTTCATGTACCAGACAATAATAAAGAGAATTGACGAAGTCGTGCAGAACACGCCCGCAAACACGGGAATTTTCACCGCCTCGTTCGGCGTGTTAAACTCCCTAATCGCTGAAGGACTGGAAGCCGCGTTGGATAAGCAGCTGTTTCATGAGCGCCGCGGCATGAGTTCTAAGGCTAATGAGAAAATCGTGGCTGACTTCAAGGCCTGCGGTGAAGGCGACGGCGCCGTTTTCCTCGGCGTCCAAGGTGGAAGAACTTCGGAAGGCGTGGACTTCCCAGGCAACCAGATGAACTCCGTAATTGTGGTTGGGGTTCCCTACGCGGAGCCTACGCCTAGGGTGAAAGCCCAGATAAGCTATTACGAAACGTGTTTTCCCAAGCTAGGGCGCGAGTACGGTTACGTGTTGCCTGCGATGAAAAAAGCGTCTCAAGCCGCTGGGAGACCCGTGCGAAGGCTTGAGGACAGGGGCGCCATAGTGTTCTTAGATTACCGTTTCGCCACCAGCTACTGCCGCAGTTTTCTGCCCTCATGGATAAGCAACGAAATGAAGGTTCTGCCGTTCAGCGATAACGTTTTAGGTCGCGAAATCCAAGACTTCTTCAAACATTAATTTGCTTTTTCCTCACTCGTTTTCCTCCGAGGATACACGTAACCAGTTCTGCCCGCTATGCATATGGCTGAAGCGATATCCCTGAGTCCTCGCCTATGCTTGTTCTCGTTTAGGATATGGCTTGTTCCTGCCTCACTTACCACTTCTAGAACCACTTCAGGCGGCAACGCCGCGTCCAAGCCTTCCAAAAAGTCTTTGTACGCTGGGACTCCGTTGCCTATTTTTACGGTGACAGCGGTTGAGGCTAAGTCAACAGTTTTCACAATCGTTTCTGTTTTTTTAAGCACTTCTTGGATGCTGAAGCAGTTTGCTGTCTCGTTAACTTTGCCGTCGGCTACAACCGCCAACCCAAACACGTCACCTGGATCTATGCCTATGACTATTTTTTCGTAGGCTTCTTTTCCCTGTAGAATTTTAACTACTTCGTTCACTAAGCTGTCTGGTTCCGTTCCGCCGTCGTAAACCAGCACTTTTTCATGGTTTACTTTGCCCTTCTCCTGCTCAGTGGTAATGACCACCTTGACTTCTGTGGGCACCGTTTCACCGGGAACCAGGCTTATGAAAGGAATGTTCTTTTCCTTCAACTTATTCACTATCAAAAAATACGCTTTCCCCTGAACCGTCGCGACTGCAACCTTCGCCTTCATACAACCTTCCCTATGCACACACTGGCTTAAAGATTAAGCAGTTCAACCTGAATTTTAATCTATATATAGAGGGGGTATAAGTCAAAAATCGCAACAGGTCCAAGCGCGCAAACCATAATGGATATAAACCGACTTCCTAACCTATCAGAAATGTGTATCCGTAACTCCGCAGAATCTGGTGGGTGAAAAACGTAATAGACTTTGTAATGGCAATCGCCGTTCTCGTGTTAGCCATACTTCTAGACCTGATTCTAGGCGATCCTTCGCCGAATAGCCCCGAAAAATACACCTTCAAGCTGCACCCCACCGTTCTGATGGGGCAATTCACCAAAGCGTTGGAACCGTACTTCAAAAGCCCAAACCCGAAAACAGCAAAACTCAAAGGCGCACTTTTGGCTTTAACGGTGATACTTGTCTTCTCTTTACCCGTCTACTTCGGGTTATGGGCAATCTACACGTTCATCAGCTACCTCATCTACGCCTTCTTCGCCATAATCCTCCTAAAACTAACCATCTGCATAAAACTTGAAACCGACTGGGCAAAAGCAGCCGCCAAAGCCATCGGTTCAGGCAACCTTGAAGAGGCAAGAAAATACGCGCATTTTTCCCGAAGAGAAGCCAAAGACCTAACAGGCGAGCAAATCAGCTCAGCCGTAATCGAATCCATGGCGGAAAACCTCATAGACTTCAGACTCTCACCCATACTCTCATACGCGCTCTTCGGAGTCACAGGCGCAATCGCCTTCCGCGCAGTCAACACCCTTGACGGAATGGTAGGCTTCAAAGACCCCGAACACCTACACACAGGATGGTTCAGCGCAAACCTCGACACCATAATCAACTACATTCCAGCCCGACTAACCGCCATCCTCATAATACTAGGCTCAGCTCTACTGGGCAAAAACTACAAGAACGCCTGGGAAATTGCCCGCAGAGACCACGCCAAAACACCCAGCAGAAATCACGGTTGGCCCATGGCAGCCATGGCTGGTGCGTTAGCCGTGCAGCTGGAAAAGCCTGGTCAATACGTGCTTGGCGAGCAGACTGAGACGCTTTCTCCGGATAAGATACTGCAAGCGGTGAAAATCCGCAACATGGCGTTGGTTCTGTGTGTTCTTTTAAGTTTGCCCATCATCTGGCTGACGAGATTGTACTTTTTCCCTTATTAATCAAAATTCAGGTTTCCTCTTGCCGTTGCAAAACCTTTAATCGCCGCGTAAGCCATTAAACCTGTTAGAGATGCCTCGCAAAATGACTAATGCCGCTTTCCAGAAGAGACCTTTTTTACTTGAAATGCACAGCGCAGGGAGCAAGAATGCGTTTTTGTCTGATTAATCCGCCTAGGATTCAACCGAAATTATGGGGAAAACCAAGCATTCTTCAACCCATAGATATGGCGTACGTGGCGGCGGTGCTTGAAAAAGAGCATGAAGTAATGATGATAGATGCTGCCAATGAAGGCTGGAACAATCTGGAAGAAATGGACGCCACGAAGTACCGTCAAGGATTAAAAAACGAGGAGATAAAAAACCGCGTCAAACGGTTTGCGCCCGATGCTGTGGGTATCAACATTCCCTTCTGCGGTTGGTGGAAACCCGCGTACGAAGTGGCGTCGATGGTGAAAAACATTGACGAGAACATAGTCACGTTGCTAAGCGGATTGCATCCTTCGGCAAGAGCCAAGGAATGTCTCAGCTACGCGAATGTAGATTATGTGGTGATTGGCGAACCTGAACTTACGGTTCAAGAGTTAGCTCGGGAACTTGAACAAGGCGGAAAAAACCTTCGGCAGGTAAACGGAATAGGCTACGTCAAAAACAAGAAGGTAGTTATAACTTCTCCTAGGCCTGTGATTGAGGATTTGGATTCTCTGCCTTTTCCGGCAAGGCATCTTCTTCCGATGCAGACGTATTTTGAAGCTGTAAAGGAGATTCCTCTGCGAGGAGAAATAAGAAAACCTTGGGCTACAGTGGTCACAAGCAGAGGTTGTCCATTTCACTGCGTGTTTTGCTCCATTCACACGGTTATGGGACGTAATTGGCGTGGCAGAAGCCCAGAGAACGTGGTTGACGAGTTAGAACAGTTGGTTGACGTTTACCACATTAGACAGTTAGATTTCAGCGACGAGAACATGACGCTGGACAGAAAAAGAATGGAAGGAATCTGCGACTTAATTGTGAAAAGGGGTTTAGATCTTGACTGGTTCACTCCAAACGGCGTGAGAGCTGACACTCTTGACGAGAAACTGCTGACGAAAATGAAAAGGTCAGGTTGCGAGAAAATACGAATTGCTCCC
>Ga0307420_1000578_pt1 | contig 16855 bp, 12 predicted proteins | sample SalMarWE160240MG_2_FD_202167 | JGI IMG/M metagenome (GOLD analysis project Ga0307420, IMG submission 202167) | Salt marsh sediment microbial communities from the Plum Island Ecosystem LTER, Massachusetts, United States - WE1602-40 | ecosystem: Environmental > Aquatic > Marine > Intertidal zone >... | reverse complement strand
GCCTACGGTCGGGCCTGCCCGCCACCTGCCCGCTCGTGCCTTGCAATGGCAGGCGGGTCGCTCTCGCTCAGGCGAGGCGGGCGGGATGTCGTGCCACTAAGCACCGCTGTTCGCGAAGCGAAACGGCGAAACTAAGTGGTGCCACGGGCTTGCCCGTGGGGCTCCACTTTTAGGAAAAAGAAAATCGGAGGAATCTATTTTTTTTATAATCTTGCAAAGCTCGTGCCAGTCCAGATGCTTGGATTAAGGATTGATTTCAGGGATATTTGGTGAGAGGGAATGACGGATTAGGAAAAATTGTCAATATTCTGACAATTAGCATGGAAGAATTTTCCTGTGGTTCTGGCCAGCGAACAAGAAAGATTTTCCTATCATTTTTCCATACAACAGCACACCTCCTATCCTTAATATCGTGATTTTAAATACAAATTACCGATCAAGAATGATGGCATGTTTATTGCTGAAGTTAATCCAAAAGTTAAATTAAAGTTTTTCTCTCTTAATCCGAAAAGAACAATACCGGAGAAACAATGTTTACCGTTCACTGTTCATCCAGATATATCGGGAATAACGAAGGACAGACCCGCCTGCCATTGCAAGGCACGAGCGGGCAGGCAACGGTCAACGGATAACGATTTTCAACTAACAACTTTTAACGGTCAACGGAGAACGAAATGAAATATAGGATTCAAGAAGTCAGCAAAAAATTACAGGTTCCACGATCGACGATACGGTATTGGGAAACGGAGTTCTCTGAACTTGTAAGGCCAAAAAGGACCGATGGTGGCCAGAGGAGATATTCAGAAGAGGATATTGATAATTTAATACAAATCAAAAAGATACTTCATAATAAGAATAGGACCATTGATCAGGCAAAAAGACTCCTAAAAATTGGGAATGCAGATATAGGAAAGATAGATTGGAAAAAGCAATCCATTCTCTTGACTGGAGGAACAGGGTCTTTTGGAAAGCACTTCTGCAAGATAATGATCGAAAAGTACCAGCCGAAGGTCATACGAGTCTATAGCCGCGATGAGTTAAAGCAGCACGAAATGCGACAAATATTTGGCGAAAAATATGTGAGATATTTTATAGGAGATGTGAGAGACCCTGATCGTCTAAAGAGGGCCATGGAAGGGGTGGATATTGTTGTTCATGCCGCAGCGCTAAAACAGGTGCCGGCCTGTGAATACAACCCTCTGGAAGCTGTCAAGACAAACATTCACGGCGCACAGAATGTAATTGATGCCGCCATTGATACCGGGGTTAAGAAGGTGATCGCTTTAAGCACTGATAAGGCGGTCAACCCGGTCAATCTTTATGGCGCCACTAAACTGTGCGCTGAAAAGATCTTTGTCCAGGGGAATTCTTACTCTGGACCACGTGGCACACGCTTCGGTTGCGTCCGGTACGGGAATGTGATTGGAAGCCGGGGAAGTGTGATCCCCTTGTTCAGAGAGCAGAAAAAAACTGGAAGGATAACCATAACCGATAAACGGATGACCCGATTCTGGCTTACCCTCGATCAAGCCGTTGAGCTTGTGATTAATGCACTTAGCCATATGCAGGGAGGGGAAATCTTTGTACCCCGAATCCCCAGTATGAAGGTTATGGACCTGGCTAAAGCAATAGCAAGGGATTGTGATATTGAGGTCATAGGGATCAGACCAGGAGAAAAGATCCACGAGGCGCTCATTACTGAAGAGGATGGGAGAAACACGGTTGCCTACAATGGCATGTATGTCATTATGCCCAACTACCCGTGGTGGGAGAGGCAAAACTATAAAAAGGGCAACAGGGTACCCGATGGATTTGTCTATACAAGCAATAAAAATGATGAGTGGTTGACTGTGGAGGATTTGAGAGGGATCATCTATGGGTCTTCCAAGATTGAAGAAGATAGCATCTCAAAATTTGTATCTACCATCCATCAATTAAATGAAAGGGTCATTTTGAATGTGCTCAATTCTGAGGAATGTATGCCGGAGGCGTCAGCCGTCAGCCGTTATCCGTTATCCGTTGACCGACAGCCAATGGCGAACGGCGAATAAAGCTAACTTTGCTATTCATGGATTTTCTTATGTCTTTTTTTCCAGTCGTTATAAATTATTGGCCCTGTAAAAATAATAACAAGGATTGTAAGAACCAAAAAAATCCAGGCTAATGTTGTCATTATTCATCACCACCTTTCAATATGATGTGCCCGGTAAGATAGCAAGTGGACAAAAACACGAAACCAAGCACAAATGAAGGAAAACTGAATGATTCTTTTGAGAAAAATTGTCCAAAGATTAATGCCCCAGCGGCAATATTGCCCAAGGTGCCAAGTTTATCTGAGATAAATTTTCTCTGATTTTCATTCATAATCATATTAAGCATTATATAGTATTTTTTTTGGAAAAATCAACTCAAAATCATGCATGAGATGAATAAACAAGTGTCAGCAATTGACGTGCAACCCCGCCTGCCACTGCGAGGCACGAGCGGGCAGGGGTCAACTGTGAACGGTCAACGCCCCTTTATCCCTTATGCCCGCCAGTGGATCGATGAAGAGGACATTCAGGCTGTGGTAGAGGTGTTGCACTCCGATTGGCTGACCACAGGGCCAAAGGTGGCCGAGTTCGAGAAAGCTCTTGCTGATTTCGTAGAAGCTAAAAAGGCGATAGCTGTGAATAGTGGAACAGCGGCACTGCATGCAGCAATGTATGCTATTGGTATTGGCCCCGGGGATGAGGTTATCCTGCCGCCTATGACATTCGTTGCCACAGCAAATGCTGTGGTATTCCAGGGAGGAATACCAATTTTTGCAGATGTCGATCCGGATACTTTGCTAATTGATCCAGCTAAGTTAGAGGAGAAAATCACAAAACGGACAAAGGCAATAGTGGCAGTAGATTATGCGGGGCAGCCTTGCGATTATGATGCCCTGCAAGCCATCGCCGCACGCCATGGTTTGATTCTCATTGCTGATGCTTGCCATGCGCTTGGAGCAGAATATAGAGGCAGAAAAGTAGGTACCCTGGCTGATCTTACTGTGTTTAGTTTTCATCCAGTGAAGCACATTACGACAGGCGAAGGAGGCATGATCACAACGAACGATCCTGCATTGGCCGAACGTATGCGCCTATTTAGAAATCATGGAATTACTCGTGACCCTGGCAGGTTCACGGTTCACGGTTCACCGTTCACCGTTCGCCACAAAACGACCAGCAATCAACAATTTTCAACGGACCACGGACCACGGTCAGCAGTGAACGGCCAACGGCCAACGGACAACGGACAACGGACAACGTCTTCTTGGTATTATGAGATGCAGGACTTGGGCTACAACTATCGCATAACTGACATTCAATGCGTGCTCGGTCTTTCTCAATTAAAAAAGCTTCCAAGATTTTTAGAGCGCAGGCAAGCGATTGCCAATCGTTATGATGAGGCCTTTTCTTGTATTCCAGAAATTATCCCCCTTAGCGTTCGTAAGGATGTTCTGCATGCCTATCATCTCTATGTCATCAAGGTAGATTATGAGGTTCTAAAAACAGATAGAACCACTCTTTTTCAGACTCTGCACGAACAGGGCATTGGTGTCAACGTTCACTACATCCCGGTGCACCTGCATCCGTTCTACCGCGAGACATTTTCCGCGGCACCGGGACTGTGTCCGGCAGCAGAAGCTGCCTATGAGCAGATCATCTCCTTGCCAATGTTTCCGGGAATGACGGATGAGGATGTGGAAAAGGTGATTACAAGCGTAATGGAATCAGTCAATGTTAAACATGGCCTGCGTAAACAAAAAAACTGAAGAGACAAAAATGAGCATTGTCGCGATCATTCCCGCACGTGGTGGAAGCAAACGTATACCAAATAAAAATATTAAATCATTTGCTGGACAGCCCATTATTTCATATTCCATTAAAGCTGCACAGGAAACGAACCTATTTGACAGGATTATTGTTTCTACAGACTCCGAGGAAATTGCCGAAGTGGCAGAATCCTATGGAGCGGAAGCGCCCTTTATCCGGCCAGCTGAACTTGCTGACGATTTTGCTGGCACTATCCCAGTGCTGATTCACGCGTTGAACTGGTTCAATGAACATGATTCTGCAACCGATTATTTTTGCTGTATTTATGCGACGGCTCCATTGATCCGGCCGGAATTCATCAGAAGGGGGTTTGGTTTATTGCAGAAAAAGGAAGCTACTGCTGCTTTTTCTGCAACGACGTTTGCCTATCCCATATTCAGGGCACTGAAAATAGGTGACAATAACCGTGTTGAAATGTTCTGGCCCGAGCACGAAAATTCCAGATCAAATGATTTTCCAGAGACCTATCATGATGCCGGACAGTTTTATTGGGGAAATACAGAAAAGTTTGTCAGAGAGAAAAGACTTTTTTCGTCAGATGCCATTCCCATTATTCTTCCCCGTTATCTTGTTCAGGATATCGATACCCCGGAAGATTGGGAAATAGCGGAAAAGATGTACTCAGTCTTGCAGATGAATGAGAATAAATAAATGATCAATAATTTGATTATCAGGGCAGACGCAAGTAGTCGCATGGGTATAGGTCACATTATGCGATGTATCGCTTTGGCGCAGGCCTGGCAGGATCAGGGAGGCGATGTAACTTTCCTGAGCCACTGTGATAGCGCAGATCTAAAACAGCGTATTATCGATGAAGGCTTTGAATTTATAAACATTGAAAGACCTTGCCCCAACCCTAATGATCTGAGTTTTACCTTAAAAATGCTATTAGGTATAAGCCATAAGCTATCAGGTGCAAGCCTTTGGCTTGCACTCGACGGTTACCACTTTACCCCGGACTATCAAAAAGCAATCAAAGAGTGTGGATGCAGATTGTTAGTAATCGATGATATGGCCCATCTGGATCATTATCACGCAGATATTTTACTCAACCAAAATATTCATGCCTCAAGTCTGCACTATTCATGCGATAGGGAGACAGTGAAACTTTTGGGATGTGAATATGTTTTGCTTCGCAGGGAATTTTTAAAGTATGAGGATTGGAAACGGGAGATTCCTGAAAAGGCGAAGAAAATCCTGGTAACTATGGGTGGCTCAGACCCGGATAATGTGACGCTGAAGGTCCTTAAGGCCATGAATATACTGGATGAACGCGAACTTGAAGTGAAAATTGTTGTCGGCCCATCTAATCCGAATATCGAGAGATTGAAAAAGGAGCTCTCTCTTTCAGTTTTCGGCTTTGAGCTATTAGCTTCCGTTAAAGACATGCCCGAACTAATGTCATGGGCTGATGTAGCAATCTCAGCCGGTGGCAGCACTTGCTGGGAGTTGGCCTTTATGGGTTTGCCTAACGTAGTTTTGGTGTTGGCGGAAAATCAGAAGAGTGTTGCTGAGAGGCTTAGCAAGGCGGAGGTAGCGGTGAATTTGGGTTGGCATCAGGAGGTTTCGCATTTTGAAGTTGGGCATACAATTAAACAATTAATTGAAACGGCGAAGATAAGGCAAAGAATGGTCCGGCGAGGACAGGCGTTGGTTGACGGGCAGGGTTTTAGCAGGGTCTTGATGCACATGAACCACAGAACTGTTGGATTAAGAAAGGTAAATGAAAAAGATTGTCATCTGCTTTGGAAATGGACGAATGAATTGGATGTACGCTCCGCTTCTTTTACGTCTGAGAGTATACCGTTGGGCACACATATTCACTGGTTAAAGTCCAAACTGAATAATCCAAATTATATCTTTTACATTATAAACAATGGAAAGGGAATGCCTATCGGACAGATTCGGTATGATCTGGACGGGAAAGAGGCCTTGGTTTCAATCAGCATTGACCGGAGGTTCCGATATCAGGGGTACGGTAATCTGGCAATTCGGCTGTCGTCAGAAGAAATATTTCGCACCTCAGATGTTAAGAGAATTCATGCTTACGTAAAAAAGAATAACAAGGGATCCGTTGAGGCATTTTTAAAAGCTGGATTCACAGATGCAAGGACAGAGATGATAGATGGAAATCGAGCAGTTGAATTAGTCTCGGTCAAGGATGAGATAGCATGAAAGGCCATCATATTAAAATACATGGGCGAAGTATTGGCCCTGGAAAACCTGTTTACATCATCGCTGAAATGTCGGCCAACCACAAGAAGGATTATGATCAGGCCGTTAACATCATCAAAGCTGCTAAAGAGGTTGGGGCAGATGCCATTAAGCTTCAAACTTATACACCGGATACGATAACCATTGATTGTGACAACGAATATTTTCAGATTGAGGGCACATTATGGGGAGGGCGCACGCTTTTTGATTTGTATAGTGAAACCTATACTCCCTGGGATTGGTTCCCGAAACTGAAAAAGGTTGCCGATGATCTGGGAATCAACTTTTTTTCGACACCCTTTGATGAAACTGCTGTGGATTTTCTGGAATCCATAGATGCTTCTGTATATAAAATCGCATCGTTCGAATGCGTGGATCTGCCTTTGCTGCAAAGCATTGCTCAAACCGGCAAGCCTATTATCATGTCAACCGGCATGGCAACGTTAGCAGAAATCGATGAGGCTGTTCGTACTATACGTGAGGCAGGAGGAAAAAATTTAGCATTGCTGAAATGCACCAGCGCCTATCCAGCGCCCTCTGAAGAGATAAACCTTCGAACCATCCCCCACCTGGCTGAAACATTTCGTGCTCCTGTTGGCCTTTCAGACCACACCTTAGGTATTGACATTCCAGTAGCGTCCGTTGCCACAGGGGCATGTATCATCGAAAAACATTTTACATTATCGCGAGATGTACATGGACCCGATAGCTTCTTTTCGTTAGAGCCGGATGAATTCAAGGCCATGGTTGATGCAGTGCGGACTGTAGAGAAGGCATTAGGCACGATTCACTACGGAGTTGGCACACATGAACAGGCAAGCCGTGCCTTCCGCCGTTCGTTGTTCGTAATACAAGACATGGACGCGGGAGAAATATTTACAGGTGGAAACGTGCGCTCAATAAGACCGGGTTTCGGGCTGCATACACGCTACCTTAATGAAGTTATCGGCCGGTATGCCACACAGAATATTAGACGAGGAACTCCTCTCACATTGGCAATGGTAGGTGGGCGCTCGAGTCCGCAGAAAAAGGATTCGATAAAACAAAACAACAAGCTATGTTAAAGCCAGAAGCAAATGTCACTCGAAAGAAAGGAGATTTCAAGAGCACAATGTCCATTAATTCAAAATTAAAAAAAATGTTCTCGATCTGTATCTTTGACAACGATTCTCCATCGGAACTCAAGGATTGTGTACGACATGCTCGTGATTTGACGGACAATGTTTTTTTTGTTGATTCCAGCGGAGATGAAAGCATTCGATCGAAGGCAAATGAGCTTGGCATACATCCGATTGACTTGATTTCTATCCAATCTACCATGCCATCAGAATGGATTCTTTTTCTTAAGGCGAATGAAAAGCTCAAGGTTTCATCGTTCGAGGAGGCCTCTTCCCTGTTAAACGACAAGACTTGTCAGGGTTATTTTCTTTTCGTTAATGACAACAATATAGGCACAATGCTCAAAAATTACCAACTGATCGGCAACCTTGGGCAATATGATCAAATTGGCAATCGTACCTATGTAGTAAGAACAGAAATTCGACTGGTCAGAGTGAACCATGCAAATGAATGCCTCAAATCTTTAATTGATCATGGTATGCCAATGCCGTTCAATTTTACAAAGACAGTCCATGCCTTGAGCATAGAATCCATTTCTGAAGAAGAAGCGCGGCAGGATCAAAAAGATCAGAAGGAACATGACAAACGTTGTCTTAACGGTGAGATCCGCTATGGCCCTGTTCAGGGAGAAGACGTTGACGAACTCAGCAGCGGATTCATAGGGTTCAGGGTATTAGATAAAAGCTATCTGAGCGGTTTTATGGAAAGTGCGCACCGCGGCTTCGGTATAGATAATATGTACCTATCAATGATTGAATACCTCAGGAAGAATGGAGATTTTGAGGGGGCAAAAGGTCTTCTGGAGGCGTGGGTTGATAATCGAGATGGGGAAGAATTAATAAATATTTATACGACTGGCGCCGCTATTTATGGAGAGCTCTTCTTGTTGGACAAAGCAATAGCCTATTACAAAAAAGCAACTGAATATATTATGGATCCATTGATTTATGCAAGCATAGGCAAATTGTATTTGATTAAAGGAGAGCGAGAAAATGCCCTCAAGTTTCTCGAAAAGTCGATTATGCTGCGACCCGATCCATTTAATGAACAAATCTTATCGACTATAAAAAACGAGCAATGGAAGCCGCTTACACTGAGCCTGTGCATGATCGCAAAGGACGAAGAACGCACGATTGGGCAAGCAATTACGTCTATGAAAAATATTGCCGATGAAATTATCGTGGTGGATACAGGATCAAACGACAAAACCAAAGAGATAGCCGGGGCCCTCGGTGCAAGGGTAATTGAAAAACAATGGAATGATGACTTCTCGATCGCACGAAACATTGCCCTGAAAGAAGCAGAATGTGATTATGCCTTTGTTCTTGATGCAGACGAATTTATTGATGTGAGTGATCAGGTAGAGTTTGCTTTTTTTAAAAAATGCCTTCTTCCTGACAGCCGTGATGTCGCTTTCAGGGTAAGGATTAAACTTGACGAAAATTCCCAGGATTTATCAGAGTTGCTCCTGAACAAGTCCATGAAAATGGAACCTGTAGAACACCAGATAAGGCTCTTTCCACGGGGGAACGATATATCTTTTACAGGCGCAGCATTCGAGTCTGTAGACTACACAATCCAACAGAAAGGCATTAAGGTCGCAGATGCTCCATTGTTTAAGATCACGCATCAAATTGAAAATCAGAAGCTCAGATCTGAGAGAAAGATTCATGCCATTGTAAAATCCTTTTCTTCAATTGACAACTCATCGACAGCCCTTAAGGGAGGTCTGTTTTTCCTGAGAGAGGGTGACATCGAACAGGCTTATCAATGGTTCAAAAAGGTCAGGAATGAAGATCCCGTTCTCTTATCCAGGATAGCCGGATTTTACACAAGTCGAAATTTTCATGATCAGGCTGAGGAGATCATCAAAAAGGCCTTGAAAGATACCCCGGATTCTCTGGATCTTAACTTAGCGCTATCGAAACTATATTTTAAAAAGGAACAATATACTGAAATACATAATGTCTTAAGCAATTGGATCAACGCTGACAGTGCGGACACGGATCATGAATCTGCTGCCGATGCCTTTTATTATTATGGAATGGCGCTCCTCGAGATGGGGCAGGTTGCCGGAGGAATAGACTTCATTGCCCAGGCTCTGGAAAAAGAACCTCTGAATATGATGTACCAAATCGGCGGTCTGTATGCGCTTGCAAAGTCGGATCAATGGGATGAATTTTTCAAGATATCAGAGAATATCGTTCATCAAGAAAAGATTAAGATTGATTTTGAAATTAAGGGGTTCTCAGATGTGGGCCATCTTATCCTTAAAATATTTCGTTATTTTATCAATGCTGGCAAGCAGGATGAGGCATTTATGTGTCAGAAAATCTTGACATATCTGATTCATACAAAGATGGAAAATGCTGAAGAAACAAGTAAGTTTATGAAGCTAATGGAAGAAGCAAATCAGACCACGTATCTAAAAAGGTAACAAGAAAATGAATACAGAAATGATTTTTAAGGAGAATATGGCCGTGTTTTCAGAAAGATACCCTCATTTCTCCAGTAAAGTTGGAGAAATTGGTGAAAATGATGGATATGAAATTATCAGATCGGCAGATGGTTATCCCAATGTCTTGATCAGAAAGGAATCGAATCAAACAGTTTTCTACGATCCGAATGACCCGGTAGGATATGCAAGAAAATATATGGAGGATTTGAAAATTAAATTTGCTCCATTTGTCGTTTTTATGGGATTAGGTCTCGGCTACCACCTCGATCAATATATGAAACATCTGGGAGAAGACAGGAATACCCATGAGATTATCGTGTATGAAAAGGATATCGAGCTATTTCGGCTTGCACTGCATGTTAGTGATTTCCGAGACATCCTGAAACATCCAAACATTCATTTCTTTGTCGGAGATGAATCTAAGGAAAGTTTTGTCAAGCTCAGAACGGATATCTTTATGAGGGACCCATACGCCCTGCGATCCATCAAGATTATTCCCTTACCCGCAAGCATCTCACTTGATAATTCATATTACCTGGAGGCAATGAAGGTAGTCAAAAAAGCGGCTTGCCAGGTTATGGTGATGATGGGTAATGATTCTTTCGATTCGCTGCTTGGTTTGGAGCACATGTTTTTAAATCTCAAGCATATATTTTCCAACCCTGGAATCAATGAACTTTATGAAAAATTCACAGGGAAGCCCGGCGTTCTTGTGGCAGCAGGCCCCTCTCTCAATAAGAACATACATCTTCTCAAGGGGTTAGAAGATAAGGCCTTGATTATCAGTTGCGATGCAAGCTTGCTGCCCCTGCTGAAAAAGGGAATCCAACCTCATCTTGTAACCTCTCTTGAAAGAATAAAGGAGGCCATTTTATTTTACTCAAGGATACGTGACTTCAAAAATACCTATTTTGTTGCCCTTCCGATATTAATGCCGGAAACAATCGAATCCTTCAAAGGAAAAAAATTCATTGCTTACCGTGACTATAAGTATTTCGAGTGGTTAGAAAACGACAAGGGCTCTTTCCACATAGGTCATTCGGTTGCAAATCTTGCATTCCAGATATTGGTTCATCTTGGCTGCGACCCGATTATCCTGATCGGTCAGGACCTTGCGTATGCAAAAGACGGAGACACCCACGTCAGGGGAAATATACGTGGCTCCCGTGACGAAGATATCCATAAAAGACCGATTATTGAACTTGAGGGAAATGATGGCAATCCGGTCAAATCTCAAAAAATATGGGAAATTATGAAACATAAATATGAAGAGGATGTTGCCTCTTATCAAGGAATTTGCATTAACGCCACCGAGGGGGGCGCTCGGATAAGAGGGACAGAGGTCATGACTTTCAGTGAAGCCATTGAAAAACACTGCGAGAGATCATGCGATTTTCAAGATATCATAGACAAGGTCTATAATCAATTCTCTGACAATCAAAGTGTTAAGGATGAAATTGAAAGGATCCTTTATAAGACACGTGATACATGTGTAATCGTAGAAAAGACAATTGGTGATTTTGAGGATGCTCTAAACGAAGCGCGGTTGGTGGAACAAAAAATTATTCGACCTTTTATGAGAGGCGAGACCGTTTCTGATATGGACATGGATCAGCTTCTGTCTGTTGAAAAAAAATGGCTCGAATTAAGCGAGATATTGACGCCTGATAACGATAAAAACTTATTCGAGATCGCTGTTCAAACCCTGAACGCCTATGATATATGGCTTGCAAGCGAGCTGTCCTTTCTCAAGGACATCTATACTGATCCGAAAATTCTCTCTATGGCCCGTGTGAAGAAAATGAAGGAATGGATGGCGGTAATTGGAAGCTTTCTTATTTTTACAAGAAATGTCCTAAAAAAAGCCGAGGTGATGATCGAAGAAGAGTTAGGTGAAACGTAACAATTCACCGGATGAAAAACATTTGACAGGATAACAGGATAGACATGATATAAATCCAGTTAATCAAAACTGCTTATCACAATCCCGTGACGGAAACAATTATCGGCTGTGCTTATCGTGTTTATAATAAAATGGGTTTTGGTTTTCTTGAAAGTGTATATGAAAAATGTTTGCTTATAGAACTGCGTAAAGCAGGTCTGGATACGGAATCACAAAAGCCCATTACAGTTTACTATGACGATGAAATCGCAGGAGAGTTCGTAGCCGATATCATTGTTAATGATACGATTATTTTAGAACTCAAATCAGTTAGACGAGTTATTAAAGCACATGAAGTACAATTGGTTAATTACCTTGTTGCCACGGGAAAACCTGTAGGACTTATTCTTAATTTTGGGGAAAGGAAAGTTGAGGTTAAACGTAAAATCAAGGATTTAAAATAAGAGATCAACAGGATGAAAAAACTATCATGTCAATCCTGTTTATCCTGTCAAAAATAGCTGAACTATTACGGTGAAACTTATTAAAAAAAATATCAAATCCCTTATAAGGACAAATCCGATACTTGCCGAACGTGTCAAAGATTGCTTTTCTAAAGCAGATGAATGGGAAATGTGTCCTGCTGAAAATGGTCAAATTACGGCAAAGCACCGGTTAAAAAATGGACTGTTTAGATATATTCACAGCCGGATCAACCCGGAAAGGGAAGCGGAAAGATGGGCCGCAGTAGATGCAACCGAGTTCAAAAATATTGTGATCCTTGGATTCGGCCTCGGTTACCATGTGCACGCCCTGCAAAGACGCAATACATTTTCACAAATGATTATCGTTGAGGCCGACCTGGAACTTTTCCAACTTGCACTGAAATCAGTCGACCTTGCACCGATTCTCCAGGATCAAAGAATCCATTTATCTATTGGGGAAAAACCTTCTGCATTTAAAGGCTGCCTGTACAACTTATTTCCGGACGTAACATCATATCGTCTATTTCTCCCTTCCATAGACCTCAATCCAGAATATTATCAATCCATCAGGGGTATTTTAGAAGATTATATCCATGTTTGCCGTTTAAAGAAAGATCCGCTTCTGAGTCAGGGTGTCATGGAATTACTCGATGCAACTGTGAAATATGGTTGAAAATCTATGAATATTCTCGTTATTCGCACCCATCGATTTGGAGACATACTGCAACTTACTCCGATGCTAAGGGGGTTGAAAGAGGGGTACCCGGAGAGCGCTGTTTATTTTATGGTGGGAAAAGATTTTGTTCCGTTGCTTGAGGGTAATCCTGATGCCGATGCGATCATTCCGATTCCGGAAAAGAAATATCGCTATCTGTTAAAAGATAAACCGGAGAGGTACTCGCGGATATTTAATGAACTCTACGACATTGTTCTTGAATTAAGAAAGATAAAGTTTGATCTTATTATCAACCGACAGTACGAATGGGGAGCAATTTTCGCCTATCTCATAGGCGCCGACAAAATCCTTGGCGGATCATATTCCCCAGAGAAGGGTTTCTATTTTTCCGATCAACCTTCGAAAGAACTGTTTGATCTGATACGAAACAAAAGAAAAGACAATCGCATGAACCTTGCTGACTGGGCCTGTCGTATTTCGGGAGTGCCTTCCGGGGGGTATCGTCAGGCATATTTTTATGTTACCCAATGGGCCCGTGAGGAAGCAGGAAGACTCCTTGGTGACAATGAAGCTGCAGAGGGAAGATCCCTGGTAGGTGTTCAGATGGGAGCGGCCAAATCCTTCCGGCAATGGGGAGTGAATAATTTCATTCAAATTGTCAATTGGCTTATCAATGAGAAACAAAAAAGGGTCGTTCTTATCGGAAGCGAGGATGAAAGAGAATTGTTTACACGCATAGAGCAGGCACTTGATGAAGCAAAGGATAATCTTATCAGCTTAATCGGGAAAACATCACTTAAAACAACAGGGGCGGTCCTTGAGAAGTGTGAAATGCTCATTACAGGAGACACGGGGCCCATGCATATGGCGGCAGCTGTGGGAACGCCTGTCCTGGCGCTCTTTTTCGGCACTGCATATCCCTGGGAAACGGGACCTTATGGTCCCGGCCACTTCATCCTTTATTCCGACCTTCCCTGTGCTCCATGTTTTGATCCCGCACCGTGTAAACAGGGGCACCATTGCAAGAAAGAGATTAAGCCAGATGTGGTGATAAAGGCTTTTGAGGCTGCAGAGGCATTTTGGAACAATGAACCGGTGCATTGGGAGCCTGGCTCGAACAGGGCAAAGCTCTTTGTTACCGCCCAGGGTGAAGAGGGTGAACAGATTTTGATTCCCGTGGATGATGAAGAAAATTTTCCCAAGCGATCAGCGCAAAGAATTTGGAGAGAGAGGCACATGAGTCATCCCGCACCGGAGGTTCTTCTAAAAAAAGGCGATGAGGTGATTCGTTTGTTCCTATCTGGTGAGGCCGACCAAGGTTTCTTAAGTTTTGCGCTATATCTGGACTACTGGCTTGAGACAAAAGATGTTATTATGGCCGAACATCCTGGAATGGCAGAGGGATTCTCAGAATTGCTCAAAGAATGCCTTGGGGCTATGCAAAACAAGGACCTCGTATCACTTATAGATGCCATCGAGTATGGGTTTAAGCCCTTGTTAGAGAGGTCTCTCATCCTAAGCCGCAATATCAGAATTTCGGGCGGCGATTCTCAGGGTTTTTCCGCACAGGAGCTACCCCGTTAAATTTTTAGACGAGGAATTTCATTTCAGGCTTGGAGTTACGGAAGAAGGTTTCGTGGGTTATTCCTGGTCAGCAGACACCTTTTCAGATCATGATAATGCTGAAATATGGTGTTTTTGTCCCTGCTTAGTCGTTCACCGTAGAGACGCCCCAGTACGATCTGCTGGAGCTACCCCAGTTAAATCGGCTATGCCGTTTCACATTTGTGAAAATTTAACGGGGCACGGCGGGGTAAAAATTTCACGGGGTAATAGAATTGACATTCTTATTGACCAAATAATCCCTGTTTGTTATATTTATTTCTAAAAATGGATCTTCTCCAAATTAGTTGGTCAAGATTAAGGCTTAAATCTTATTTGATTAATGATTTCAGTAGGTATAGCTTTTAAAAGCAACTCCGGTAATGGGTACCTATCAGGCTCATCACAGCAGTTGCCTATAAAAATAATTTCCTATTCATACTTAATTTCTGGAGTAACATTATCACCTAATAATATGGCCTAATTAATTAAAAATGTTAATGGTGAAATTACATTTAATTTCAATATGTTGTATTTTGGTAAATCATTTTTCTACCAACTAATTTGGAGAAGAACCCTAAAAATATGATTCTTTGCAATCCATTTCATTTTTTTAGGAGGTGAAAATAATGAAAAATAGGCAGGTTACCCTGGAATTAATATATGACGAAATAGTTTCGTTGAACAAAAGGATTTCGGAATTGGAGGATTTTCTTGTCCTATTCCCTAAGGATGAATATATCAGGAAAATCATAGAAATAGATGCTAAGGAGAGATCTATTCCATATACGATGGAAAAATTTGGTAAGGAATTCCTTGAAAATGTTTAATTTCGAATTAAAGGAATCCCTTGAGAGAAAATTTCGGAAAATTGCCAAAAAAGATAAGCCATTAATGATTGCCATCTATAAAAAAATGGTAATAGCTCAATAAATCGGGGAAAACACATCAGCATACCACTTTCATGGATTCCCGCTTTCGCGGGAATGACAGGACTGAGCTTATCTCGTCATTCCCGCGTAGAGCCTGCCCCAGCGAAGTGAGGGGCGGGAATCTAGCCGCAATTACCACCATTTATTGAGCTGGTACAAAAAATGGATGAAATAATTGCAAATACGCCAGATACTATTAACAGGTATAAGAATTTAAGACATGATTGAAAGGAATTCAAAAGGGTTCATATAGGACATTTTATATTGTGTTTTAAGGTTGATATCAAAAGGAATTTGATAATTTTTGAGGATTTTGAACACCATGACAATGCCTATTAAATAGCGTAAGTGGGACGTTGGCACTGTTTGGATAATAAGTCAGCTCTAAGCTCATAGCTCAAACCTGACCCCGGTTAAACGGCTATGCTGTTTCACATTTGTGAAAATTTAACGGGGCACGGCGGGGCGGGCGGGGTAAATCATTAGTCATCTGGCTGCGCCGTCATTGGTTATTAAAGAGAGGATGATTCTTTTGGCAGATGAGATGTTAGATCTAATTTCAAAGGGTGACTCGGAGACTCTTGAATTCAAAAGGTCAACCGGCTTGATGCGGGAAGGCATAGAAACTGTTTGCGCATTTGCGAACCATCGGGGCGGATACCTTGTGTTTGGTGTTGATGATGATGGCACTATTCTAGGTCAGCAGGTTACAGATGATACGATAAAAAATACTGCCAATTCTGTAAAATTGAACACAGATCCAAAGCTCTATCCCAGCATTGAGAAAGTCGCACTTGAAGGCAAAAGCTGTATTCTGGTTACTATTGAGGAAAGTCCCTTGAAACCTCATCTTGCTTATGGCAGGGCGTATTTACGGGTTGGAGCTACTAACCAGAAACTTGATCGGGAGAGATATGAGTATCTGCTTCAGCAAAGATTTAATGGGTACGGCTTTGATCATATAGTACAACCTGAAGCAAGTTTGAGTGACATTGATACTGATTCTCTCTATGAGGTTTTGGAAACGGCAAATTCCATCAGGAATCTGAATGAGAATTTGTTGTTGCCCACGGATATCGTCCTTCAAAAACTTGGTTTGATGACCGAAAAAGGGCTCACAAAGGCGGCAATTCTCCTGTTTGGGAAAGATCCCGGGAAGTTCTTTGCGGATCATTTTGAGATCAAGTGCGGCAAATTTGCAAGTGATGCAGGGTATGATGAAATCGCAAATGAAAAAGAGTTCAGGCAAAATCTGATTCAAAACTTTAATGCTGCCCTTAATTTCATATTGGAATCGATTGGTAAAAGCAGCCTGAAGACCGACATTCATCGGATAGAAAGATGGGAGTTCCCTGTGAGCGTCATCAGAGAAGCCATGGTCAACATGATTGTGCATCGGGATTATCGACAAAATATCAAAAACACTGTGGAGATCAGGCCGTCCGAGATTTCCTTTTATAACCCTGCGCAACTGTTCGGGCCGACCATCACTATAGAACGCCTGAAGAGACTTCATCCATCCAGGCCGGGCAATAAGCTGATTGCAAAGATTTTTTATCTTATGGGGTTGTTTGAAAATTGGGGCGGCGGAACCCTTAAAATCATCTCGGAAACGATCAAATCCGAT